>Ga0172375_10005248_pt1 | contig 18760 bp, 18 predicted proteins | sample LakKiv1m_FD_114537 | JGI IMG/M metagenome (GOLD analysis project Ga0172375, IMG submission 114537) | Freshwater microbial communities from Kabuno Bay, South-Kivu, Congo - kab_092012_11.1m | ecosystem: Environmental > Aquatic > Freshwater > Lake | place: Democratic Republic of the Congo...
ACATGGCGGCGCCGAAAGAAAAGAAACGATAGCGGCGGGAAATAGCCGATTGATAGGCGCTATATATAATAGTATCCTCAAATTTACGGTAAATATGCGGAGAATTGGGAGCGGAAGTGAAAGCGGTGACCAGCATCAGCAGGCTGGACTCGGGCAGGTGGAAATTAGTGATGAGACTATCGACAAAACGGAAATGATAGGGAGGAAAGATAAAAATATCGGTGGTGGTGGCTTGGGGATGGAGAGCCCAACTCTCGAGAGCCCGAAGGGTGGTGGTGCCAACGGCGATGATCCGCCGGCCGGATTTTTTGGCCTGAAGGAGGCGAGAAGCAGTGGCAGAATCGAGGCTGAAATTTTCGGAATGAAGCTTTTTTTGAATTAGGTTTTGAGAGCGAAGAGGCTGAAAAGTACCCAAGCCAACATGGAGGGTGAGAAATTCGGTTTGGATTCCCCGACTTCGGAGAGATGTCAGTAATTCCGGAGTGAAGTGGAGGCCGGCGGTGGGAGCGGCGGCGGAACCGACATTACGGGCGTAAACGGTTTGATAATCGGCGCGAAGACGGGTTTCGGAAGCGGAAGAATGAATATAGGGAGGCAGGGGGGTATGGCCGATTTGATTTAGGGTTTGAAAAATTTGGGGAGAAGTTTGGTTGAATTTAATTTCGATTTCGCCGGTTTGAGAGTGGCTGGAAAGGACCTTGGCCGAAAGATGTTGATCGAAATTAAGGACTTGATTAATTTTTGGCCGGGGAGAAGAGATAGCAGTCCAGACATGGGGACTAATTTGGTGGAGCAGAAGAAGTTCAATTTGGCCGCCGGTAGATTTGCGGCCAAAAATCCGGGCGGGGAAAACTTTGGACTGGTTGAAAACCAAAACATCGTCGGGACGAAGAAGTTCTGATAAATGAAAAAAACGGGAATGGGTGACTTGGCCGGTTTGACGGTCGAGCAGAAGTAGGCGACAATGGTCGCGCCGGGGCGAGGGGCGGGAAGCGATCAGATCTGGCGGAAGATGATAAGAAAAATCCGATGGTTGGAGCATCAGGATATTTTAATACAGAAGACCGATGAGCCCCAAAAGAAGAAGGTAAATAAGGCAGGGAACAATAACTCCGGCAACAACCTGACGTTCCTGATTTTTTAGCCCGGCGATAGTTTCAGCGGCAAGAATGTCGGCCAGAGCGATCATATTGCCGGCGGCGGCACCGGAAACTTCAAGACCGAGAATAATGGCAGGATTTTGACTGAAAGAGGCGGCGGCGGAATGAAGAAGGCCGCCGAACATCAAATTGGAAACAGTGGCCGACCCGGTAATAAAACTGCCGAAAGTACCAATAAAAGGAGCTAGAAATGCCAAAGAAGAGGGATGAAGAACAGAAGAAAGAGAGAGAATAATTGAAGGGAGGCCGGAAGAATTTTGACCGGAATTGGTTAAAAGCTGGGTAAAAGAGGACATAATGGCCACAACCAAAAAAGCAGGAATAGCCCGTTTTATGGCAGAAAAAAGTGATTTTGGTAAATTACGAAAGACGGTAAAAGGAAGAGCGGCGATAATGAAAATATAACCGGGGTTAAGACGAGGAAAGGTGATTTTACCGATGATTAGCAAAAGAATAAGTAAAAGATAAGGGGAAAAGTCCGGAAAACAGGATGATTTGATATGGCCTGACGAACGGGGAATAAGAGAACGGTTGATTGGAGGAAGAAAGAGCCCAAAATGGGTCGAAAAAATAACCAAACCCAAGCCGACGACAGAACCGACAATGGAAGGAAATTCCTGACCCAGAAAAACGGAAAAAAAGGATGGGGCGGTAAAAGCAAATCCTGACCAAAGAGCGAAAGGCAGGGCTTCACGAAAAAGTTGAAACCGGTGGGGTAAATGAGAAACGGAGGCAAAAAGAATAAACGACGGAACGAGAATACCAACATAATTGAAGAGAGCGGCATAAACTGGAATTTTGGGATCGGCAACGGAAGCAAAACCCAAAGAAATAGGAGTACCGACAGCGCCAAAAACGACTGAAGTGCTATTGCCCAAAAGGGCGACAATTACCGCTTGAAGTGGGGCCAGACCCAGGCCGATAAGCAGAGGAGCAACAATGGCGGCAGGGACGCCAAAACCAGCGGTGCCCTCCAAAAAATTTTCAAAAAACCAGGCAAGAACAATAATCTGAACACGATAATCGGCAAAAAACGAAGACAAACGAAAAACGACCCGGTCGATAATACCGCGGGAACGAAGTGTTTCCAAAAAAAAGATGGCACCGGTGACAATAACGAGAATATCAAGAGCAATCGTAAAACCTTTGACAGTGGAAGAGAGAAAAACTGACGGAAAAATTTTCCAAACAAAAAAAAGTTCGATTGCCAGAAGAAGAAGAATTGAAAACGAGGAAAAAAGAAGCTCTCGACGGAGAAAAATCAACAAAAGAATAAAAACTAAAAACGGCAGGAGGGAAAGATACAAAAGAGCCATGTGATAAGATTGTACAATGATGGCAGGTCAAATGAATATTGATAGTATTGATGAAATCAGAAAAATTGATAAAGGAGGAGTGTTACTGTCGGTGGAAGCGCTGGCAAAACAATGCCGACAGGCGTGGGAAGAGGTAAAAAATACTAAAAGAAATGATTATGGAAAAATAGAAAGATTGATAGTGGCGGGAATGGGCGGATCGGCGTTGGGAGCGGAATTGATCAGGGCGGTTTACGGCGACAGACTAGAAATTTCGATGGAAATTGTGCGGGATTATCACCTGCCAAAATATGTCGATGAGAAAACTTTGGTAGTGTTGTCGAGTTATTCAGGAACAACGGAAGAGACTTTGTCGACGGCTGAAGAGGCGGAAAAGGCGGGAGCAAAAATCATGGTAATCACCAGCGGCGGAGATCTGGAAAAATTGGGTCGGGAAAAAGATTGGCAAATGTTTGTCATTAGGCCGGAGTTTAATCCCTGCGGCCAACCGAGAATGGCATTGGGATACAGTATCGTGGGAATTTTAGGATTATTAAGATCAACTGGGATAATAGCGGTGGAAGATGAAGAGATGGAAAAGGTGATAGCGGTGATTGAAAAAGTTGGAGAAAAATGCGGAGTGGAGGTAACTGGTGAGGATAATCCAGCAAAAAAAATTGCCAGAGAATTGGTGGGGAAGATGGTGGTGGCGGTGGGGGCAGGACATTTGGCAGGCAATCCAAAAATTTTTTGCAACTCGGCTAATGAAAATGCCAAAATTCCGGCTTTCCCCTGCCTGATTCCGGAGATGAATCATCACTTACTGGAAGGCTTGGGAAAACCAGAAACAAATAGGGAAACGGTGGCGTTTTTGCTGATGGAGTCGGACAATTACGAGCCGGAGATTAAAAAAAGAATGGCAGTGACGGAAAAGGTGATTGACCAAAATGGGATAAAGTTGGTAAAAATAATGGCGGAAGGAAAGGAGAGATTGACGGAGGCGTTTTATTTGGTAACGTTTGGGGGATGGGTAATTTTTTATCTGGCGATACTTTACCGGATTGATCCGTCGCTGATACCGTGGGTGGATTTGTTTAAGGCAGAAATGAAGAAGGATTAGTCAGAAGTTTTTTCCAAACGGAAGCAAGTTTTTCGCTGCTGTGACGAAGGCGGAGATTTTCGGGCTCGATAAGGGCAATGTCGGCAACAAGAGTTTTGACGGAAGATTTGGCGGCAGGAGCGATGGGGTGGGAATGTTCGAGAGAGTAGAGGTCGAGCGACGAGCGGAGACGACGACGAGGAAGACGGTCAAGATCGGCCATAATGACAAGATCGAAAGGGTGGGAAGTACCGGCATATTGGGAAAAAATTTGGAGATAATCGTTTTGGGAATAACCGTGGTTTTCGTTGGCAACCGACATAATATTGGTGATGAGAATTTTTTTGGCGGGACTTTTTTGATAGGCGGAGGCGAAGCCGGCGGGAAGGAAATTGGCGAGGATGGAACCATACATACTGCCGGGAGAAATAATGATAATATCGGCAGAAATTAGAGCGCGGACGGCTTCAGGATTGGCTTTGGCCGGTGGGTCGAGCCAGATTTTGGCAACCCGGTCGAGAGACATGCGCAGAAGTTCCAGGTGGTCTTCGCCACGATATTTTTTACCGGAAACGGTTTCAAAGCAAATATTTGAAGGCTGGAGGGCAACGGGAATAACCTCGCCCTGAAGATCGGCACCAATAAGGCGGGAAAAGAGAAGATCGACGGTGCAAAGATCGCCGGTTTTTTCGGACATAAATTGAAAAAAGGCGTTGCCGAAATTGCGGCCGCGGCCGTCGCGGAAACGAAGCATTTCCTCCCAAACCTGTTTGCGGTCGCTGTCGGGCCAAAGGGAAATCAGGGAGCGCCAATAGTCGGAAAAGGCCAGAACCTGGCCGCGTTCGTCGGTGCGGATACGACCAGTATCGCTACCATTATCAAAGGTAGTAACAATAGACTTTATTCCCGAAAGCCCGGACAAAAGCAGAGACTTGTTGACGACGGGCATGCCCGATCCCCCACCGATGGTGCAGATAGACAGGGAGTTTTTGGGTGTCATTTCTTATCAATAATGATCATCTGAATAACTTGGGCTCGGGGTTGTTCAAGAAACAGGGTGCAACCACTTCCGAAATTTAACGGTTCATTGTCGGGAAAGATTAATTCCTGACGGAGGCCATCGACGGCAATGACGCGACAAGTGGCGGGGTTGCGTTGAGAAACCATAATACCGTCGCAACCAGCGGAGATTCTTAAACCTGAAGAGATGAGAAGTTCGGATGGAAATAAGGAAGGCGGAGTGGTATCGCGTCGAGAAGCGGCGGGGGAGAAAGGACGTTCAAGACGATGAGCCTCACCCGGGGTGACGACCATGGTTCGGAAACGCCACTGGTCTACTAACATTGGCGGAGTATAACACAGGAAGAAGGTAGGTTAAGGTATTGACTTTATTGCTCCAAATAGGTATAATTCTTCCCAAGAAGTCGGTATATGTGCTTAGAGCCATGGCCGGCTTTTTGCTTTTATATAAGCACAAAAAAGTTTGATTTGTCTTTTTTCATCTTTCGATTAAGAAGTCGCAGCTTTTTTCTTTCGACGTTGTTAATCTGTTCTTTTGAATTTTTGTACTCCAGGCGGTATTTAAGTCTTATAGATGAACCTAACAAATCTGCCAATTCAATTTCTGGGTCTAGATTTTTCTTATTTACAAACGATAAACTTGTAACTTTTCCCCAATATCCTTTTCCGGTAAGATTACATTCTTTAATCCCTTGGGCTTGGTAAGTGTTATGGGCTTTTGCCAAATAAATATCCTGAAAACAATCTGATTCAGTAACTATTTTTCCTTTTTCGGTCTTTAGCAGGTTGCACACATACATTTTTATTAAAGCCAGATACGATTTTTGAACTATTGTTTTTTCTAACCAACTTACCTTATGTGAGTTTTCTTTGTCGACTAAAGTAAAAAAATAACTAACATTTTGGTTGTCTAAAACAGAAAGAATGTCACTCCAAAATCTAACTTCAACGCCTTTGTCTCTTAGCACGCTGAAGATGTTTCTCTTTCTTGATATGTCACTGTAATGAAGGACAATTTCCTCGGTTTTAAAATATTTCGATTTAATTTTTTTCAGCATGTTAAAAAGCCTAGGTTTGAATTTTTCATTGATCACAACACCGATTAGAGCGAACTCTTTTGAGGGATGCCGGTAAGAAGCTTTTCCAGATTCGTCAATGGACAATATTTTGTACGTTGGCATTTTTTTTATTATACAATCGCCGCGTTAAGACTATTCAAGATTGTATTCAGGCATTATTTGTAATTAACGGGCTTGGAAGAGAATGCTAAAATAATCCGATGAAAAAACTAACTGAAATCCAGACAGAAAGATTAAAAACGGCGAGAGATTTGTTGCTGGAACCAACGACAACATTGGACAAAATCCAAAAAGTGGCGGAATTGGCGCGGGGTTTTAGCCCAAAAATGGACAAACAGTTGGAAGTGATAATAAAAATTTCGGGGAAATTGCAAAAAATTAAAAGCGGGGATGTAATTAATTTGGGCTTGGAAGAAATGCCGGAGAAAACAGAAAAACAGAAGAAGAGGAAAAAATTGCTGGTGCTATTGTTGGCCCATTGGCGAAATCTGGGATCGGAAGTGGAGAGAATCAGCGGATTGACGGCAAAGGCAGGAGCCGCCGACTCGACTAAAGCGGTGGAAACGGCAAGAATCGCGGCAACGGCCAAAGGACCGCTGGGGGTGATAACGATTGCGGCGGCAGGAATTGTGGCAGTGACCAGTTTTTTGAACAGCCGGGCAGTGACGGTAGCGATAAAAAACGAAGGCTGTCGACCGATCAGGCCAATAAGTGAAAAAATGATTGACTTACCGGGATTGAAATTGCCAAAAACAACGATTGAAAGCGGGAGTGAAGGGGCGGCGGTGATTCCGGGGATTAATCTGACTGTCACCATGAACGGCAACCAGGCAACACTAGAAGCATTGGGGCTGACAAGAGATTATGGCTTGCCGCTGGAAATTAAGGAAATAATTTATGACGGCCAATCGCTTTTGGGGCGGGCGACAGAATTAAGGTTGGGTGATAAAAAAAATCATGAGGTAATTGTCAGGTGCCGATAAGAAAATGACCGATTTAAAATCGTATATCAGGGAAATACCAAATTGGCCGATTACGGGGGTTAACTTTAAAGATATTACCACGGTATTGGAAAACGGAGAATTGTTTGCGGAGGTAGTGAACGACATGGCCAGGCCGTTTGAGAGCAAAAAAATTGATAAGGTGGTGGCGATAGACGCCCGGGGATTTTTGCTGGCAACACCGATTGCCTATAAGATCGGGGCGGGGGTAAGCCTGGTGAGAAAAAAAGGGAAATTACCATATAAAACGATAGAGGAAAGTTACGAGAAGGAGTATGGGCCGGATATCTTAACGATGCATGAGGACACGGTGAAAAAAGGAGAGAAAGTTTTAATCGTGGATGATATTCTGGCGACAGGAGGGACGGTGGAAGCGGTGATTAAAATGGTGGAAAAGATGGGAGGAGAAGTGGCCGGGATAAGTTTTATGGTGGATCTGCCATTTTTGGGAGGGAGCCAAAAACTGAAAAAATACAAATTGCATTTTTTGACAAGTTATGAACAAGAATAACGACCGAATTGGAATAATCGGCGGCAGTGGGATGGACGATCCCCAGATTTTGGAAGGATCGAAAACATGTGAAATAGAAACGCCGTATGGAAAAACATCGGATAAGCTGACAATTGGGAAAATTGGGGGAAAAGAGGTGGTGGTGGTGGCGAGACACGCCAAAGGCCATAATTTGATGCCGACAAGAATCCCTTTCCGAGCGAACATCTGGGCGTTAAAAGAGATGGGTTGCCAGGCGATTTTGGCGACGACGGCCTGCGGGTCGCTGCGGGAAAATTACTGGCCGGGGGAACTGGTACTAATAGATCAGGTGATCGACTTTACCAGATTAAGGGAGCTGACATTTTTTGCGGATGAAGTGAAACATACGGCAATGCCGGAACCGTTTGACCGAAATTTGAGAAAAAAATTGATGGAAGCAGCCACCAGCTTGGGACTCCCCTGCCGGGAAGGAGGAACAATGATAACCATTGAAGGGCCAAGATTTTCGACTAAGGCCGAATCGAAAATGTTTCAAATTTGGGGAGCAGACTTGATTAACATGTCAACGGTGCCGGAGGTGGTGCTGGCCAACGAGCTTGGTGTCCCCTACCAGGCGATTGCAATGGTGACCGATTATGATTGCTGGAAAGACAACGAAGAGGCGGTGACTTTTGAAATGATTTTAAAAAGGATGGAAGAAAACGCCGATAAAGTAAAGAGACTTTTAGTGGAAACAGTAAGAAGATGGTGAAGTTACTGGTAGTGGCGATAATGGTGTTAGGGGTAGTTTCGGCGGTACGGCTGCCGATTTGGAATCCGATTGACGAGGGGGCGCATTTTAATTATGTCCAGATTTTGGCGGAAGAAAAAAGGCTGCCGGTGATGCTTAAAGACCGGTCGAGCAAAGAGGTGGTAGCCATTAGCCGGAGAACTTACCCGAAGCTGTTGGAAAGTGATTTAAAAGAGCCGGGATGGGGATATTGGGCTTACGAGGCATTTCAGCCGCCGTTTTATTATCTGTTGGCCTGGCCGGTGTACCAGTTGGCCCCGGCAAACCATTTACAAAAAGTTTTGTGGTTGAGGTTGTTTAACCTGATGATTTTTTTGGGGTCAATCGTAGTGACGTTAAAGATAGTTGAAAAATTACTGCCAAAAAACATTTGGGCAAAAGTATTGGTTTTAAGCGTTTTTGCCTGGCCGGGGATGGTGGTGAGAAACAGCACGGTGGGCAATCAATCGTTGGAGTTGTGGTGGGGAGTGATGGTAGTATTTTTTGGCCAGAGATGGCTGGAAAAACGAAAAGTAATTGATCTGGCCGGGGCGGGAGCGGCGGTGGCGCTCGGGGTGGTAACAAAATTTACGCTGATTTATTTGATGCCGATATGGCTGATATGGGCAATAGATGGCTGGCGGATGAAGAAATTAAAAATAAAACAAATTTTGGCGATGGGGACAGTGATGATAATGATAGTTTCGCCTTGGTTTTTCTTTAATTTAAAAAATTTTGGCCAACCGACAATCAGCAAACTGGTGATAGCCAGGCTTAGACCGTTTATCCCGGAGAAATATGATTTTGGGTTGGGAGATATTCCGGGTTTGGCGGGAAAGGCGGTGGGGTCGATGGTAATGCCGGAAGAGTGGCAAAAACATTTAGAGATAAACAGAACTGTGGCAGGAATAAATTGGCTAATAATGGTGGTGGTTATCGGACTGCCGGTGGCGGCGGCCGGAATGAAAATGCTCGGCCAGTTTTATTTTTGGCCATTGGGAATTGGATTGGCGGGACAGATAGCCAGTTCGATTAGTTATGATTGGATGATCTATTTGGGCAGATATTTGTATGCGGCAATACCGGCCTGGATGGTGGGGACGGTAGTAGTGGCGGAAAAGAAAAGAGGGTGGCTGGCGATGGCGGCAGGGGTGGGGTGGGGAGGAAATTTGGTTTTGTGGTATTTGCTGGCGGGGTGGTATTATTTGAATCCGTTGTTCAGGAGCTACTTTTGACAATAAAAAAAGTATGGTAAAATTGGACAATATGAAAAATTTTCAAAGCCGGGGGGACGGGGGTGGAAAAAGAGGTTTTTTGAGAAAGTACAAAGCGACGTGCGCCAAGTGCGGGCAGGAATGCGAAGTGCCTTTCAGACCGTCGGGGGGAAAACCGGTTTACTGCAGTAACTGCTTCCAGCAGGTCGGAGATAGAGAAAGACCGATGCAGAGGAGTTACCAGAGCCAGCGCCAAGGGGGCGATAATAACCGACAAATGGAAGTAGTAATCCAGAAACTGGATAAAATTATTTCGCTATTGACTCCAACAAAAGAAGAGGAAGAAATTTCCGAATAGTTTTGACTTATTCCGGTTGAGTACAGGACTGCTGACATTGCTCTTTGGCCGGGCCGGAGAGCTGGTCGCAGAGATCACAAATTTTTTGACGGGCTTCTTCGGCCTGCTTAGCCATTTCGCCGACATCGATTTCTTCAAACTGAACGGTTGACGGCGGCTGGAAGACCGATTGATCGGCTTGCCATGGCTGACAGGAAAAATCCATTTTTTGATTCCAGTCAATGCCTTGGCTTCGGTTGGCAACATCTGATTGGTCTTGAGCCTGGTTTTTCATTTTTTCAACGTCTTCCGGGGTCATTTTAATTTTGGTGCCTTTGGGAGAAGCATCGCCCCAAAGATATTGATACTGGCCAGTAGTAATGATATGGCTGGCGGTTGTAGTTTCTCGGCCTTCGGCGGAAAAAGCCATGGTAATGTCCATCCGGGTTTGGCCGTTGGCGGTATAGACAGTGCCTTCCTGGGTGGCTTTATCGGTGGTGAGATTGTAGGTGCATTTAACAGTCTGGCCACTTTGGAGCATTTCCAAAAGAGAGTTTCGACTTTTACTAGAATCAGAGTTGTTGGAGGAGGCCTGGGGAGAAGTTGGCGGAGAGGTTTTGGGGCCGCAGGCAGAAAAAATAACGGTAGATAGGACAAGGAAAAGGAGAGGAAGTTTTTTCATAAATAATTATACAAAATTATCTGGCTGGAGAGGAGGGAGGTTTTGTGATAAAAACAAGAATGATGCAATGGAAAAAAATTTTCGGAGGGTGGCTAGTAATAATGTTGGGATAGGGAGCGGGAGGGGCGAGAGCGGCGGAAGCAGGATGGTACAACAGCTCTTGGAGTTACCGGCAAAAAATAACGATCAGTAAAACGATGGTGGCCAACAGCAACCAGGCGAATTTTCCGGTGCTGATCAGCCGAAATGGGGATTATCTTAAGAGTGTGGCAAATGGAGGAAAAGTGGCACAGGCAAACGGGAATGATGTGGTTTTTACTGGCAGTGATGGGATAAGCAAACTGGATCATGAAATTGAGAAATATGACCCAACAATCGGAAAAATAATAGCCTGGGTGAGGTTGCCGTTATTGCCGACAACGGAGGACACAGTGGTTTATCTTTATTATGGAAACGCCAGTTGTGCAAATCAGCAAAACAAAACAGGCGTTTGGGATAACAACTATCTGGCGGTTTATCATTTTAATGAAACAACTGGGGCGCATTTGGATTCGACAGCAAATGGTAAAAATTCAACCTCGATAGCGGTGACAAAACAAGGGACGGCGGAGGGAATTGTCGGTCCGGCGGATGAATTTAACGGGACAAGCAATAAGATTGATTTACCGGCGATAGCTTTTGCCGGAGATAAGGCAACAATTCAGGTATGGGTCAAAAGCGACGTGACCAGCGGTAGCCGGACGGCAGTAGCTCGGTTTTACCGACAGCAGATGGTCGGGTCGTACAGAGGATATTGGGCAAGCTACATCAACCCCGGAGGGTATGATGCAGTAGCGGGGGCAATGAACACCAGTTGGCACCAATTGGCGGGAACTTATGACGGAGGGTTGACATCGGCTAATTTGAAACTGTATCGAGACGGAGTGCAGATTGACACCAGTAAAGGAACAGGGGCGATAACTAACGACAATCAGATTTGGCAGATCGGATCGAGCGGCAATAACAGCGCTTATTGGGATGGGATTATCGACGAGGTGAGAATTTCCAAAGCTCCCAGAGGGGCCGATTGGATAAAGACGGAATATTTAAACCAAAGTAATCCGGCGGGGTATATGAGTTTTGGGGTTGAAGAGGGCGGGGTGCAGCCGACAGCGACACCGACGGTTAGTGTTCCGACGGCCACCCCAACAGTGATACCAACAGCAACGACGATTCCGACACCAACGCCGACAACGACGACAGAATGGGATTATAAAATAACTATTCCCAACAGCGACCATGAAGATTACGGCTTGGCATATCCGGGAACATATGTGTTTAATTTACCGGTCGGGTCGACGGGGATAGTAGTAGAAAAAAAGGCGATATTGGCCGAAAACTGGGTGGCGTTGCCAGCGAAAACAACCAATGATTTTTTTAATGGAATAGAAGCGGTAAGAGAAGAGCCGGCGACTAACAAGATTTATGTGTCGGCGGCGTTTACCGATAGAAGTGATGAAATATATTTGAGATTTCGTGATGTTTTTGGCAGAAAAGTAGCAGTTACTTTTGACCGGATAGCTCAATATTATGACAACAGAAAAGCAGCGGTAACCTTTAGCGCTGATGACTGGACGGCGTATTATGCTTATCCGGAATTTGTGACAACGTCGAATGTTTTTCAAGAAAAACAATTGTGGCTGACGGTAGGAATAGTAACCGGAGAGCAATATCCGGCCAGCTGGGCGGGAATTCAGACCGAGCTGAACGAAGGGTATGTTGAGCCGGCGTCGCATTCGAAAAGCCATGTGAATATCCCCTACTCCAATTACGATGATGAGGTCGGGGGGTCGAGGGATGATATAAAAAATAATTTGGCGCTGCCGGCATTGAACCGGAAGGGAACGAAAAATTACGTTTATGCCTGGGTGGAGCCGTTTTGCGAAGCCGACGACACCTTACGCCAGAAGCTAGGAAATTATAAGTATTTGGCCGATAGAAACGGTTGGGGGGATACGGTTTTCCCCTCATGGGATAGCCAGAACGGGACCTACGGCCAGACATTTATTACCATCTGGATCGATAAGTCGGCTAATAGTGATTTGGCGACAATTAACGCCGCTTTTGACCGGGCTTATCAGAACGGGAAAATATACCACGCTTCTTTCCATCCGGCGGGAATGGATTGGTCGCCGAATAAATATGCGGCACAACATCTGGACTATGTTCGTGGCAGAAAAGATGTTTGGTATGCCGGTTTTGGGCATATCTATGCCTATCATTACCTGCAAGAAAGGGGTAAGGTGATGGTTGAGGCGGAACCGTAAGAGATGGAGTATAATTTCTTCATGTTTTTCAATTTTCGGTTGGCGGCAATGGCATTGGTGGTGATGACTGTTTTGTCGAGTAAGCCGGCATGGGCATATTTAGATCCGGGAAGTGGAAGTTATTTGATGCAAATTATTGTTGCTGGAGCGATAACGGGCGGAACATTGCTAACGATGGTATGGGGAAGACTTAAGGTACGACTGGTAAAACTGCTAAAAAAAGAGCAGAAAGATAACCATGGTGAAAAAGAAAATAAAGCCCGAAACAGGGTCGTTTAGAGATCGCAACGGTTTTGTGTTTTTAGAAAACGGGGAGATTTTGAGGCAGGTTAACTTGATATATAGAGAGAATTATGACCAGTTGATTGGTTCTGGTTTGTATCGGGAACTGACGGAATCTGGTCAATTGATAGCTCATCGGGAGACGACAAAGATGGCGAGGGGTGCTTATAAGATAATTCAGCCGGAAATGGTACCGTTTATCTCCTATCCTTATGGCTGGAGTTTTGGTCAGCTAAAAGCCGCTGCTTTGTTGACTTTGAAGATAGAGCTGGAAAGTCTGAAATACGGGATGAGCCTGAAAGATGCCAGTGCTTATAACGTCCAGTTTATTGGGACTATCCCGATATTTATTGACACCTTGTCGTTTGAAAAATATCGGGAGGGACAACCGTGGGTGGCTTATCGGCAATTTTGTAGGCATTTCTTGGCTCCATTGGCGCTGATGGCGATGAGGGATGTCCGGCTGGGCCAGCTTTCAAAAATCTACATTGACGGGTTGCCATTAGATTTGGCCGATAAACTGCTGCCGCCAAAAGCATTATTCAACTTGGGTATACTGGCACATATAAAATTAAATTCGAGACTTCAGGGAGTAGGGTTAAAAAGACCGGAACGAGAAATGAGGTTGGAGAAGAAATCGCTGGAAAACCTAATACGACATTTATATGCAACGACGGAAAAACTGGAATTGGGGAAAAACAGGACAGAATGGGGTGATTATTATCAGGAAACAAATTACAGTAAAAAGGCATTTGCCGACAAACGAAAGCTGGTAAAAACAATGTTAAGGCAGACAAAACCAAAAACTGTGATTGATTTGGGTGCTAACAGCGGGGTGTTCAGCGAAATTGCGGCTGATATTGGAGCCTATACGATTGCGGCGGATAGTGATTTTTTGGCAGTGGAGAAAAATTTCCGAAATTTCAGCAAGATGAAGAAAAGAATATTACCAATACTGGTGGATTTGACCAATCCGACGCCGGCGTTGGGATGGAGGAACGTGGAGAGAAAATCTTTCTTAAGCAGAGCTAAGGCGGATACTGTCATGGCGCTGGCGTTGATTCACCATCTGGCTATTGGTAATAATGTACCTCTTGGAGATATTGCCAGGTTTATGGCACAAATCGGTCGATATCTAATCATTGAGTTTGTTCCCAAGGAGGATTCGAAAGTCGAGTTTCTGTTGCAGAACCGAGAAGATATTTTTGATGATTACTCGACGGAGGGTTTTGAGAGAAGTTTTAAAAAGTTTTTTGAAATCCGAGAGTGTCAAAAGGTCAAAGAGTCGAAAAGAAGTATTTATTTAATGGAACGAAAATAGATGGTCGGCTGGTTGATTTTACCGATACTGGTGACGATATTTCCGATATTATCATTCTATCTGACTAATATCTCGGAGTTGTCGTTGAGATTTTTGGACAAGCCGTTAGGTTATTCGATAGCGGTGGTTTTAGTTCTGACGATAGTTTTGGGGTTGATTACCAAGAATAAAAATAAAACGGCGTTGGCAGTTACCTTGGCTGTATTCGTTTTCTTTTCATACGGCCATTTAAGTCAGTTTTTGGAGAATAAGTTGTTTATTAAACTGCCGGGAAATTTGGTTTTGGGACCCGATAAGGTGCTATTGCCGATAGTGATTTTGCTGGCGTCATTTTGTGTCTTTAAAATTGTCAGGACTAAAACCGATTTTAGCAGGGAAATAAAAGTATTAAGCCTAACTTTGGCGGTGTTGGTGGTTTACTTGACGGGAAGTATTTTTGTAAGGGAGAGGCGAAGAAATAAATCGGACACAATAGCATTAGGACAAGAACAAAAGCAAACTGGAGGGAAAGAAGAGACACCGGACATATATTACATAGTTTTGGACGGTTACGCCCGGGAAGATATTTTAAAAAAAATATATGGTTACGACAATAGTAAAGTTATCGCCTCGCTAAGGGATATGGGATTTTTTGTAGCCGATAAGGCGAAGAGCAACTATATCCACACTTATCTTTCTCTCCCATCGGCTTTAAATATGACCTATTTAAAAGATCCGATTAGCGAGTCGACGGCGATACGTTTGTTGTATGAAAATTCGGTAATGAAAAAATTGAAAAATAACGGTTATAAAACGATCAATTTTGAAACCTGGTGGGAGGGAACTAATGAAAATTACCCGGCTGAGGTTAAGTATGCTTATAAAAAAAACTACAAAATGGCTGGAGTTAACCTGGTAACGAATGAGAGCAACATGATTTTTCTCCAGACTACTCTGCTCCACCCGTTAATTAAAGAAGTTTGGGGCGATGTCTTAAGGGGACAGGTGTTAACAACCCTGGAAAAATTGCCCGATATTCCCTATCAAAAAGAGAAAAAGTTTGTACTGGCGCATCTGACCGCTCCGCACCCGCCATATTTATTTATGGCGGACGGGAGTCCGGTAGCCGGAGCCGAACTGGGGATGGCCGATGAGGGGTTTGAAAAAAGAGAAAATTATCTCGGTCAGTTGACTTTTGTCTCGAACCAAATTTTACCGATACTGAAGAAAATAATAAGTAACTCCAAAAAACTGCCAATTATCGTATTGCAGTCCGACCATGGGCCGGCATCAATATTTGGAAAAAGGGAGGACTGGAAAAAGAATTACAGCCAAGAGGGAGTCGGCGAAAGGACAGGGGTTTTGTATGCTATTTATTTTCCGGATAAGGATTACCGGGATTTTTATGAAACGATAACGCCGGTAAATACTTTTCGAATAATTTTCAATAAGTATTTCGGGGAAAAGATGGAACTTCTGCCTGATAAAACATATTATTCCAATTATGAAGCAAAAGAAGGTTTCAAAGAGGTTTCCAATTGAAGAACAAAAAAGTAAGTGGGGCTGGCTGGTTATGGGAGGGCTGGCGGTAGTTTTTCTGGTTTTGGCGTATAAAAACCCATTTGAAGAAAGGTCGTTGGTGGCGAATTTGGAGCCTTATCCGGACACGTTATATTATTCGGTTCCGGCCTGGAATTGGATAAACGGTGGAGGGTTTAAGATGGCAACCAACGGAGTAGAAATAAAGAAGCTGGTGCCGCCGGGATATGGCTGGTATTTAATCCCGTTTTTGGCGATGTTCAGAGATATCAGGGCCTTTTATTTCGGGAATATTTTATTGGGATTGGTTAGCGTGTTCTTTTTGGTAAAAATTTTGGAGCGAATATTTGGAAAGGATGGGGGGAAGTGGTACGGGGTGGGAGTGGTTGGCTTTTTATATGTGACGGCGGAGTATATTTATTATCTATCGCAGTTGGTGATGGCGGAAAATATAACATTGGCGGCAGTAATGGCGGGAATGTGGCTGATCGGGGAAGAAAGAACCAGGGCAAAAGAGATGGCTTTGGCGGGATTGGTTTTTGGGCTGGTGATGATAAAAGCGTCGAATTTGCCATTAGCAATGGTACTGGCGGCGGGAACAATTTGGCCGATGTGGCGGGAGAGAAAGTTTAAAAAAATAATGGCGGTTTTGGCCGGTTGGTTGACTTTGGGATATATCTTTTTTTTGAGAGGAGAAGGATTTTTAAAAAATCAGCCAAACATGAATCCGGAGATTGGTTTTTCACCGGTTTATTTTGCCAAAAATTTTAGATATTACTGGGGAGTGATAACCGGAGAGGAAGGAAGATTTTTGTGGCTGAACGGCCGAATAATCGACCGGGGAGTGGCATGCTTAGGACTGGCGGGTTTGGTTTTGGGATTGGTGTGGGAAAAGCGGTTAAGAGGGCAGTGCGGCTGGGGCTTGGTTTTGGTCGGAGCGGGGGTGGGATTTATGTCATTTTTTTACTACGCCGACAGCCGATATGTGGTGGCGCTAGTGGTCCCAATACTGACAGGCTTCGGGGTATTGGGGAAAATGGCGGCAGATAAACTGGGGAGAGGGGCCTGGCTGATGGGGGTGTTGGTGATGGCAGCCTATCTGATGGGAAAAACCACACTCGGGGAAAGGAAAATAGTCCAATTAAAGAAACAGGTGGGATTGAATTGGCGGTATCGGGAAGACCCCTGGAATTATTTGGCAGTAAAAAATTTTAACCAGTATTTTGAAAATAAAGACGGAGAAAAGTATTTGGCAACATTTTTGCCACCATTTTATGTAGAGCTGTTTTCTAACCATAAATACGGCTATTTGCCGATTTCGCGATATCAGGAATTTGCGACAGGGGCAAAAGATGCGTTGGGAAAAATGGGGGTGTACCCGGTGGCGGAAAAATACCGAGAGCTACTAGCAGGAGGAAAGGAAGTTTATATCAGCAATTATTACATTAATAATGATCTGACAAGATGGGGCCAGGACTGGAAAGAGATTACCGATGAGTTTAGATTGGAAGAAGTGAGCGAAGGGTGTTTGGGCAGCTGCCGAATTTATCGAGTGAGAGAAAAATAGATCAGCAGTAACCATTGGTGAGGTTTTACCTTAAGTTCCAAGTATATGCAACTTTTGTATTAATTACAGACATTTGTTTTGAGTAATGGTAGCATATAGATTATATGAACCAAGCAGAAGAGACTTGCCCCAAATGCGGAGCGCCAATGGGAGAAATAACAGAAACCGCTACCGGAAAAAAATTACGGCGATGCAGCAAGGGGTCGTGGAATCCCCAAACGCATAAAAACGAGGGTTGTGAATATGTAAAATGGCTGGAAATAGAGCCGAAGACATTAGACGAAAAATGCCCAAAATGCGGAAGTAATTTGGTACTGCAGGTGACAAGATTTGGAAAAAAGATGAAAAAATGCAGTGCCGGAGGGTGGGATCGGGAGGCCAAGAAGGCTACCGGATGCGATTATATTGAGTGGCTGAACGGAACAACGGAAAAACTAGATGAAAAATGCCCTAAATGCGGGGCATCACTGGTATTGGCGACAACAGCCAACGGTAAGCGGATGAAAAAATGCTCGACGGCAGGATGGGATCGGGCGGCAAAAAAAGCAACCGGATGCGATTATGTGTTGTGGCTGAAAGCAGACCAGACAGCCAGCGACAACGGAGAAGAATATCTGCCGGAGGAAGAACAATGAAAAAAATGATCGTCGGGATAGCGGGGGCGGGGTTATTTTTGATAATGGCGGCAGGAAAATCCCTGGCGGCAGAGACGATGACGTTTGACTCGACCGACCATTATTTGGGCGGCTGTCAACTGACCAACAAATCGGAATGGCAGTTGGCCCAGGAAATTAAAGTGACAAAATTTCAGGTATGGTACAACTGGAGCCAGGGAGAAACGGAGTTACCGGTGAAAGTATACAAAGAGGGAGAGCTTTTTGCCGAGTTTACGGCAGTTAGAGCTGAATGCGATCCCTATCAGCACCAATGGTGCAACGCTGATTATAAAATTGATAAAGTTTTTCCGGCGGGAAAATATTCGACGGAAATTGCCAACAGCCGACAGTGTTTGAAGCCGGGAGGAACGGGAACAATCAGGCTTTATAAAGAGGATAGTGCGGCGGAGGTGCCGACCAAAGCGCCAACGCCACAGCCAACGGCAGTTACTGCCCAAACACAAACGAATAACAAGGCGACTACCTGTGCTTGCGATAAATCTTCAATTGTTTCCAGCGCGGCGGTAACATCGGGAATAGTGTCGTTTTTGTTGTGGCTAGTGCTGAAAAGATTTTAAGGGGTGGCTCCCCATCTCCAGACCCAGGCGGTGATGTTCAATCCCCCACTGGCGAGATTAATGGCTTTTTTGAGTTCGTATTGGCTAATCACGCCGTCGAGAGGTTCCCGGTCGGGGATATTGCCGGTGTAGTATTTTTGGAGAACCGGCAAAGCGCGGCGGTCGCCCATGGCGCCCAATCCCCAAATAGCACTGTTTCGGGATCTGAAACTTTGATGGTCATCTTCAAGTTGGGCAATTAGGGCTTCAACACAATCTGAAGTTGACCGGTACCCTTTAAACTAGACACAGATTCTACATCAACCTCAGGCGGATAAATCTGTTAATAATTAGTTAAGGGTAAATGACCAGTATCAATTCTGAAGTTAGAAAAGAAATTATTG
>Ga0172375_10005249_pt1 | contig 18760 bp, 16 predicted proteins | sample LakKiv1m_FD_114537 | JGI IMG/M metagenome (GOLD analysis project Ga0172375, IMG submission 114537) | Freshwater microbial communities from Kabuno Bay, South-Kivu, Congo - kab_092012_11.1m | ecosystem: Environmental > Aquatic > Freshwater > Lake | place: Democratic Republic of the Congo...
TATAGGCAATACCTGCTGATCCCTTCCATCGCTGCGACCAGGGAAGGGCAGTGACCCGCCACGAGCTCTACTTCAACAAAATGATGAGGAAGGAACCGCGGGGAGCAGCCCTCCCTCCCTCCCTGGAGGCACAATCCTTATTCCAGTTCGCATTCAAGACGATACCTTCGCCGCTCTTCGGCGTACTATAAAGTACGCTCTCGTAGTTGCTCGCTTGCCTTCGCGGTCTCGTTCCGAATGTTCGCTGGAAGTATTCTTTTGAATGCAACTTAGAATTAGAAGGTCTTGGCGACCGGCAAGCGTCGTGGGGCGTTCCCCGCCTGTACAAGAAAACGTGAGGTGTCTGCTGATTTTGGGGCAGGGGTGGCGGCCATATTGGCGGCACGTTTTTTGGCGAAGCCATATTCTACCAGCTTTTTGAGGTCGCCCCACATATTTTCACTCCCCATCAGGGAGACCACAATCTCGTCGTCGTCACGTTTGAACTTGCCGACATAGGTGCGGCGGGCAACATCGGTGTAGCCTGTCTTGCCACCCTCGGCCCCCTCGACCTGCCACAAGGCTCGGTTATGGCTCTTGATGATCTTGCCGTCGGTGTTTTCGACCTCGGTCACTGCCATCTTGCTGGCGAACTCATTATTACGCATGGCGTTATTGAAGATCTTTGCCAAGTCGTGGGCGGTGGTGTGCTGGCCACTGGCGGTGAGGCCATTGGCCGTCTTGCAGACCGTATTGGTTGCGCCAAAACTTCTGGCCTTAGCGGTCATTAAGCGGGCAAAGCCCTCTTCGGAGCCGCCAATTTTTTCGGCCAGGGCGACACTGGCGTCGTTGGCCGAGGCCAAAAGGACGGCATTGATCAGGTCATTGGCCGGATACTTTCTCCCCGCATTGAGGTACACCTTAGATTTCGGCATCATTGCTGCTCGATGACTGACCTCAACCAACTCATTTTTACGCAAGGCATCGAGTGAAATTACCCCGGTTAGCACTTTGATGGTGCTTGCCGGCTGAGCGGGAAGGTCTGAGGCTTGGGCGTAGATGGCTGCCCCGGTGACTGCGTCCATGACCATTGCACTGCGAGCCGTAATCCGCTCAAGCGATGGCCCCTCCGCTCTGACCGGCGTAGGGGGGGGGGCAGGAGGAGGTACGGCCCGCTGGGGGGATACCGTTCGAATCAGAGAGGCGAGGTGCCGCTTTTGGGGACGGGCCTTGGCCTGATGTTTCACGGTATTTGTCCGTTGGACTATGGCTTTAGCCGCCACCTTTGGCGGGCATTCCTTTTTGCTGACAATCTTTTGAGTGGTTTTGACCTTGGCCTTGGCCGTAGAGGCCAGGAGGGGATGGGCGAAAGAGAGGCTGGCGAAGAAGAAGCCGGTGAGGATAATGATGAATTTGCGGGGCCAGTTCATGTTACCTCCATTAGCTGGTTAATGAAGCGGGGACGATCTACCCTCCTTATATTTCATGAATCAAAAAAAAAAGCAAGTTATTTTGTAAATAGTATCGAGCCGTTATGCCTTACCCCCAGGGTGCCGAATGATTTCTTCGCCCTGGCACTACCGGCTGTGTCCAGAAAAAATAACTACCACATCTCAAGGTATCTTGGTGGTGTCATTGTCCCTTTAGCCTTGGAGTAGCCGGATGATCGTGCGCGTGATCTCCGGCAGGGGCACAATTTCGTCCACTCCGCCCATCTCAATGGCCTCCTTGGGCATGCCGAAGACCACGCAGCTCTTTTCGTCCTGGGCAATCGTTCGCGCTCCTGCCTGTTTCATTTTTAGCATGCCGCTTGCTCCATCCTTGCCCATACCGGTCAAGATAACGCCGATGGCGTTGTTGCCCCCATAGGCGGCGACCGAGTTGAACAGCACATCCGCCGCCGGGCGTTGGTGACAGACCAGGGGCCCAGTCTTGACGTTGACGTAGTAGCGCGCCCCACTCCGTCGCATGACCATATGGAAATTCCCTGGGGCCAGCAGACATGTGCCTGGCAACACCGAATCCCCGTCCTCTGCCTCCTTCACTCGAATTTGACAGAGGTCGTTTAAGCGCTCGGCGAATTTGGTGGTAAAGTGGGCGGGCATATGTTGCACCACCATCACCCCTGGGCTGTTTGCTGGCAGCAGGGGCAAGACCTCCTTCAAGGCCTCCGTCCCCCCGGTGGAAGAACCAATGGCGATAATCTTGTTGGTCGTCTTGGCCAAGGCGAGGGCCGAGGACGAATTTGCGGGCAAAGGGCGACTGCCTGGGGCAATCCTTTGCCGTTGGGCTTGAACATTAACCCGGGCTGCCGCACGAATCTTCTCCGCCAATTGGACACTCATGTCACCAACCGAATAGGCGGCATTTGGCTTACAGATCACTTCGACGGCACCGATCTCCATGGCCTCCATTGCCAGGGCGCCACCGGCCTCGGTCAGAGAACTGACGATGATCACCGGCAGGGGGAAATACTTCATCAGCTTGCGCAGAAAGGTGATGCCGTCCATCCTGGGCATTTCGATATCTAAGGTCACCACATCGGGTTTGAGGTTGACGATTTTGTCACGGGCCACATAGGGGTCAGGGGCCGTGCCCACCACCTCAATATCGGCTTCACGGCCAAGTTCTTCGCTAAACACCTTGCGAACCACGGCCGAATCATCGACCACCAACACCCGTATTTTATTCATCGCTGCTCACCACGATCGCTTATTCTTCGCACCTGGCTGTTCAACGGTGCACCAACCACAAAAGGCCAAAATCGGAGGTGAAGGCCATGATCTCTTCTCCTGGCCCCGCTTCGGGCGAGAACCCTGCTACCACCTCGGCGGCGGGGATGCCAAGGGTGCAATTTCCCGCTTGGTCGATGCGGCCCAGAAAATTGCCAACAATCATATTGGCCGCCTCTCGCATGGTGTCGATGAGTTGAGAGTCGACGATCTCCTCTTCCGCCATGCCGAGGAAGGCCCCGGCGATACTGATCGCCAAGCGACGAGGAAAATAGAAGCACAGGACGGCGCTCAAAGGCCCACGGTAGCCAATCTCGGCCTTGACATACTGGGGATCGAGGTGCCAACTGTCCGAGGCCGGTAGCTCGGGCAACAACTCAATCGGGGTGTAGTACATCGTGCCAAAGACCTCAACCGCTGCCGCATTAAGCTGTGCTTTTTCGTTTTCATGCATAGTCATAGCTGATTCCTCCACAAGACCCGCTTGGTTAAAAAGCGGTTTCTCCTTCTTCCGTCGGCACGGTTATCGCTACTTCTTCAGCCATTCGCTTTGCGTAGGCCTTGTTTAACACCTCAAGAAGCACCTCGCGGATTTGTCCGGGCATAAAGGGTTTCTTGACATAGGCCGCTGCGCCTAGGCTTGCGACCTCATTCATTCGTGACTGACTCGACTCAGTGGAGATGAAGATCACGGGAATATTCTTCAACACCTCGTTTTGTTTCACTTCTTGCAGAAATTCGATGCCCCCCATCTCCGGCATATTGATGTCTGAGAGTACGACATCGACCCAGGTCTCTTCTAGAATCTCGAGGGCTACTTTGCCATTACAGGCCTCGCAAAACTCACCAATTGGTACACCGGACATGAGCACGGTCTTTTTTATCACGGCCCGCATGGTCTCTGAATCATCAACAACCAGGATCGTAAAAGCCATAAATCACCCTTCCCTCGCGCAGTCTTGCCCTTAGTTGGACAAGGTCATCATCTCCTCGGCCCGCTCCATCTCAATCAGCAGATTGGATAGGTAGCGATCAAGCTCCAAGGCGGTAATCCCGAAACGCTTGAGTCCCTCTCCCCGCATCGTCCCAGAGAGCCCATCGGCCCCCACCCCTACCCCCAGGGAGATCACTAAGGTGTTGGCCATGGCCAGTAAGGCGGTGAGGGGGGCTTTGTTGAGGGCTTCGGGGTCATGGTGGGATCTGACCGCCTCGATCATCTCCTCTGGAAATTCCCATTTCTGCATGATCATGCTGCCAAGCTCCGCATGGTCAATACCTAAGACCTCGTGCTCGGCCGCCATGAAGGAGAGACCATCGATATAGGTACGATCCATGATCTTTTGGAAATCACCCGCCACAAAGCTACTCAAAAAACGCTTGCCGATATCGTGGAGAAGTCCAATGGTGAAGGCGGTGCCGGGGTCAACCCCCTTGAAGTGAGGGGCGATGGATTTGGCCATGATCGCCGTTGCCACTGAGTGTTTCCACAATTCCCCCTGTCCAAGCTGATACCCCGCCCCTCCCGCTTCTCCTTTGTAAAAACGGGCGCTACTGCTGGCAATGATGATGTCTTTCAATGCGTCCTGCCCCAACAGGACTAAGGCCTCATCCATGGAGGACACCTTGCGGGTGAGTCCAAAATAGGCGGCATTGCAAGTCTTTAGGAGATTGGCGGTGATGGCTGCGTCGTAGCGAATGACCTCGGCCAAGTCCTTGGGTAAGACATGAGGGTCACCCAGCATCTTCATGACCTGCATGGCCACCTTGGGAAACGGGGGGATATGATTGGCAATATTTAATATTTCTTCAACGCGGCTCATAGTTCCACCTCACCTTGGCCTGATATTTTTAACTTCACTTGACCCGTTCCCACATTCAGCGTAATCGTACGGTTGACGGCTCCTCCGACATCCTCCTTGGTGATCGTCACGTTATTCTTCCAAAACATCTTACGGATGATCATCTGATTTCTGGCCCCAATGTTAAACAGCCCGGAGTCATCCATCACCTGAGCCCCGCCGACGATGTATACCTTCATTCGCTCCTTGAGCGCCCCTTGCTTGTAAATATCCTTAAACATCCTTGGCACCCCGGTGTCGGCGAACATGAAGGGCTTTTGCTCCGCCTTTTCTTTGTCGATGCTTGAGTCTGGCAACATATAGTGCAGCAGGGCTCCCACCTTGACCGCCGGGTCCCAGAGCGCGACGCCAATGCACGACCCCAGCGAGTAGGTAATCAGCTCTTCATCGGGTCTTGTCGCGATTTTCATGTCCGAGATGCCAACAATAAGTTTCATGTATGCTCCTTATGAATCATAGTTTCTTGTAGGTCGTCGCCTCGACCTGGACAAAATCATGCTTGAGGCTGGCGATACTTTCTGAGTGGCTGATGAAGAGGTAGCCCCCCTTGTTGAGGCAGCGATAGAATTTACTGATCAATTTCTCCTGAGTCTGACGGTCGAAGTAGATCATGACATTGCGGCAAAAAATGACATCCATCTCGCCGTTCCAGGGGAATTCATCCATCAGGTTGAAGCGTTGGAAGGCCACTTGGCGGCGGATAGTATCCTTGACTTTGACCTTGCCGGCGCTGTTGCCCAGTCCTTTTTGGAAGTACTTGGTGAGAATGTCGTGGGGCACTTTGGTTGTCTGTTCAATGGGGTAGACCCCACTCGCCGCCATGTCCAATACCCTGGTGGAAATATCGGTGGCCATGATCTTGTAGCGAAATCCAGGGTGCTGGCTGCTGAACTCGCTGAGGAACATGGCTAAGGTGTAGGGCTCTTCCCCGGAAGAGGAGGCCGATGACCAAAAGACAAACTCCCGGCTCGAACTTGGCTTAATGGCCAACTCCGGCAAGACCTTGCTTTTCAGGTAGTCAAAATGGGAAACTTCACGAAAGAAACTGGTGAAGTTGGTCGAGACGCTATCAAGGAACTTCACGAACTCAAGGTGTTGCTGGTCCGGGCGGGAGATGAAGTCAAAATACTCCTGAAAAGAGTCAAGCTGGCAGGCTCGCAACCGTTTGCCCAGGCGAGCGTTGAGCAACTCCTTCTTCTCCGCCTTCATGAAGATGCCAACCTGCTGATAGATGAGATCACTGAACTTCTTAAATTCAGCGTCTGTAAGTTGTGTACTGATCAAGAAAGAATCCTCATGTCGTCAAGCAAAGGTAAGCGATCACAGTGTACCCCATCTGCTTTGTCAGCAGCCTGTTCGCATACCACGTATAGCTCACAGGCTGCTTTCGCGCAGGTAAGCGAGCTGGCGAGACTTCGGCTGGGGCACCTTGCAATCGCTTACAATTCCGGGCAGGTTGACAGTTTTGAGCCACCCCGTGATCATTTACCAGCAAAGGGTTTACATCGCCGACAAGGTAGAGGCGAGCGTCCGGCCAATGACCTGATCAACGTCAAGCAAGATCTTTAATTTGCCTTTGATCTTGCCCATGCCGATGATAATATTTTCTGCGTCGGTACTCACCCCGAAATCGGGAGGAGGCTCGATGTCCTGGGGGGCGATATTGATGACCTCTGAGACGGAGTCAACCAGCATGCCGACTTGTACGGTGCCGTTGGGCCCAGGCACATCGACCACAATGATGCAGGTCCGATCGTCATAGTCCTTGACTTCCATGTTGAATCGCATACGCAACTCAATAATCGGAATCACCCGGCCACGCAAATTGATCACCCCCTTGATGAAATCCGGGGTGTGGGGCACCGCCGTAATCTCCATGATCCCGATAATCTCACGCACCTTGGTGATCACAATGCCATACTCTTCGCTGCCTAGGCTGAAGGTAAGGTATTTCCCCCCCAGCCCTTGTCCTGCATTGCCTTCGACTGCCAGAGCAGCTCCCTCCATATCCCTACCTCCCTCGTCTTAACGTTGTAATGAGAAAATAGCCTCTCGAATCAGGATGTGAAATCGCTACATTTCCATCGTCCCATGGGACGAGTGGGATTGCACGATACCGGCTAAATCAAGAATCAGGCCAACACGCCCATCCCCCAGTATGGTGCCGCCTGCCACTCCTGGGATATCACTCAAGCCACCTAAGTTTTTAATCACCACCTCTTGCTTGCCCAACAACTCGTCGACCATGATGGCCCGCTGGCGGCCTTCGTATTCAACCACCACGACAATCGCCTCACAAGGGTCGGTATAGGTCGGCTCGACCTGAAACAGTTGATAGAGCCTGAGGACGGGTAGTACCTTATCTCGCACCAGCAAGGTCTCCCCTTTGCCCTGGACGGTGTTATAGTTTTCTCGACGTGGTTTCAACGACTCCTGGATGGCCGTGGTCGGGATGATATAGCGCTCCCCGCCGACGCGAACAATGATGCCGTCAATGATGGCCATGGTCAGGGGCAGGCGAATGACGAACAGCGAGCCCTTGCCGGGCTCACTGATGGCCTCAACCTTGCCCCGCAACTTCTCGACTGCCTTTTTGACCACATCCATGCCCACTCCACGGCCAGAGACATCGGTGATCGTATCGGCGGTGGAAAAGCCGGGGAGAAAGATCAAGTTGTTCAACTCATAGCCGGAGCTCTTGTCGTTTTCGCTGATCAGCCCTCGCTCAATGGCCTTGCGGCGAATCTTTTCGGTATTCAAGCCCTGGCCATCGTCCTCAATCTCGATGACCATATTGCCACCCTTCTGGTAGGCGCGCAGGTTGACGGTACCGGAGCGGGGTTTCCCCAGCTTCTCTCGCTCGCTGGGCGTCTGCACGCCATGATCGACGGAATTGCGCATCATATGCACCAGTGGATCATAGATTGAATCGACCATGTTTCGGTCAATCTCGGTCTCCTCACCCTCCATCACCAGGTTGACCTCTTTGCCTGTCTTCTTGGAGAGATCCCGCACCAGGCGGATCATCTTCTGAAAGGTCTGGCGGATGGGCACCATGCGCATCGACATGGCGGTTTTCTGAAGTTCACTGGTTATCCGGCCAAGCTGGGCGAAGTCCTTGATCAATTTGGGATCGGAGAGCACGGCAATCTTGGGATTGGAACGAACCATCGCCTGCATGATCACCAACTCCCCTACCGCATTGACTAAACCGTCGAGTTTCTCGACATCGACTTTTATTGAATCGCCCACGGCCATTTTGGCTGGGCTGGCGGTGGGCTTGGTGGCAGGCGCAACTGGGCCGTTCAGGCTTGGGGAAGCTGAGGGGATGGGGCTAGCGGGTTTGGCCACGTTGGCGACAACCTCGGCCCCAGTCGACACCGCCTCCTGGGGGTTGGTCGCCGCCCCGGGTTTCTGGCCGGATTGCACCGCTTCCACCCAAGCGACATAGTCCGTAATGTCGTAATTCTTGTACTGCTCCGGCCCGTCCTTGAGCACAAGCTTGAGATTTTCGACCATGGTCTTCAAAAAATCTCCGACATTCAAGACGACATCGATGACCTGATCGTCCATGGGGTGAATGCCATTACGGACATCATCGAGCAAATTCTCGGTGCTATGGGCCATCTTCTGGATGTTCTTCAGATTAAGGAAGCCCGCTACTCCCTTGATGGTGTGGAAAGGACGGAAGATCTTATTGATTGTCTCTTGATCCTCGGGGTTCTCTTCCAGGCCGAGGACATTGACTTCAATCGATTCAAGGTGTTCTAAGGTCTCAGAGACAAACCCGGTCAGTAACTCCAGGTCTTGCAGAAATTCCATGGCCTCCACCGCTGGTGAGGGCATGATTTTGAGCCCCTGTGGCGGCCCGCTGGGAGAGGGGGCTATTTTCTCTTTGGCGGGGGGTGGTGTTGTCTGTTGTTGGACGGCGGGGGCAGGGGCTGCCGGTGGTGAGGGATCTGTCACCTCCTCAGCGCCATCCGCAGCGACAAAGCCAATTTCCTTGAGCAGGGCGAAGAAGGCTGTTTCGGCGGCCTCATCATCCTCACCGTGTCGGCGACAGCTCTCCTGCATGAAACCGATACCTTGGCCAAGCCGTTCATAATTGTTGGCAGAATCCGGCAACTCGGCCATGACGATCTGGCCAATGACCACCCTCATGGCTTGGCCCATGCGCTGTAAGGCCGGATAGGCATCAATCCCTGGTAGGTTCTGCAGGTCTTCAACCAGGACGACTAATTCCCCAACAACCGAGAGATCACCGGGCTCGACCATCATGATCTTCAAGGCCATCTCATCGAGATGGGCGGCAATCTTTGCGTTAGTATTCTCTCCCATACCCCTCACACCCCATATTTGTTAGTTCGTGCTTGCACGAAAATCCTTGCTACCCTTCTGATTCTAGGCGGAGAAAGGTTTTTTCCAAACGAAGATTTGCCTACCGCTCCAGCCCACGACGTTCCTACAGCTTGCCTGAAAAATTGTCAACTTTGCAAGTTTTTTCGTTCATTGAGAAAAAAAAGGCCGCCCTTTTGTGCAATGGGGCGGGTGAGCAATTCCTGTCTAGGTCAGTGTTTGTTGTCCGCTTGCGAACTTTGCCCTTACGTTGAGACGTTTTTTTCTGCGGCGCTTCTGCATCCTACCGGGGAGGCGCAGGCCTGCAAGGTATGCCAAGCTCATGTTCGTGATAGCGTTGCGGACGGAGTCGATAAGCACGTCCAAACAGTGAGTGAAGTTAAGGAGTTTTGGGGGCGACGACGAACAGCCATGCCCCTATTTCTTCCTTGGCAATGTATACCTGCCGCCGAGCCTGGACGTACTGGATGATTTGTTCCGCTTCATCTTGCCAGGTATGGGAAAAGACGAACCACACCCGCCTGTTGGTGGCACCATTGACGCTAAGCTGCCGGAGTAAGTCGAAAGTTGAATTGTAGTTGTGTCACATTGATATTATTGTAAAACAAAATAGCCTTCGTTTATAAGCTTGCTAATTTCATCTTGGGTTTTAGGGTTATAATCCATATAATACTCCTTTGTTGTACCATCTTTTTTTCTCATTTTTAATACATTGACATATTGACTTGGAACAGAAAAACTTTCAAAGTTTAAATCTCTATGCGTGATAATCTCATATTGGAAATATGGCTGAGCAGGTCCACTTCCAAGTATTGCGATTTTTTCTTTTTGTATCTTTGCTAGCTCTTTACCTTTATCATGTAGATACTCAACCCGTTCAAGAATTAAATTAGCACTGGGAAATATACGTGCAGATGGATATACGGTTGAAGATGATTCTTGAGAAAAAAAATAGTTTCCTGTGCACATTAGTACTAATATGGCAATCCATATATTTTTGACAGAATAACAAATCGGGATTGCCAGACATAGATACAAAAATACACTTGGAATTAAATTGTGACGTGCGCTATTGCCATTCATTATTCCCCAAAATATAACAAGTGGCATTATTGTGCAGGCCATTAAGATTGAAACTGTCTTATTGCTATAGCGATATGCAATAATAATCGAAGATATTATGTAAAGTGGGATCGAAAATAAGCCATAAGATGACTTGAAGATATTCAGATTATCTTTTGAAAAAAAGTTTTTTATGCTTTGCGAAATGGTGCTTGATATATATTGAGAAGTCCACCCACTCCAGTGCTGTGATGGTGTTTGATAAGTCATTGTTATTGCAAATTTGTTCACTGCAATAAAAGTTGCTATAGCTATGCAGATAATGATTAATGACGCGATAATTCTTTGACCATTTTTCTTACAGTGAATAAAAACAGGTAAAAAAATGCGGCGGTTGCCATAACTGCGTCAACTTTTGTCATGACTGATACAATGTATAAAAATAACGAAATTGAGATTAGTGTAATCCGTTTGTTTGCTTCACGATTCCATGAGATGTAATATATGGCCAAGGACGCCATAAAAATTGACAACGAAACAATTGATGGGAATCCATAGATACTGTTAACAAAAAAAGCTGGATTGAATTGTAAGACTATGGATGAAGTAATTGCTGATAGATAGCTATTGGTTAATAATATTACAATTATAAATGAACATATGGTTACAACCGAACTAGATATAATGCTAACGTATGTCATTGTTGCTGGCAAATTTGCAATTTCAATCCATCCATGTTCTAATGCTTGATAAAAAAATTTAATGTACAATGGCGTAGAAAAAGGAATATACCCATCGCCTTGCAACTTGTTGTTATGTATCGACTTTATCAACGCTAAAGCTAATCTTGTTGAGTCCTGTTCTCCAAAATATTTTGTAATTGCAAACTGCAAATGCAGTGTTGCGCTGGTTACAAATAACGAAGCTATGGTGATTATATATTTTACGCGTCTTGTTAATATTAATTGTATGTCTTTCATAATTTTGAGAATATTGGAGATGATTTTGAACTGTTCATGGATTCCTATGACTTGCATGCGGCCCCGATAGCCCGCACCGGAGCCAAGAGGACATAGGCCTCAGCCCTTGATATCCAAGAGGCTTCCCAGCATCTCATCCTGGGTTTGGATGGTTTTGATATTGGCTTGCAGGGCGCGGCGATCAATCATCATCTGCGGCAGCTCTTCGCTCAGATCGACGTTTGATTTTTCTACCAAGCCTTCCACCTGGCCCTGTGGCTCGTAAACCAAGGGGCCAGGGGTTTCCAGACGCTGGACGGAGGCGGCCACCCCTTGGGGCTCAGCTGTCTCCAGGGAGACACGGGTTTTTTTGAAGCCATCGGTATTGAGATTGGCCACGTTGTTGGCCGCCGATTGCGTCCTGGTCTGAATGGCCTTGATGGCCGATAAGCCCGCAGAAATTCCGTTTAGCATGGTCTAACCTCCTCAGTATTGGGTACCCCCACCCTTCTGCCTCCCTACTGCTGCTCCTCATCCAAGCCTTTGCTGTAGCCACACTCCTTGTCCAGGCATTGCAGTCTGCGGCCCGTCTGCTTGCTCGTTTTCTCGACCAGAAACTTGGCTGAGCATTGCGGGCACGGCGTGTTGACTGGCCTGTCCCAGATGGCAAACTTGCACTTGGGGTACTGGTTGCAGGAAAAAAAGACCTTGCCTCGCTTGGAAACCTTCTTGACGAGTGTGCCGCTGCAATTGGCCTCAGGGCAAGGGACGCCGGTTGTTTCAGCAACAACATGCCGGCAGGCGGGATAGCCTGAGCAGGCGAGGAATCGACCATACTTGCCTTGCTTATAGACCATCGCCTTGCCGCACTTTTCACATACCTCACCACTTTCTTGGGCCTCATCTCGTTTGATTGGTACGATTGAGCCACCCTCCCCCCGGCTAAAATCTTGGGTGTTTTTGCAAGTGGGATAGGTCTCACAGGCCAAGAAGTCGCCATTCTTGCCCCAGCGAATGACCATCTTCCCCGAGCAGAGTTCACAGGGCACCTCGGTAGGGGTGATGGCCCGTTTGACAGAGATCATTTCCTCCTTGGCCAGGGATAGGGCCTCCTTAAAGGTGCCGTAGAAGCTCCGCAGGATAGCCAACCACTCGACTTTGCCTTCCTCAACCTGATCAAGCTGTTCCTCCATGGAGGCGGTGAACTCAATATCCATGATTGCCGGAAAATGCTTGAGCAACAGGCCGTTAATCTTTTTGCCGAGGTCGGTGGGGAAAAATTTTCGTTGATCGAGGAGGGCGTATTCCTTTTCTTGAATGGTAGAGAGGATGGTGGCGTAGGTACTGGGCCGCCCTACCCCATTATCCTCCAGGGCCTTGACCAGCGAGGCCTCGGTATAGCGCGGTGGGGGTTGAGTGAAGTGCTGGCTGGCGGCCACTTCTTGGGCGGTCAACTCTTGCCCAACCTCAAGATTGGGCAAGAGCCGGTCCTTCTCCTCCCCATCGCCGTTAGCCTCGTCGCTTACGGCCTCAACGTAGAGGGTCATAAAGCCCATGAAACGGATTATGGAACCAACTGCCCTGAGCTGGTAAGGCCCGGCGCCAATGACAATGGCGGTTTGATCGTAGATGGCCGCCGCCATCTGGCTGGCGACACAACGCTTCCAGATCAGGGTGTAGAGCTTCAGCATGTCACGATCAAGGAAGGCGGACATCTGTTCTGGTGTCTTACGGACATCGGTGGGCCGGATCGCCTCGTGGGCATCCTGAGCTGACTTCTTGGCCTTATAGAGATTTGGCTTGGTTGGCACCAGCTCTGGCCCGTACGTTGTTTGGATGAAGTCCCTGACCTCGGCCAAGGCGTCGTCGTTGATGCGGGTTGAGTCGGTTCGCATATAGGTGATCAGCCCGGTGGGGCCATCGGCCCCCAGTTCGATGCCCTCATAGAGGTGCTGCGCTAAGGACATGGTCTTCTTGGCCGAAAAGTGCAGCTTACGATTGGCCTCAATCTGCATGGAGCTGGTGATGAAGGGCGGGGCAGGGTTGCGTTTTTTCTGCTTTTTATCGACGCTCGTGACCACCAAGTGGGCGTCCTGCAGATCGGCTTTTATCCGCAAGGCGGCCTCTTCATTGCTCACCTTGGCCTTCTTGCCGTCAATCTGATCGAGCTGGGCGACAAACGGTGGCGGCATTTTCCCGCACACCGTCACCTCCAGGCTCCAATACTCCTCGGGGGTGAAGGCGATGATCTCCTCTTCCCGTTCACAGAGCATGCGGACGGCAACCGATTGCACCCGCCCGGCGCTGAGCCCCCGACGCACCTTGTCCCACAACAGGGGGGATATCTGATAGCCCACCAGTCGATCGAGAATACGACGGGTTTGCTGGGCTTCAAACAGGCGATAGTTGATGCTCGAAGCCTGCTCGATGGCCGCCAGAATCGCCTTCTTGGTCAACTCGTGAAAGAGGACGCGGACGATGGGCTTCTTCACCGGCTTCAGTGCCTCCGCGATATGGAAGGCTATGGCCTCACCTTCACGATCGGGGTCGGAGGCCAGATAGATGATATCCGCCAGTTGGCCGGCCTTACTGAGCTCCGTCAAGACCTTACCTTTGCCACGAATCGTCTCATACTGCGGGGCGAAATCATGCTCAATGTCGACACCTAAGGTCTTGACCGGCAGGTCTCGGACATGGCCGACAGAGGCCTTGACCTCGTATTGATTGCCCAGATAGCGTTGCAGTGTTCTGGCTTTAGCGGGGGACTCGACGATGATTAAGGCTTTTGACATCCGGCTTCCTTTTGGGGTGATAATTGATTGGTAAGTAACTCTGCTCTGTTGAAGAAGAAAATCCGGTCGGCTTACTCCGTCGAAGCAGAGCTAACTGCTCGGTATTGTTGGCCTGGCAGGGATTCGATCAAGCCCTGCAATTCCAGCAGCAATAAGACTTCACTCACCGTAGCGGCAGGGAGACGCGACTGAGTAATGATGGTATCGATGGGTTTGGGGTAGACATCCAAGAGGCCAATGACACGGGCCTCATTGGCACTGAGGGGCGGTGAGGGGGCTGCGGATGGCGGCCCTGCAGTCGAGCCTTCCGTTGGGGCGCTGAGCCGCCAGTGTAACTCCTCCAGGATGTCATCGATCGTCCCCACTAACTTGGCCCCCTCTTGGAGGAGCCGGTGGGTGCCCGAGCTCTTCAGGGAATCGACTCGCCCCGGAATGGCGAAGACCTCCCGCCCCTCCTCCAAAGCCAGACGGGCGGTGATCAATGAACCGGAACGCTGGGCCGCCTCCACCACTAAGACACCACGGGTCAGGCCACTGATAATTCGATTCCGGGCAGGAAAACGAAAGGCATCGGGCGGGGTGGCTAAGGGGTACTCACTGATCACTGCCCCGGCCTCGGCAATTTGGCAAGCCAGGCGCGTATTGGCCCTTGGGTAGGGGACATCGAGCCCGCAGCCCAATACGGCCACCGTTTCACCACCGGCGGTCAAGGCCCCAGTGTGGGCAGCGGTATCAATACCCAGTGCCAATCCGCTGACAATCACTACCCCCATGGAGGCCAATTGGGCGCTGAATTCACGGGCCACCTTGAGCCCATAGGAGGTGGCGGCTCGTGAGCCGACGACAGCCAGCCCTTCTTTGCGTAAGGCGCCGGGGTTTCCCTTGACAAAGAGGGTCATGGGCGGGTTGAAGATGTTGGCGAGCAGGCCGGGATAGCCCTCATCGCCAAAACAGAGCATGACCATGCCCAGCGAGGCCATTCGTTGCAACTCGTGCTCGGCGGCCTGCCGGTAGGGGGAGGGGGTAGTGATGGCCGAGATGACCTGCGAACGTATCCCAGGCACCCCTTGTAGGTCTTTCTGGCTAGCGCGTAAGACGGCGGCCGCTGAACCAAAGGCAGTGAGCAAGGCACGAAAGCCGACTGAGCCTAATCCTGGCACCAGGTGGAGAGTTAACCAGTCTTGTTGGGGGTCGGTCATAGACGATCGAGATACTTGGGCACTTGGATTGAAGGGGTGCCCCCTCGCTTAATCGGTAAAGAAACTTTCCAACCGTCCTCGACGGCTGGGGTGTTTCAGCTTTCGCAAGGCCTTTGCCTCAATTTGACGAATCCGCTCACGGGTCACGGCAAAATTTTTGCCCACCTCTTCGAGTGTGTGATCGGTGGTGTTGCCGTAGCCATAGCGCATCCGTAAAACCGATTCCTCGCGGGGGGTCAGGCAGGCCAAAACTTGGTTGAGGTTTTGACGTAAACTATCGCGGACGCTTGCCTCATCTGGGGATAAGGCGTTGGAATCTTCGATAAAATCTCCCAGGAAAGAATCTTCGTTTTCGCCGACCGGGGAGTCGAGGGAGAGGGGTTCCCGGGCAATCTTGGCGATAACTTTGATCTTGTCCAGCTCGATACCGCTCTCCTCCGCCATCTCCTCCGGGGTGGGTTCGCGCCCGTGCTGGCGGGAAAACTCCTTGTTTGTCCGCACCATGCGGTTGATATGGTCGATCATATGGACGGGAATACGAATCGTCCGGCTTTGATCGGCTAGGGCCCGGTTGATCGCCTGACGAATCCACCACGTCGCATAGGTGCTGAACTTGTAGCCCCGCCGATACTCGAATTTCTCTGCCGCCCGCATGAGGCCAACGTTGCCCTCCTGAATCAAATCAAGGAGTTGTAGCCCGCGACTGGCGTATTTTTTGGCGATACTGACCACCAGGCGCAGATTGGCTTGGGTCAAGCGATTCTTGGCCTCACGGGCCATGGTCTCACCCTGCTGCACGGCCTCGATGGCCTGGTCAACGGTCTCTCGATCGAGGCCAGAATTCTCTTCCAAGTCGTGGAGAAATTTGGCGGCGTGTCGCGAGGTGCCGTCGCTGATCGCCTTGTGCGCCATGGTCATCTGGCTCGACAGGGTCTTAAGCGGTGCCCCCATCTCTTCCAGATATTTGGGCTGAAAGCGGAATTCATCGAAGAGGGCGGCGATGGCGTGGCTGCTTCTCTCCATGCGCACCATCAATTTGATGGCGGACTCATCCGAGGTGGTGGACTCCAAGGCGACAAAATCCTGATGAAAGGCCTTTCTCTCGTTATGATGACGCTCCGCCTCTCCAACTTTCCACAGAAAGGTCTCTTTGGCTTGGCGGAGGGCGGCGGGGTCATTCTCATCGACGTTTTTCATGAGGGTCTGAATGACCAGAGTGCCTCCGCGAAGGGCGGCGGCAAAGGACAGCAGAGAGGGGAGGGCGGTCGGTAACGATAATAAGGTCGATTGAATCTGTTTTTCGCTCCGCTCGATCCGAATGGCGATTTCGGTCTCGGCAGCGGCAGAGAGCAGGGGGACTGCCCCCATTTCTCGCAGGTAGGTCTTAACCGGGTCGATACCATCCTGCAGAAATTCTTCATCGACGGCATCGTCACCAAACGAGATCTCCAAGCCATCGGCCTCGTTTTCTTGGTTGGGACAACGGGCGGTTAAGGAGGCGACCTCGTCCTCATCAAGATCGCTCTCCTCCTCAAGGGTAACGTCGAGTAGCTCCGTTGGCTCGGCACCTTCAGGGACAAGGGCATCGGGGTAAGGCATTGCCGGATGGCGAAGGGTCTTTTGGCTCTTCTTTTGGCTCATGGATGGCGCGATGTGGTAACGTGCAAGGTGTCAATTTTTGGGGATTGAAGCCCAATAAGCGAGAAGAATGACGGAGAATGGAGGATAGATATTCGATTCCAGGGCAATTTGAAAGAAAATAATTGTGGTTAGGGGCCGTTCAAAGAGAATCCGTACTGTTTCCTTATGCCGTGTCGTGTGGCCCTTGCAAACAGGTCAGGTATTTTTTGTGCACGGGCTTACCCGTCCTCCGCTACTTTTTTCTTTTCGATCAGTAGGCGCAAGACCTGCTCCTGATCCCCCTGCCGCTGGGCATCGTTGATGCGAGCAGTCAAGGAACGCATTGTTGCTTTCTGGCGCTTTTCTCGTAACCAGTGCATTTTTTCTGAGGCCTCCTTGGCCGGATCGGGGAGGAAGGGGACGGCGATCAATTGGCTTGAAACAAAGACCCGTGCCTCCCCCTCAAGGTGCTCCAGCAGACGTTCAGGCCCTGCCTCCGGGCATTTCTGCCGCAGCTCACGAATGGCGTTGACGATAGCTATCGCCGTCGCTTGGCGGATGGCGTCAAAGAGACCAGCTTCAACAAAGGGTTCAACGTACTCCGGGTAGATGATCAAAAACGAGACCAGTTGCTCCTCGGGCTTGGTCAAGGCCAGATGCGGTGCCCCGGCGGACGGCGGGGGTGGGTTAGCTGCCGTCGTCCGCAACTGCACCTGGTCTGTCAAACTCCCCTGCAGTTGTTCAGGCGTGAGGCCAAGTTTTTCGCTGAAGTGGGCCAAAAACAGCGATCGTTGCAGGTCTTGATCGTCGATGGCCTTGATCAGCGGGCGTAACTCTTCGACAATCTTGCCTTTGCCTTCCAGTTCGAGACCATACTGGTTCACCAGGTGAGCGATGACGAACTCCGGCAAAGAGGCGGCCTTTTCAATACGTGCCTCAAGCCCCGCCGCGCCAAAGGCAACAACGAAGGTATCCGGGTCGTGACCATCGGGGAGAACCACCACCCGAGCCGTCACCTTGGCCGTCAGGAAGAGCGGGACGGCGCGCATGGCGGCCTTGATCCCCGCCCCATCACCATCGAAGAGCAATATGGCCTCCTGGGCATAGCCCCGCAAGGCCTGGATATGCTGCGGGGTCAAGGCGGTACCCAAGGGGGCGACTACGTCCCTGATACCTGCCGACACCAAGCTTAAGAGATCAAAATTGCCCTCAACGATCAGTGCCCGCTGGGAACGACGAATGGCCTCCTTGTTCTGGAACAGACCGAAGAGTGTCTTGCCCTTGTTGAAGACCAAGGTCTCCGGCGAGTTCAGGTATTTGGGCTGCCCATCCCCCAAGATGCGACCGCCAAAGCCAAGGTGTTGCCCGCTATGGCTGATGATCGGGAAGAGCACCCTCTGCCGGAAACGATCGTAATAGCCCTTGCCTGACTCCCGACTCACGATCAGCCCCGCCTCAGCCAAGGCCTCTTCACCGGCATCGGCCATGGCCTTCAGCAGAAAATCCCAACTCTCAGGGGCATAACCCAAGTGGAATTCATTGATCACCTCCAGGGGGATACGCCGCTTTTCAAGGTAGGATCGCGCCATTGCCCCCTGTGGGGAAAACAAACGCTGGTGATAGATCTCCGCCGCCCGTTGGTTGAGGGTAAAGAGCGCCTTACGTTTGTTGGCGGACTCCCGTTCGTGGGCGGAGAGATCCCTTTCCGGTAAGGCGATGTGATAGCGGGCGGCCAGTTGCTTGATTGCCTCCCAAAAAGTGATCCCCTGGTAGCGCATGATAAAACTCAGGGCATCCCCGCCTTCATGACAACCAAAGCAGTGGAAGGAACGTCGGGCTGGATTTACCGTGAAGGAGGGTGTCTTTTCCGCGTGAAAGGGGCACAATCCCTTATAGTTGACCCCCGCCTTCCTGAGGGTTACGATCTCGCCAACTACCTCCAGGATGTCGGCGGCGTCTTTGACCGACTGCACCACATTGTCATCCTTATCCCAGGCCATCGTTCTCAACTCCTTTGCCAAAGGCTACAGCGAAACCATGGCCATCAAGATGGCAACATGCGAGATCAGTTTAAGAATGGGTAATCGTTCACCAGGGGCGCTGGACGTGCAGATTACACCTGAACGTAAACGTTTACCGGGTGCCCCAGATGCGCGAAAGCGGCCTGCGAAGTGTGCTAGTTGCACATGAGTAGGCCGCTGA
>Ga0172375_10005250_pt1 | contig 18758 bp, 15 predicted proteins | sample LakKiv1m_FD_114537 | JGI IMG/M metagenome (GOLD analysis project Ga0172375, IMG submission 114537) | Freshwater microbial communities from Kabuno Bay, South-Kivu, Congo - kab_092012_11.1m | ecosystem: Environmental > Aquatic > Freshwater > Lake | place: Democratic Republic of the Congo...
AGAAGCAAAACTTTTCGCCGAAGGTAAATATGTTTACTTCCTCGGAATTGGTAATGTTCTTTACGGAGTTGATGCAGATATTAAAAATAAAGAAAATAATCGTGAAGAACATTTGAGAAGACTCGGTGAAGTAGCCCATATATTGCTTGATTCTGGGGTTATCCTTCTGCTTACTGCATTAGAATTAACACAGGATGATCTTGAAATTCTAAAACTGTCGGTTGATCCAGATAAAATTGAAATAATTTGGGTCGGTGAGGAACTCACTACAAATATTGCCTTCGATGCAAGAGTTCCAGGTTTAATTGATATCGATCAATCAGTTGAAATCATAAAGAATTTATTGTACGAACAAGGTATAATTTTTAAACCTTGGTAATACTTATAACAGGTATTTATGTCTAATCTTCCCAATGCTATACATATAGGTTTCTCCAAATGTGGATCTACCTTTTTACAAGCATTTTTCAGACATCACCCAGAGATTTATCTTACTCATAAATTACATTTTTTCAGCCCCTTTCCTTTTTCAAATTATAACAAGGGGCTGAACTATTACGCCTCTTTTTATAAGGATGCCGGCAGTAAGGTTAAAATAGACAGCGATGAACATATAATTCTGCCAATATACCATCCTAAATTAGGATCAGCCGCCACGACAAAGGAAGCTGTTATCGAGGTATGTGATAAAATCAAAAAGATTACACCTGATGTAAAAATAATTTTATTCATTAGGAATCATAAATCGTTGCTACTTTCCCGATATTCAGAATATCTATTGGGGGGTGGTAAAGAAAAATTCAAACCTTTCGTTGAAGAAAATCTCAATTGCAGTATTGATAACAAAAACTATTTCCAGAACTTTTATTCGGATATAATTAAAACTCTTCATCAATACTTTGGAGAAATGAATGTGCTTGTTTTGCTTCAAGAAGAATTATTGAAGAATGAGAATAAAACGATTGAGTCTCTCTGTGATTTCTTAAAAATCAAAGCTATAAATCCTGCCGTCAATAAAATAAGAGAGAAAAGGATTGGTCTATCTTTAACAGGTATGAAATTAATGAGAATACTTAATATACTTCTTGTTAATGAACCGGAACTATTTGATAAAAAAGCTAAAACTAAATTGCCCTATTCTATTTATAAGTTGATTCTCAGATTAATTAAACTAATAGATTATTATTTACCTAATAAATTAAAAGGAGAAAAAAATAATTTATTAATAGCTGATCTTGTAAATAAAATTGATCTGATGTTCCAAAAGGATAATCTGGAACTTGGCAAACTTTTGGGTAAAGAAGTTAAACAACTCGGTTATTATTAATCATATAAGGTATTGAAAATGAATTTTGATTTTAAGGATTTAATAAGAATATCGCATCTGGCTGGCGAAGAAATTATGAAAATTTATTCCAGCAGCTCATTTGAAGTTGAAATTAAAAATGATAAATCCCCATTAACATTAGCTGATAAAAAATCACACGAAATTATCTCGAATGAATTAACTCACCTTTTCCCTTCAATTCCGATCTTATCAGAAGAAGGTAAAAGCATCGAATACGAGAATAGAAAAGCATGGGAATATTTCTGGTTAGTCGATCCACTTGATGGCACAAAAGAGTTCATAAAGAGGAACGGGGAGTTTACAGTTAATATCGCATTGATTAAAAAAAATAAACCTGTGGCTGGTGTCATTTATGTACCCGCAACTAAAACAACTTATTACGGCTCAATCAACGAAGGCGCTTATAAAATAACCGATGGATCTGAACCAATAAAAATAATGGTTTCGAAAAACTTCGGAAATGGTATTATCGCCGTGAAGAGCCGTTCGCATTCTTCTGAAGAAGAAGATAATTTTTTCTCAAAGTATAATGTTATTGATTCCATTTCAGTCGGCAGTTCACTTAAATTCTGTATGGTTGCTGAAGGGAAAGCTCATTTATATTTTAGAAGCGGACCAACTTGGGAGTGGGACACTGCTGCTGGTCACGCAATCATACTTTCAAGCGGCGGAACTGTTTCGGGAATCAATCAGGAATTTAATTACAATAAAGAATCTCTGTTGAATAGTGGTTTCGTAGTCAGCTCTGGCATCTGATGAAACAAAAAAATCCTTTACTAATTATTGGCGCTCATAGATCGGGAACAACCTTTACAGGAAATATGATTTCGCTATCGGATGAAGTTGAATATATCCGAGATCCATTCGCTAAATACCGGCTTGCCGGATTATTTCAACTAAGACCGAAAAATTTTTTTACATATATCAGCGATCATAATGCGGATGATTATCGCGAACAATTTTCGAAGATGATAAACTTTGATTATTCACTCTTTAAAGAGCTATCCAAAGCCAAAAATCTGAGCGATCTAAAAACTCTTGCTAAGGATATATTCCGATTCAGCATTGCAAAACGCAAAGGTAAACGTCCTCTGTTAAAAGCGGCAACTGCAATATATTCGTCCGAGTGGCTTGAAAAAGAATTTGGTTTTCGTGTATTCGGAATAATACGTCATCCGGCTGCCTTTATTAGCAGTTTGAAAAGATTGAGCATTACCCATCCATTCGGAGATTTTCTTGATCAACCAAATTTGATGAAAGACTTTCTAAAATCGTTTGAACCAAACATTAGGGAATTTGCTCAATTACAAAAGCAGCATAATTCACAGAATGTACCTGACATTGTTGATCAAGGAATTCTTCTATGGAATATTATTTACAGTTCAATAATAAAATTAAAGCACAGAAATCCGAATTGGTTATTCTTAACTCACGAAGAAATTTCTAAAGATCCAATAAAAAACTTTAGACAAATTTATGATTACTTCTCACTGGCATACACTGAAAAAATTGCTGAACAAATTAAATCTTTTACTTCAGCCTCAAATCCTTCTGAAGCTCAAAACGGCAAATGGAATACTTTGAAGCGGGACAGTTCGGCTAATATAAAAAACTGGAAATCTCGTTTGACTAATGATGAGATTGAAAAAATTAGACTAAACACAAAAGAAATTGCAGATCATTTTTATTCGGAAGATGATTGGTGATTGACTATTATGAATAAAAATTTTAAGGAAATAATTTTTCGTCATCCTCTGCTTTATTCTGTTTACCTAACTTCTAGAAATTTCAGTCTATCGTCCATATTAAAGGCAAACTCTTATAAAGTTAAGGATATTGTCGTTTGTGGAATGGCAAGATCGGGATCAACTTTGTTATTCAACATTATCAAGGAGATGGTAAATTTTCATTATAGAAAGATTGACCCATATTTTATAGATGATAGCGAATATTCTAATCTTCTTAATCATGAAATTTCTTTATTTATAAAAAAAAATCATCGTTATAGTTTTTCTCTTCAGAGAAGATTGAAAAAAAAATTAACCTTCGGATTTTTTACTCATAGAGATATTCGCGATGTGGTAGTTTCATTAATGCAGAATGGCAGAATAACAGACTTTAATAAATGGTCGGCAGATGGGCGTTTACGAAAAATTGTTAATGATGCTCTATTATATGCACGAACCGGAAATGTGATGATGATTGAATATGAAGATTTACTTAACAACAAGTTGAAGGTTATCGATATCATTGCTGATAATTTAAAATTAAATTTATTCCCTGAAGAAGAGCAATCTATAGTTGAAAAGACAGATCTGGTTTCGACTAAAAAATTACTTTCCGCCAAAGAAACAGATACAATAGATTTAGCAAATCATTTGCACAAAAACCACATCAGTGATGGCAAGGTAGGGAAATGGAAGGAAATCCTAACCAAAGAACAGATTGCTTATATCAATTCTAGTACTAAAGATTTTTTAGATTTTTTTCACTATAAAACTTAGAATTGAATGATAAAAAGTTTTATAAATTTTTTTAAGCGTTCATTGCGGCATAATCGCCCGGCAAGTAATTATCTTAAGATATTTTCAGACGATACTTTTTTAGTTTCTTACCCTCGATCCGGAAATACTTGGACACGATTTCTTTTGGGCTACTATCTTTTTGAAGACAAGTTCGATTTTGTAACTAAGGAAAATTTCCTCCCAGCCATTAAAGCAAATACTAACAACCAATTGCTTAAAGTACCCAGACCAAGAATATTGAAAAGCCATTCGAAGTATTTCCCAAGTTATCCAAAAGTAATCTACTTAGTGCGCGACCCAAGAGATGTTATTGTTTCTCATTTTCATTGGGCAAAAAAAAATCCGAACAAAAAAAGGAATAATGCAAGCCTCAGCTTTGAACAATATGCTGAAATCTTCTTTAAAGGCGATTTTTATTTTGGCAGATGGGATGAACATTTTCTTGGCTGGAAGTCAAACAGTGAACGAATTAAAAATGGATTTCTCTTGATTAAGTATGAGGATTTAAAGAACGATACACAGACTGCTTTTTCTCGAATTGTCAAATTCTTAAATCTTGATTATGATCCTGTCAAAATTGATGATGCAATTAGGAAAGCTTCTTTCGACAACATGAAAAGCCTTGAAAAAAATCAGCAGGATAAATTAAAATCTATTGTTAGCCCTACGGGAAATATTGATTTTGTTGGACATGGTAAAAGCGAATGGGAAGAGTATCTAATCGGAGGCATTAAATCAAAATTTAAAACTGAATTTGGCAAAACTATGGCACAATTAGGTTATGCAAATGAATGGTAAGCCTTATACGCCTGAAACAGATAAGCATCAAAGAAAAGAAAAGAACGTCACTCGTCAATTAGCCAAAGGCGGACTAACTGGAATAGCTGGTTACATTTTTTTAAAACCGCTTAATATATTTACAAGCATTTTAATTGCAAGATTTCTTGGCACTGAGGGATTTGGTTTATACAACTTAGGGTTGAGCATTAATGTTCTAATGAATGTCTTCACTAATTTTGGATTAACGCAGGGCATCGTCAAGTTTTCTGTAAAAAATCAAACCGAGCATGATATCCCCAAAATTAAAGGTGTAATTTTTTCCAGTCTTTTATTTTCGTTGTCATTGTGCGTAGTAATAGTAATCATCCAAATAATATTTGCGAAAGAAATTAGTAATTGGTTTTTTCAGAATGATTCGTTAGCCGATGTGCTTATAATTTTTGCCCTTTCTGTTCCGTTTAATACGCTATACGCTTTACCTGCAGCGTTTGCTCAGTCATTTAAAAAAATTAAGTACCAAAGCTTGGTTGTAAATATTTTACGGCCATTGAGTTTTTTGCTGCTTGTTCTTGTAGTTATTGCATTCAATTACGATCTTAATTTTGTTTTATATGCGAATTTATTTTCCACAATAATTACTGCCGCTCTAAGCATATATTTAATTAAAAATTATTTCCCAGAATTTTTTAATTCTAAGATCAAAGCAATCAAAGAATTAAGACCATTAGTAAGTTTTTCTTATAAAACAATGTTCACCGGGTTTATCTCAATTCTTATGATAAAAGTAGATCGTTTAATGATTGGGTATTTCTCAACCAGTTCTGATGTTGGGGTTTATTCTGCGGCTGCAAATCTTGCAATTAATGTTACTTTTTTCTTAACGCCATTTGCAATGATTTTTTTACCGATTTCAGCTGAACTTTTCCACAAAAATAATTTTCCTGAATTAAATAAAGCATTTAAAAATGTTACCAGATGGCTCTTAACTTTTACTCTGCCAATATTTTTTATCTTTACCAGCTACTCATCAGAATTATTACAACTATTTGGTAAAGATTATTCCTTAGGAGGGATTGTTCTAATTCTGATTTCATTTGCCGAACTGATAAATGTTTCTACGGGACCAGTGGGTATATTACTGAAAATGTCAGGACATCAAACAGTGGATTTAACAATTTCTGTTTTGGTTTTAGTGATTAATTCGGTTTTGAATCTAATTATGATTCCAATTTATGGTATGGTAGGAGCTGCTCTTGCTACGGGAATTGCAATAATAGTAACTCACGGATTACGTTTATCTATGGTTTGGAAACATTTAAAAATTTTCCCTTATGATTTAGGAATTCTAAAAACAGTTTTATCATTCGTTGTGATAGTAGGATGTTTTTATCTCTTCACTACTCTTTTGGAACCCAATTTGATTCTTAAGATAGGCTTCGGAACATTTTGTATGATTATATATGCTTTAATCTTTATTTTATCACCCAAGAATGAAGAAGATGTATTTATACTTAACAGTTTTAAGAATAAATTTCTAAACAGAAATAAAAAACAAAAGTCGAACATTAATTAGCCATCGGATTTATATAATAGAATAAAATGATTTCTTATTTTTTTTTAGCGATAACTTTTCTTTCGATATTTTATATTCTTTTCAGGTACAGAGAAGAGTATGAATTACTACTGCTAATTCCGGTTATTATTACGACTAATTTCTTTGGCTTTTCACCATTCGAAATTAATATTAAAGGATTGATTCAGGCAGATGATATCTCTTTTTTAACAATTTTTTCAATTTTGATTTTTTTTATTAACAGAGACGTCTATCTAAAAAACCGATCGAAATTATATTATAATTATGGATATTTATTCTTACTGCTGCTTCTCTATTTTGTCTTTGTTTACGTGCTTTCATTACTTCAGTATGAAGATTACGTGGCAACAACAAAAATATCTCGAATATTTTTTCACTATTTTGCTTTTTTTTCTTATATGTTCATCATCTTTAGAATCGAGCATAAAAGAATTGAAAGACTCTTCAACATCATTGAAGTCCTAACTTTAATTCTAACATTATTTTTTATTTTAGATTCAGGCTTTGGTTTATCCATTTATTCAGCAACTGATCAATTCAATGTTTATGCCGGTGATTTAGTTGAAAGAAATCTTGCAACGTTTCCATTGTTTTCGTTTTTTATTTTAGCTCGCTTATCGTTAAAAGAAAAAATAGGGATATATAATATAGCTGGAATTTTAGGCATTCTCTTCTCGGTTTTTTTACTTATCACTCGCTCTCTGGCGGTTTCTGCAATAATGATTATGGTCGCTGGATTCTTCTTTCGGGATAAAGTAACAATCAAATCTGGTAACATTAGCAAATTAATTGCTCGCGTTGCATTAATTGGTTTATTATTTACAATTTTGCTTTTTACGTTATTCCAATCGCAAATCAAATATTTTGCTGTAAAAGTTGAAGACGTAACTTCAGCAGGCAGCGCAGACGCTATCGTGGAAGGCACATCTCTTTATAATAGATATTTAATAATTGAGAGCAGAATCAATAAAGTTTGGGATGTTAATCCATTTACCGGATTAGGCATGCTGCATCCAGACGAAGCAAGAAAAGTATTTTATCCGGATTTATTTGTGCGCAAACAAGACAAAGTTGGCTCTGTAATTATTGGTGATCAATCTTGGGGCAGTTATATTGGCTCCGTCGGATATGTAGGTGTGTTTCTGTACCTTATGCTTCTTGCTTACCCTATTTTTTATTTATTGAAGAATAGACTGTTGTACAAGTTAGATATAGACTTTTATGCAGTGCTTTTAGCCACAATTATGGAAGTAGGAATTCGTTCATTTTTCAGTAGAAATTTATTTGTAAGCTTTGACCTGCTAATTTTTTATTTTGTCCTTATTGTTTACTTTATTGAACTTTATTATAATAAGGACGAATTGTCAAAAGATTTGACTCATAATTCCCTTTCAATTTAAGTATTATTATATCTGCAAGTATTACTGATTTTGGTTCTATTCGCTTACTATGTAAAAAATTGAATAATGAACAATTTTATAATTAATTGCAAAGAAAATAGAAAAAGAATTTTTACATGAATAAATTATTAGCTTCGGTGGTTGTTCCGACATTCAATTCAGAAAGATTTTTGGAACAGACTTTATTATCTCTAATTAATCAAGATTATAATGATTTAGAAATTATTGTTATCGATGGCGGCTCTAAAGATGGCACTATTGACATAATTAAAAAATACGAAAACCATATCGCGTATTGGATAAGTGAGAAAGATTCGGGACAAAGCAATGCCTTGAATAAAGGTTTCAAAGCTGCTAAAGGTGAGATTGCCGGCTGGCTTTGCTCGGATGATATTTTATATCATGATTCTATTAGGCTTGTTGCAGAAGAGTTTGCTAAAGATGATAGTATTGGAATTGTCTATGGAGATATTGATCAAATTAATTCGCAGAATAAAATTTTTAGAAAAATAAAATATCGCCCACTGACGGCAGAATATATTCTAAATGTGCATCACCCTGTTCCTCAACAAGGATCATTTTACAGAAGAAGCTTGCTCGAAAAAGTTGGATTCTTAGATGAGTCGCTGCATCAAGTTATGGATTACGATCTATTTATTAAGCTCCTTAAAATTTCAAAAGGAAAATATATGGATAGACCGCTTGGGCAATTCCGAATGTTTGAAACCAATAAATCTACTATACAAGGAGCATGGGTAGGATCCATTGAAGGATTCGGCGTTACTTGGCGTCATGGAGGAAAAATTTTTTCTCGAGTTACTTTCTTGAGACTGAAACGAATGAGTAAATATTTAATTAAAAAATTGTTAAGAATTAATTTACACAAGGAGCGTTAGAATGATTCAGCATAAAAATATTTTTAAATTCAGATTGACATTGTTACTTCTGACTGCATTTTTATTTTCACAATCAATTTATGCTCAGAAAAATTTTCTATTTGGTTTGAATGCGCCTTTTACAGACCCAGTATTGCAGAATATTATAGCTAAGCAAGATTTATCAATGAAGGATTTATTAGATAATTATCATATTAACTATTTACGCTATCCAGGCGGTATTCCAACAAGATATTATTTTTGGGATCGTGCAGATCTTACCGGCGAGGCTATGAAGCTCTACTCTGAATATTTGAAGGGAAGAGGAGATAAAAGACAAGATTACTACTCTAACTATTCTGAAAACGTTAAAGCCTCTGAAAACAATTACAAAGAATTTTTATCTTACTGTAAAAAAAATAACGTTATTCCTATTATCGAACTTAATACTTCATTTTACCTCAACAATAATAAAATCTATCAAGTTGAAAAATTTCAAAAGCAAAAATCTAAAGTTCTTCTTCAACAAAACAGATGGAATAATATCAAAGAATATATTATCGCTCAAATGGAATTTACCCACAATATTGTAGATGAAGTTATTTGGGAATTTGGCAATGAAGATTATTTTATGTATGATGCTGAAGAATATGCAAACTTGAGTATCAACTTTATGAATATTGTAAAAAAGCGATTCCCTAATGATAAAATTATAGTGGAGATGTCAAACAGTTGGTCAAAAGGTGCGCGAAAAAAAGAATGGAATAAATTATTTATAAATTATTTAAATAATAAGGGCGTTCTTGAGAAGATTGATTACTTCGCACCACATTTTTATGATAATGGAGGTGAGCAGTTCGACAATACGAAGGAGATGATGACTAAAATTACTAATGATAACATTTCAAAGTTTGTCGAAGTTACTTTAGCTAATTTTCCTGCCGGCTTTAAACCCAAATTCTTTTTTACAGAATTTGCCGCAGTAATGACGGCTTTAGATAATAAAAATTACAATACTCAAATGCATGCGCTATTATATTTTAATTATTATATGCGCTTCTTTGCTTCGCCCTATATTGTGGGAATTGTTCAACATACCTTTACAACCTTAAAGGCTGGCTTTTTTTATTCTCCAACCGCAAAAGAAAAGTTGGACTATATCAAGGAACATAATTCGCCATTAGATATTATTGAATACATCCCCCCTCAATCAGAAGCAATTAAAATATTTTTCGATTCGGTTGGTGACAAATTATTTAGCTTTTATCCCACCGATTCCTTCTTACTTTTGATAACAGAATCCAAAGGCAAAGTAATTGTTCAAATTTTAAATTTTGATGATAAACCACATGAAGTGAAATTCAATAATATTCAAGATTTAATCGGGAAAAAGACTGGCAAAGTAAAAACTTATACTTTCGATGATTTGAATGCCCATTATTGGTATCCCGAGAAGACTTCGATTTCTTCAGATTTGAACTCAACAGAAATTTCAGTTCCAAAGCATTCATTTACAACGATTATATACTGATAAAATTTAAATGAATATTCTGATATTTGCTGGCGGCGGAATAGGTGATATCTTGATGACCACTCCAATGTTCAGAGCTATTAAAGAGCAGTATCCTCATTATAAAGTATTCGTAACAGTAATGGGGAAAACACAACAGATTATTTTAGAAAAAAATCTCCATGTTGATGAAATAATTAATTTGTCTTCTGTTAACTGGAAAGGTTTTGGGAATCGGTTTAAACTAATTCGATTCATCAGAAAGTTAAAATTTCAATATGTTTTTTTTAATCATGTGGCTGATAGGCAGATTTTTTTTGTATTGGCATACTTGGGCAGAATCAAAAACAGAATTGGATTAGATAAAAGTTCAATAGCCCGAAATAAATTTTATCCAATTTACTCTAAAGTGCTAACAAGGAAATATAATTATACTTTTAATACTCAAAGAAGAACGAGGCTGAATCTAGAATTACTCAATGAATTAAATATCAGAAATGATGATGATTCTTATGAGCTGCCTTTGCCCACAAATGTTCAAGACAAAAACAATATTGTGGGTTTACATCCTGGAAGTAAATTTAAAGGTGAACTTAAAAGATGGGACATAGCTAATTTCAATGAGCTTGGAAATCGCATAATAGAAAAATTCAATCTGCCCATTCGATTATTTTTAGGACCAGAGGATAATGATTTAAAAGATAAAGTGGATAGAAAATTTGAAATAATAGAAGATGTGAAATTTGATCAAGCGTTGCTGCTAATTAAAGAATGTAACTATTTTATTAGCAATGATAGTGGTTTGGCGCATGTTTCCGCTGCATTTAAAATTCCGACAATTGTTATTTTTGGACCTACAGCAAAAATCGAATATATTTTACCCACTAAGTTTATTGCTGTAGAATCAGAAAATTTAGCGTGCAGACCGTGCTTTCATCTAAGAAAACCATGTCACATAAATCAGAAATGTTTGAAAGATATATCTGTTGAGAACGTCTTAAGTGCGTTTACTAATCTGATGGAATAATTCTAAATTTTTAAAATTATCTGCTTTTGAAAGTCAAAAGTTATTTACCCTAACTAAGTTTGTCTTATTTGAATACTTGAGACTTCTGAAAAATTCATACTAATTGTCACATTGAATTATAAGTCTTCGATGGCAATGCCACTCAGACTGACACAGAATCAATTATTCAGAAGTCTCTACTAGTAATCAATTAAAAGGAATAATAAACTAAAATGATTTTTTTTCGATCATTTTATTACTATTTTTAGTCGAAAATATCTCGATCAAAACTCATTACCTTAACTTTATTTAGCCAAAGGAAAAATTGTAAAATGCAGTATAAAAAGTCTGTTTATTTCATAATTACAGTCGTCTTCTTATTGTCAAACATTAGCTTTTCACAAATTACTACTACTTATAAAACAAAATATGTTTTCGTAGTTGCAATTGACGGATTAAGATATGAGGAAGGGTTTGGAGCAGCTAATACCTACATTCCATTTTTGTGGGATAGCTTAAGACCAAAGGGAACAATTTTTACAAACTTCTATAATACCGGCATCACAACATCTAATTCCGGTCACTCTCAGATAACTAATGGAGTCAGACAAGTACTATTGATTAATACCAACTCGCGAATATCTCCAAATCAAAACGCTGACGTATGCCCGCTAGAACTTCAATACTCAAACAAGACTGGTCTTTCAAATCCATCTCCGAATGCGCTTTCTATCGACACGGACTTGAGACCAACTGAGCCAACAATAGGTGAGTATTATAGAAAGTTCACTTCTGCCCCTGCCAATGATGTGTATTACATAAATGGACACAGTCAAATATGGAGAAATCCTGTAAGCCTTTTTCCTGGTTATGGACCAGAGTATGCACCAATCGTAATTCCGGTACGAAGTGATTATGAAACTCTTGACTCTGCTTATGCAATAATAGATCGCGACCATCCAACACTTTCTTATGTGCTATTTGGAGCAGTTGATGCTGCAGGACATTCAGGCGATACGACAAATTATCTTGGTCAAATTCGTCAAGTGGATTCTTTGATTTATCAATTATGGAATAAAATTCAATCTGACTCGATCTACGCAAATAAGACTACAATGTTGATAACTACTGATCATGGACGACACGACGAACTGCACAGCGGATGGAGAAATCATGGCGATGAATGCAATGGATGCAGACATGTTTTTCTTATGGGATTAGGTCCGGATTTCAAAACAAACACGGTTATTGAAACAGTCCACGATCACGTTGATATTGCCCCAACAGTTGGTAAGCTCTTAGGATTTCCAACTACCTTATCGCAAGGAAATTCATTAGATGAAATGTTCATTTCACCCAATGCTTCAGATAATTTACTTGAAGAACAAAGTTTAACTGCAGTCAATTTTAATAATTTAAGCAGATCAAAAGGATTTTCTCGTTCACCTTCGATAACTAAAAATTCTGCCGGCTTGCATATAGTTTATTCCGACAATACTAATGGCAACAGCGAAATTTTATATGTTACAAGTTCAAACTTTGGTTTAACCTGGAGTGTACCAACCGTTATAATGTCTGACCCTGTCATTGGAAACTTTGAAATGGAACCAAGCATCACTGCAGTAGATTCTAATTCTCTGTATGTTGTATCTTCGGGTTATCATTATTTGCCAAGCAAATCTACTTATTATTGGTTACTACGGGGAATTCTGAGTGAAAATTCCGGGCAGTCTTGGAATGCAATAACTGTTTTGGATACTCAGTTAGTGATCAGTACTAAACCAACGGTAACATCTTCCGGCAATTATATCTCAGCATTTTCGACAGTTTCACATTCATTAAAAACTGTTACTAGTATTGACGGGGGGGTGACATTTGGACCATCAAAAAATGTTGAAAAGTTTGGTTATCCTCAGTACCCTTCAGCTACTTATATTAAATCTCTCAGCTATGTAGTCTGGCAAAATGTTTCTTGGTACAATACATATTGGAACATTTGGTTTTCTGGTGAGCCTTGGCTGAGTGAATTTTCACTTAGCGAAAATTTGACCGACAGTTATTCATATTATCCTTCTATAGCAACCGATAATAGCAAGCGATTGCATACAGTTTATTCTTATGCTTATGTACCAGATTCATTGGCGCCTGTGCAATGGCAAACATCCTATTTGAGAAGTTTAGATTCTGGAAAAACGTGGCAGGATTTCAATGTTCTATCAGGAAATTCTAATTCGTTTATGTCAAAAGTTAAAACATCAGATAATGGAAAAATATGTGTAATATGGTCTTCGTTTACTCGTGACAAATGGAGTATTTGGGGCACGTATTCAACTGATGCAGGTATCACTTGGCAAAATCCTTTTCAAATTACAAAACCACAACCTTTTTCGATCTACCCTGATTTCGCTGTTTCGAAGGACACTCTTTTTATAGCATGGCAGAATTATGATGGTAAGAATTGGGAATTATACTTCGCCAAATATGTTTTACCAATTTCTGCTAGTTTGAAAGAATTGAAGAAAGATGGAATATCTGATTTAAGTTATTCTTTAGATCAAAATTACCCGAATCCATTTAATCCAAGCACAATGATCCGATTTACTATTCCTGAAAATACTTTTGTTACTTTAAAAATTTATAATTCTCTTGGAGAAGAAATAAATACGTTAGTGAATGAAGAAAAAGATGCAGGGATTTATGAAATAGAGTTTAACGCCAATGATTTAGCTAGCGGAGTTTATTTTTATTCATTAACCGCTAATGATTTTACATCAACAAAAAAATTTTTATTGATGAGGTAGCAGAGTTTTCTAATTCGATAAACTGATTGACATATGGCTTTTATGTTTATATATACGCAGCATTCTGATTCATCGCCATCATATCTGTTTTTTGATCGGATAGATAACAAAATTTTTAATAAACATTCAATTTCTTTAACTTGCTTTTGTAATTTAGAAATCATTTCTCGAATAAGATTATCTCAAAAACCGTATTCCCCAGATGCAGTATCCTACTGAAGCTCATAAAACAAAAATGATATTTATAATGGGAGGTGGACGCAGTGGCAGTACTATTCTTAGTATTGTCATTGGTAATATGCCTGGTGTTTTTTTTATGGGAGAATTACATAAGTGGAACCTTTACAACGGAAGAGCCAATAGCGAAATTGAGTATGTCAGAAAATTCTGGGACGAAGTTTATCAGGAAATGGATCAACCGGAAAAATATCTTAAAAATGACTTCTTCAAATATCTTGAATATCACAGCTCGATGTTTTTCTTCCCTTGGTTTACAAAAAAGAAGCTGGTTAATGAGTTCCATTTTTTTACCAGTATGATCACGAATATAATAAAGAAAAAGAGCGGAGCGGAATATCTTTTAGACTCTTCGCATTACCCTTTTCGCGCCTTCTGGCTAAATAAAAATAAGTATATTGATTTAAAAATTATTTATTTATACAGAAACCCTGTACATGTTGTTGAATCATTTGGGAAAAAGAATATTGAACAAAATTATAAGAATCCAATTCATGCTAATCTGTTTTTAACATTCATTGCAGTATTATCTGAAATTATGTTCCGATATTTTTCACCCAATCAAAGAATAAAAATTAGATATGAGGACTTAATTGAAGATCCTAGTACCACGATCGACCGATTAAAAAAATTTCTATCACTGCCTGATTTTAAAATTGATTTGGATAACTTAAAAACCGGATTTATTTTCCAATCTAATCGCATAAGACAGCAAGAGACAATAGCCTTAGATAAAAAGATTAATCCATCAAAATTGAATATCTTCTGGAAGTTTTATACTTATGTAATTCAATCTCCTTTCTTATTAATTAATAAACGAAAAAGCAATTCCCGTTCATGAGACAACTAAACGATATTTCTTCAAACAAAAAGTATAGGATTCTGATAGCGCATCAGTCCACGATTCCACACTACCGCGTACCATTTTACCAAAATGTACAAAAGTTAAAACCTGATTGGTGGGATTTTGAAGTAATCTATGATAAAAAAGAATCTATGCGCCATTTTTATATGCATCCAGAAGAAAGCGGATTTAATTTTAAAATAAAACCAAGCGCAGGGATTAATTTTGATATTCTCGGCAGAAAACTAAGCTTTCAAGCGTTTCCATTTTTTTCTCTTGGCTACGATCTTGTTGTTGTCGGTCAAGCGCTGAATAATATTGCCTACCCATTTACATTTATCAGAAAAATTATTGGAAGACCAATAGCTTATTGGGGACAGGGCAGAGATTTATATTCAGTAAAAAAGGGGATTTTGAAAAAGACAACAGAAACCTTCAAAATGTTTCTAACGAATATTGCAGATGGGTTTTTCTCTTACACTGAAGGGGTGAAAGAATATCTCGTTAAGCAAGGAATTCAATCTGAAAAAATATTTGCATTGCAGAATACAATGGATATTGAAACACAGCGTAGAACATATCTGAATTTAATTAATAAGAGAGAAACTCTCAGAAAAAATTTAAATGTAACTAATAAAAAAGTACTCCTTTATGTCGGAAGATTTAATAAAGAAAAAAAAATAGATTTTATTGTTGATGCATTCATTCACTTAAATAAAATCGATAAAAATTTTGTTCTGTTTGTAGTTGGCGGCGGTGATTCAAAATTATTAAACCCAGCAATAGAAGCCTGCGGTTCGGAAGCTGTAAAACATTTTGGAGTTGTTTCAGATGCTGAAATTGGACAGTACTTTGTTATGGCTGATGCATTCGTAATTGCCGGTTCAGTTGGCTTGAATGTTATTCAAGCAATGTGTTATAATTTAATACCTGTGGTTATTGACTCTCCTTATCAATCACCTGAATATGAATATTTAAATAATGATAATTCTATAATACTTCCAAGAGGAACATCTGCTGTGGAATATTCGCAGCAAATAAATAAACTATTCCTAAATGAAGAGAAAAAAAAGAAAATGGAAGCTAATGTATGGAACTCGATAAAACACCTTACAATTGAGCAAATGGCAAAAAATTTTGTAAATGGTATAAACCAACTATTAAAACGAATTTATAAATTAAAATGATTATTAGTTATAAATACAAATATCTGTTCGTCGAATCTCCTAATACAGGATCAACTGCAATCAGCGCTGAATTGTGTCAGCTTTATGATGGAGAATCAATCTTAAAAAAACATTCTCGTTATTTTGAATTTGTTAATTCAATTGGCAAGAAGAATGCATCCAGGTTCTTTGTTTTCTCTAGCGTTCGTCACCCGCTTGATGCTCAAGTTAGTATTTATTATAAGTATAAAAATAATCATAGAGGCAGATACACTAATCCAGAGGAATTAATTGAGAATGGTGGAAGTGTTACAAAGACTGATCTTGAACGATTTAATTATATACAGATGAACAATCTTTCCTTTATTGGCTATTTGAAAAAATATGTCAGCTTACCATACGATACTTGGAACAGGCTTTCGCATAAAAATTTTAATTTTATTATTCGGTATGAAAATATTCAAAGCGATTTTAGCGAAGCATTAAAGAAAATTGGTATTGTCCAAGAACGACCCCTGCCTTTAGTGAACCCAACAAAGAAAGAGAAAAATTATCTTGAATTATTTGATTCTTCAAATTTTCAACTTGCAGCAGATACGTTTGGTCCATTTATGAAAAAATGGGATTATAAATTCCCATCTCAATGGGGCGATTTAAAAATTTCAACTTCAGCATTTATTAAATTCGAAATCGCTGGATTCTTAAAGAGCATATATTGGCGACTGAATCCTAAATCTACTTTGAAACAACGAAATCAATTAGCTGAAAACTTTAACAATCATTTATCAAAACTCTAATTATTTTTTAATCAAAAAAGGAATATAGATTGAATATCTCAATTTTTGGATTAGGTTATGTTGGCTGTGTCAGTTTAGGCTGTTTAGCCAAGAATGGACACAACATTATTGGTGTAGATCTAAACGAAAACAAAGTAAACCTGATTAATTCAGGCAAACCAACAATTGTTGAAAAAGATATCGATGAGTTAATCAACGAACAATTCTTAGCCGGAAAAATCAGAGCAACTCTCTCAACTGAAGAGGCAATATTAAATTCCGATCTGTCAATAATAGCCGTCGGTACTCCATCGACAAATACTGGGCATTTAAATCTTGAATATATTTTCAAGCTTTCAACAGATATAGCTCAAGTATTAATTAAAAAAAATTCTTTTCATGTGATTGCAATCCGATCAACCGTTTTACCAGGAACATGTGCAAAGGTAGCAGAGATGATCGAAAGTATTTCTAAAAAGAAAAATAACATAGACTTCGCAGTGGCAAGTAATCCTGAATTTCTTCGAGAGGGTACCGCTGTTTATGATTATTACAATCCCCCGTTTACTTTAATAGGATCAGAAAATCCGCAAGCAATTGATTGTTTGAAAAATGTTTATGAAAATATCAATTCTGAAATTATGGTTGCGCCTGTTAAAGTTGCAGAAATATTAAAGTATGTGAACAATACTTTTCACGCTTTGAAAGTCAGTTTCGTAAATGAGGTTAGTAATATCTGCAAGTCGGTCGGAATTGATTCGAACAAAGTGATGGATATTTTCATTAAAGATACCCAATTAAATATTTCCCCTTATTATTTAAAACCCGGATTCGCTTATGGCGGTTCTTGCCTGCCCAAAGACTTGAAAGCACTGAAAACCTTAGCACATGATAATTATCTAGACACTCCCGTAATTAATAGCATCGATGAAAGCAATGGGGTTCAGATTAACAGAGCACTTGATTTGATTACTAATTTTGGTAAGAAAAAAATAGGATTTCTAGGTTTAAGTTTTAAAGCAGAAACTGACGATTTAAGAAATAGCCCTAGTGTAATTGTTATCGAGACTCTTCTTGGGAAAGGCTTTAATATATCTATCTTTGATCAGAAGGTAAGTTACTCAAAACTTACAGGCCGGAATAAAGAATTTATTGATAACCATATTCCGCATTTATCAAAATTGCTTGTTGATTCTTTAGATAAACTAATCGATGAATCGGAAATAATTGTAATTTCAAATAAGGATAAGCAATACATTGAAATTTTAAAAGGTATTGAAGATAAAGTGATTGTTGACTTAACTAACTTGCACCAATATTTTGGTTCGAAACAAAATTATTTTGGATTTAACTGGTAGTCTTAAATCAACAATTTATTTTCGGCTTTTTAGAATCCTTATAAAAAACAAAGGATTACCTAATAGATAGCGGTTGAATAATCTTCTTGGATTAGCTAAAAGCCTATATAACCATTCTAATCCATTTTTATGCATTATTTCAGGAGCGCGTTTTTCAGTTCCTGCTAGATATCCGAATAAACCACCAACAGCCCACAGAACTTTAGAATTAATTTTATTACTGTTTTGAACGATCCAGTTCTCTTGTAATGGTGTACCAAGACCAACTATTACTATATCTGCTCCAGAATCATTGATTCTTTTAATTCTTTGATCATTCTCCTCTCCGGTTGTATTGAAGTATCCATCTTCAGTGCCAACAATTAAGAGTTTAGGAAATTTTTGCTTTAGATATTTAGCAGCTGCTTCGGCTACTCCTGCTTCTCCGCCAAGAAAAAAAAGTGAATAATTATTTTTTTGACATTGCTCGCTTAAATTATAAATCCAATCAGCTCCGGTGGTTCGAATTGGTAAATATTGACCTAATAATTTTGCACCC
>Ga0172375_10005251_pt1 | contig 18753 bp, 18 predicted proteins | sample LakKiv1m_FD_114537 | JGI IMG/M metagenome (GOLD analysis project Ga0172375, IMG submission 114537) | Freshwater microbial communities from Kabuno Bay, South-Kivu, Congo - kab_092012_11.1m | ecosystem: Environmental > Aquatic > Freshwater > Lake | place: Democratic Republic of the Congo...
AGCGAAAATAAATTTTTATTTCCCGGCCCGCTATACGAATATCGACGGAAACAGAATGGGCTGGAGTGGTATCACTGGCATAACAAAATTTTATTCTTATTATATCGGCCCGTTTTTGCTGCTGCTGTTTCTGCTGATTATTGTTTATATCTTTAAAAAAGCGTCTTTCAGACAATATCTCAAAAATGAACTTAAGCACAAAGCCATTCTCATATTAGCCGGATGTTTTCTTGTTTTTTTCGCTATTTCGGAGATAATGCCCCGGTTTCCCGGAGTGGCGCTTCTTCCTGACCGAGCTTGGATATTTGGAGCAATTTTTGCCATTGTCTTTCTTTTCTTGTTGATTGATTTTTGGGAAAAGCAAGCCAGCGCACCAAAAAAAATCCAGTTTTTGCTTCTTCTTTTTCTGACCATCGGAATCGGAGGGGCTTTATTCATCAACGCCCAAAAAAGATTTCTGGTGACAGGAAGCGAGATAAACTCCGCAATTTGGATAAGAAAAAACCTTCCTTCAGAAAAAACCCTCTTCAGCTCGACTGGCTCTTGGGCAGCCCGATATTATTCACAATCAGAATTCACTGGAATCCCGGAAAGATACTACTATGATGACGAATTGCTGAAAAGACTGGATGCCAGAAAAAACTCACCTCTGATAGACAATACCGAATTTTATTACTATGCCGAAAGAAATGCTCAAAATGCAGCTGCCATCAGCGACTTGGTTAAGGATGATGTCACCGATTCCGTGCAGTCAGCAGATTTTTCAAAAATAATCAAAAATAGTTTGACAGACTCACGATCGCTTCTTCAAAAAATAAGCAGCGCAAGCAAAACAAGCGCCATCTCTGACAATGTATACATATACTATTCCGAAAAAAGCCCGAAAAATCCCTACCTTGGCCGGCCGTATGAAATTGACAGGAAAAATAATCCCAAGATCAGCGATTTTATATTTGACGAATATCCTGAAAAATTCGAGAGGATTTATGAAAACCATGATGATGGAAAAGCTATAATCTGGAAAGCCTTATGATACGGAAAATTCTGGTTTTTTGCCCATATTATCCTCCCCACATCGGGGGCCTGGAAACTCACGCGGATGAGTTCAACAAATATCTATCCCAAAGAGGGGTAGATATAATTGTATTTACGCCAAGACTTCCCCAAAATGCGCCCGAGCGGGAAACAAGGCATGGCAAGGTCAAAGTTGTTCGCTTTCCGGCTTTTGAAATCGTCCACAATTATCCCCTGCCGAAATTATGGACGAAAAAGTACAGACAGTTAAAAAAAGAAATCCAAAAAGAAAATTTTGACATTGTCATCTCACGCACCCGATTTTTTTTCACCTCGCTGATGGCTCTGTTTTTTGCCAAATCAAGAAAAACAAAATGGATCCATATTGAGCACGGATCAGATTTTGTGAAATCCGGCGGAAAAATTTCTGTCTCCGTCGCCAGAATTTTCGATTACACTTTTGGAAAACTGATCCTCAAGAAAGCCGACAAAGTCATCGCCAATTCAAAAGCTTCAGCCGCTTTCTGCAAAAAACTGGCAAAAAGCACGAATTGTGAAGTGATATACCGCGGCGTGGAAATGGAAAAAATACTTTCCGCGCCGGCCGACATAGAGATGAAAAACAAACACGCCGGCAAAGTCATCATAACTTTTTTGGGGCGCTTGTATGACGGAAAAGGCGTGGCTGATTTGATTTCAGCGCTCGCCGGAATAAAAAAAGAAAATTATATTTGCTTCATCATCGGCGACGGCCCAGAGAGAAAGAAACTGGAAAAGCTGGCAGAAGAATCAGGATTGAAAGAAAAAATTGTCTTCTTCGGCTACAAAAATTTTGACGAATATCTGAAAATATTGAAAATCACGGACATTTTTGTGAATCCTAGCTATACGGAAGGCCTGCCCACGACCGTTGCCGAAGCGGCGCTGTGCCGAAACGCGATCGTCGCCACGAATGTCGGCGGAACGCCGGAAATCATCACCGACAAAAAAAGCGGCTTTCTGATTGAGCTGAAAGATATAAAATCGTTGGAAGAAAAATTGGATCTGCTGATCGGCGATGAAGATTTGAGAAAAAAACTGGGAAGCAATGCTTTCGAGGAAGTCCGGAGCAAGTTTGACTGGGAGAAATCCATCAACAAATATCTTGAAGTTTTTTCTAGACTGGAAAATCCTCAAGAAACCGGCTGAAATTTTTTCTGATTCCGTCTATACCATACCTGTTTTTCACGGCCAAAAAGGCAGCTTCGCCAAAATCGGCCGTTTTTTCTTTGTTTGCGAGACAAAACTCTATTTTCTCAAAAAGGTCGGCTGGATCACCGGCATGAAAATTCAACCCGCTCAAGCCATCCTTGATCAATTCTTTGTTTTCCGGGATATCGCTGGTTATTATGATTTTTTTCGAAGCCATTGCCTCCAGAAGGCCGTTGCTCATTCCTTCCTTGAGCGAGGGCAAAACAAAGATGTCCATTGCCGCAAGAAGTTCAGGTATGTCTGTCCGTTTTTTCAAAAAAATGATCCGCTCCACAAGACCAAGATTGTCCGCCATTTTTTTGATTGATTGTTCCTCATCCCCGTGTCCGACCAGCAAAAGATGGAGATTCTCGTGATTGTTTTTGACTGCGAGGTCAAACGCCCGAAGAAGCGTCGGAATATCTTTTTGTTTTTCAAGGCGGGCAATGCTTCCAATGACAATCCTATCGCCTGGTATTCCAATTTCGGCGAGTTTTTTCCCTTTGTCCGCCGAAATTTTTTCAAATTTTTCCACATCGACTGCATTTGGGATACACAAAATATCATTCTCCCGAACTCCCATTTTTTCGATATAAAATTTTCTGGCTGTCTCCGAATTGGTCAGGACGAAATCTGAAAAACGCAGAGTTGCCTTATCAAGAAACATCAAAAGCTTTTTGTTTCTGTGGATATTCCTGATGTAGGGAATTATTTTTTTCACCCCGAAAAGCCTGCCGAAAACCCGACCGAAAATATCGGCGTGGATGAGATAATTGACCTGGATGTCCGGACTGAAATCTTTCAGAACTCGCCTGTATTTCCAGATCAAAGCAAAATCAAAAATTCCACGAAAATTCAGATAATCAACGGCTATCCCCCGTTCTTCCAGTTTCCGGGCAATTTCTCCTTTTCCCCGAACGACGCACACACTGTTTTCCAGGTTCTCCCCTATCCCGGGCAAAAGTTGGAGCAGCATATTTTCCGCTCCGCCGCCGAGCTCGAGACCAGTGATAAGATGGAGAATCTTCTTCTTTTTCATACAGACATTTTAGGCGAAAACCCGATTTTTATCAAACAAAAGGGACTGGGCGGCCGCCCGGATAGCTGTTATAATAAATGGAGTTATGGCCAATATATTTTCATACAATTTTCTCAATCGGCGCCCTGTGGAAAAAGCGATGCGGGATTTTGCCGAAAATTTCATGGAGAAAAATACTGTTTTGGACATTGGCTGCGGAAACAAGCCCTACGAAAAATATTTTTTCTGCGAATACGTTGGGCTTGACCCCTTTCCGGGAACAAAAGCCAACGTCTGTGCTCCGGCTTGGGAAATTCCTTTTTCCGAAAACACGTTTGACGGAGTGATTTTGAACCAATCGCTGGAGCACATAATGAAAACAGAAAAAACAATCTCCGAAATAAAAAGGGTGCTGAAGCCGGGCGGTTTTTGCATTGTGACGGTTCCTCACACCATGCGAAATCATAGCACGCCCATTCCCTCCCGAAAATGCGAGTTCGATAATTTCAACAAATCGGAAATACGTTATTGGAACAACGATTTTTACCGCTTCACAAAATTCGGACTTATATATCTTTTTCGCGATTTCAAAATCACAAAACTTGAAGAAACCTCCGGGTACTTCGGCACGCTGTTTCAGCTTGTGAATTATTTTTTCGCTTCGTTCCGGCCGGTGAGGCTGATATTCACCCCCCTGTATTTTCTGAATAATGTTTTGGGAGTTGCATTTGATTCGTTTTTCAAGTTATTCCTTTCCTCCAGCCTGCCATATTTCAGAGAAGCGGATGAAATAGTTTATCGCTCCCTCCCACTGAATTATATCTTGATCGCCGAAAAAAAATGAAAAAGTCATTCATCACTCAAAAACTGACCTTTCCGTTGGTCGACCGGTTCACGAAAAGAAAATTCTGGCGAAAATACAAAGAGTCCCTGAAAAGTCAGTGGCTTGCGCGGGAAGAGCTGGAAAAAATCCAGCTCGAAAAACTGAAAAGACTTTTCATTCACGCGGGGGAAACTGTGGAATTTTATCGTGAGATTTTTCAAAAGACGGGCTTTGACCCGCACAAGCTCGAAAGCATAGCAGAACTGAAACGCCTCCCGATTGTGACAAAAAAGGACCTGCAGTCGGCCGGCTTGAAAAAAACCTCAGCCAGAAACCCAAGCCGGTTTGATTGCTATAAAGACAGCACATCCGGATCCACCGGAGAGCCTTTTTCCTTCCTGGGAGAAACGAGCCATCGTGACATCAGCACCGCCCTTACTTTGCGTGGATACAACTGGACCGGCTATTCCCCGGGAGAGCCGATGATTTTGTTGTGGGGATATCACGACGCCGATCTGCCAACCAGAGCGTACAAGTTTTTATTGAACCAGACTTTTGTTTCCGCCTTTGAGGTCGAAAAAAAGTTCGGGGAGATAATCCGAACAATAAGAAAAGTCGAACCCAGGTTGCTTATTGCATACACCTCCGCCATTGTCCATCTGGCCAAATTGTGCGAGCTGAAAAATGTGAAAGACCTGCACATCCCTTCAGTCATCGCCTCAGCTGAAACTCTCTACCCGGAACATCGGAAATTGATCGAGAATATTTTTTCCGCGAAAGTTTTTGACCGCTACGGCTCGCGGGAACTGGGAGAAATCGCCCATGAATGCGAAGCTCATCGGGGGCTGCACGTTTCCGACGAACATCTGATTGTCGAATTTGAGCCGTTTGAAAACTTTCCGGAATGGAAAAAAATCATTGTCACCCATCTCGACAAATATGCGATGCCGCTCATCCGCTATGACACCGGCGATCTGGGAATCCCTTCGGATGAAAAATGCTCCTGCGGGCGGAACTTGTCACTCATAAAAGAAATAAGCGGCCGAACGACCGATTTTCTGAAGCTGAAGTCGGGGAAAAATATCCCCTTTCTTTTCTTCAACTATACCTTCGAACAATTCGGCCCGTTCATAAAAGGATTTCAAATAATCCAAAAGGATTGGGACAATATAGTCGTCAATGTGGTCCCGACAGACCGGTATTCTTCTTCCTCGGAAGAAGACCTCAAGAAAAAACTCTCCGGAGAATTGTCTGGAGTCAGCATCCGCGTGGAAAAAGTTGAAGAAATTCCACTTGAAAAGTCAGGCAAGAAAAAAATCGTGATCTCGGAAATAAAAACCTGACTGTCACTTTTTTCTGGCAATACACAGAAGCGAAGGACTCGAATATCGGCAAATCAGGTCGCGGCCGGTCGCCACAAAATATATTTTCTCGAGATTATCCAAGGTCAGACGCTGAATTGCGAACAGGACTTTGAAGGTCGCTTTTGCAAGCGATTTTTTTTGTCCAAAAATTCCGAAATTGAACAGCCCGCCGAAATAGCCGCAATATTTCACTTCCAAATCTCCGGGATCGAAAAGTTTCCGGAAAGCTTCCGGATTCATAATGGACTGATTGTGAAGAGATATGGTTTTCTTGTCGGAAAGAAATTCGACAAGATATTTGGCATTCGGGATTATGCATATCAGCAGGCCGTTTTTTGAGAGCAAAGAGGCTTGTTTTTTTATCACTTCCTCCGGATGTTCGAAGTGTTCAATGAATCCGGCGGAGAAGACAACCTCGAATTTTTCACGATTGGCGGACAAAAAATTCTCGTCAAAAAAATCCGCCAGGATTATGTTCTCCTCCGGAATGCCGTACCTTGAAACATTGCGAACTGTTTTTGCGTGCCCCTCTTCTTCGTAGTCAATCCCAAAAGCGTCCACACCAAACTCACGCCTGAATTTCACCAGATAGTTTCCCGGGGCGCAACCGATTTCGATGAAATTCTCAAAATTTTTGTCCCAGAATTTTTTCAGGATCCTGAAAAAAGAAAAATGATAGTATCCCTGGAACAATTTTGAATTCGAAAGCGTGTTGACGAAATTGTCGTTTTTTTTGTGAATATTCTGCCAATGATTTTTTCCCGCCAACCGCTTTTCGGTTATCATATTTTTTCTCCTTGTAAATTATCCAGGATGGATTTGGCTAAAAGGTCCACGGATTGCTTTTTTGAGATTTCTAGCGCCTCTTTTTCTCCTTTATAATGATAGGCATACAAACCAGCATGTTTTTCCAGGTGGGCTATGTAATTGCAAACATCATCAGCATTAATTCGTATCCCCTCTTTTATTTTTTTAATTGCATCGCCCAGATCGTTTTTGTTTTTTATTGCAAAGACAGATTGCACCGGAGCATACCATGCATTTCCGAAAGCCAAAACGGGTTTGCCCCTTACTATGGCTTCAAATCCCGTTGTTCCAATTAAGGTGACAACTCCTTGGGAATTGTCTATTAGGTCAAAAATATTATAATCCAAGGGAACAAATTGGGTATTTTCCAATTCTAAAACGTCTTTGTAAAATGATTTTTCCCTACCGGCTTCGCCCTCCGATAACGGATGGAATTGCGTTTTGTGCTCCTTGACATACACCACCCAATCGTCAGGGATACTCTTTGATATCATATCAATCATCAGATATTGATCTGTATAGATTGACCCACTCGGCGTGCTTGTGGCTTCCGGCTGATAATGCAGAGCCACCAGTATGTATTTTCTGTCCAAATCTGGCCTTTGCGCAATCGAATCATAATATTTTTTCAGTTTTCTTTTGTATCTTCTGCCTCTCCATCTCAAAATTTCAACTTCCACGAAAGAAAAATTGCTGTTTTCAATCTCCTTGTTTTTTTTCTTGAAGCAAGTCCCTGTTTTTTTGAAAGAGTTGAACAAAAAATTGAGATGTTTGCTTGGGCTACTTGCAAAACCTTTCCAGAGAGAAGTCAGCTTATAAAAACCAGTTGTCTGGTCATTTTTCTTCGTATAGTCAGGCTCCGCATTCTCATAATCTTGCCTTGTCTTGTCAATTCGTTCTCTTGCCCTTGTTGACATATCCGTATATCCCAGCTTGTTTTTTTTGTATTCGTGCGCTATCGGCGGCAGTGAATAAATATCAGGCATAGGGATGAGAAAACCCGATATATTGGTAATCTGGTAGGACAAAAATTTTATCCCCCGGGATTTCGCAGCTACATACAGGGCATAGTCGTATATCCTGTGCGGTATATTGGGAGAAACGATAAGGTCGGGCTTGATCGCATCAATAGTACTAAGCCATTTTCTCAACAAGCGCCTATAATGCCTCTGTCTTTCATTAAAATTAAAATTTCGACGAGTCGGATCCATTCGATCCATCATCCGGAGAGCCATCACCTCATGAAAAGCATTCCCCTTCAGAAATTCACCGTCCAAAACGGCTTCGTCAAAAATATTGACCCCCTCGGAAAACTCTCCCCGCCATGCATCAGCCAGATCTTGGAAAATGATATTTGGAAATTTGTCCTTAACGATCTTTTCTTCGCCATTTTTATTCCAACCGATCCAAAGAACCGGCTCAATGTCATGCTCGTTTTTCAGTTTTTCGGCTACTTCCAGCCATGGATCCAAGACGCATCCATTGTAAATTGCCTTCATAAGTAAATTAATTTAGGCCTTTGTGTCTTTCTTATATTTTATACTTCGGCTTCCTAGGTGTATTTATGACATAGAATTCCGGCTCACGGACATTGATACCGGCCGATTTCATGAAATCTTTCGCTTTTTTGGTGCTTTGTTCTGAATAATGGAAAATATTCGCGGCTGAAACTGCATCTGCCTTCCCTTCGATGATCCCATTCACAAAATGCTGCCAATCGCCCACTCCCCCTGATGCAATCACAGGAATTTTGACAGAACCGGAAATTTTGGCGATCAAATCAAGATCGTATCCGTTTCTTGACCCATCTTGGTCTATGGAAGTCAGAAAAATTTCGCCAGCTCCCGATTCTTGCGCTTTTTTCGCCCACTCAATAGCATCAATACCGGTGTCAACACTTCCGTTGTCAATAAAAACGTGGCACTTGCCATTGATTTTTTTGACATCAATGGACACAACTATGCACTGACTTCCAAACATTTCTGCGGCTTCCGTGATAAAATCCGGCCGCCGGAAAGCCTCCGTGTTGATGCAAATCTTGTCCGCCCCAATCTGCAAAAATTTCCGGATGTCATCGGTACTTTTTATCTTCCCTCCGACCGTCAGCGGAACAAAGCTCCTGGATGACAATTCGTCAATTATTTCAAAAAACAAATTCCGCTTTTGGGAATTCCGACTCACATCCAATATTATGATCTCGTCAATCGCCCATGTGTTGAAAAAGTCAACTGCCGTCAAAGCATTTCCCACAAAATTCGTGTGGTGGAAATTCACTGACTGGACAATTAGTCCGTCCCTCCAAAGCAGACAGGCGATCAATCTATTTTTGAGCATTATTTCTTGTGAATTCGATAAAATTTTTCAGGATTGTCAAACCCGTGTTTTGGCTTTTTTCGGGATGGAATTGAAATCCAAAAATATTTTCCTTTTCAACACTTGCAGTGATGATTCCCCCGTGATAACAGGTCGACGTAATAAACTCCCCAGCCTCTTCGCTGCTTGGCTGAAGGCAATAACTATGCACAAAATAGACTACTGCTGGCTTTGTTATTCCTTTAAATAAGGCTCCGCCTCCATTCTTCAATTCAAGATCATTCCACCCCATATGCGGAACCCTGAAATTGCCACCGGTAGGATTAATCTTCTTGACATCAAAATTTATCCATCCCAAACCTTTGTATTCCCCGTTTTCAAAACTTTTTTTGGCTATAAGCTGCAATCCCAAACATATTCCAAGAAAAGGTTTTTTGTTTCGAATCACTTCTTTTTCCAGACTGGAAACAAAACCCAAATCTTGAAGATTTTTGATCCCATCACGAAAAGCGCCAACTCCAGGTATCACAATTGCGTCTGCTTTGTGCAATGCCTCAGGAGTCTTGGCAATGACAACTTTTTCACCCAACAAATCGAAAGCATTGGTAATGGAACGCAAATTTCCCATTTTATAATCAACGACCGCAATCATATTTTCATAAGACTACATATCCACCGCTCTTTTCGGCTCCGCTTCTGGAAGTTCCAGGGCACGTATTTTTTATGAAACCTGTTCTTTCTTTTTCCTGCGGAATCCTGGCTTCTTCAACGCCGGCTTCTTTTTTGTGGTTCACAATTGAATCCTTGACAATCCATTCGCCGGACGCATTTTTTTCCCAAATTTCAGGGTCTCTCATATTGTCTATTGATTGAAGAAATTCTTTTTCAGTCATATCCATAAACTCCAAATATGTTTTCAAGCTGGACGGTTTCACGCTGTCGTATTTGGCCACCATATCAACTCCTTCTTCCCGAGTCATTCTTCCCATGCGAATTTCGTGACTGGCATCGTCCGTGGCCCGGCCGTATCCAAATTTCAAATATTTCAGATAATCATGCACTTCATTGGCCGCGTCATCGTTCTTGTCATAAAGATTGAAAGTTCTTTCCTTCCCTTCCGTAGTTTCAAAATCATACTCCTTTATCATTTTCTCAGTTTGAGCCTTTGCATTCCATTCAACGAAATTGCTGAGATACAGACCTCTCACGCCGACGGCGTCTATATCTTCTTCTGACGGATAATAAAATGGGGCAAGATCTTTTCGGGTTATTTCTTTGTTCTCAGAATCATTGAGAATATCATCTGGCTCGAAACCTCTCATATCATGCTCTTGTCTCACTTTTTTTGAAAATTCCAGCATATCCTCGTTTCTGTACATTCCCATCATATCAGCAAAGCCTTCTTCGCCCCAAATCATCAGCGGGATGTCGTATTTTACCGCCACTTGAATGGGAAATGTTTTGATGCCCGCGTGATAGTGCCAAGTGACATCGCCCACTTTTCTCAGCATATACCGTGAAATCTTTCGCGCTGATTCCGGACTGGATGTAAACCTGATAAGATCGCAACCGAATTTACTCACAAGGTTGTTGAGATTTCTTATTCCAATTTCAGTATTGAAGGCATGATTGTATGTGACCAAAAGAGGATTCATCCCGCAAACCTCTTTCATAAAATAGGTTTGAAAATGACTGTCTTTTCCTCCGCTGACCGGTATTATGCAATTGTACGGATTGCCGCTTTTCTCTGCTCGTAACTTATACTCTTCCAATATATCCTTCAAAATTTTTCGCCTTTTTGCATAATCGATTTTCGGCCTTTGTTCCATAAACCTGCACCCGCTGCAAATTTCTTGTTCATCAAGCAGGATCATGGGCTTAGTGTTGGCCGGATAACAGCATCTCTTGCAGTATTCCATATTTTTGATTGATTTATTTTTTTATGAAATAAAAATTTTCCTCATCTTCATCGGTTTTTTCGAAACCTGTTTTTTCAAAAAGCCTTGCCGAAGCCGGATTGCCTTTTTTCACTTCGGCAAAAACTCCGGTTTTAGATTTCTCTTTCAATTTTTCCAAGGATTGAAGCAGCAATCGAGAGCCCAAACCTTTGCTATGATGGTTTGGATCGACAGCAATTGAGACAACAAATAAATTTCTTTGTTCATCATGATCGAACCGGCAATATCCCACAGCGCCCTTATCATCTCCCAAGACATAACAAAAATTTTTCTTATCCCCGAAATATTTTTGGCAAAACCATTTTTTGTGATTTTCCAAAGGGATAATTTCCGGATTGCCTGATTTTTCCCTCACCAGAGGATGGTTTCTTATCTCCCAAACCCTTTCCGAATCTTTCTCCTCAACCCTACCAACTTTCCATTTTTTGTCCTGTTTTTGATAATTTTTCATTTTTTTATCATTTTTTGATTCAGGGGTTCTCCCCTTTCAATGTCAACCGCCGCTCTTTTCCCGATGACTTTGCGATAGTGCAAGGGCTTCAGACCATGACCGGGTCGTATGGAACGAACATTTTCTTTTGAAAATTTTTCTCCCCTTTTTATATTCTTAACGACAAATAACGATTTTCGAAAAACAACATTTTCGGATTCTTTTTTTCCCGTCTGAAAAGAAGGGATGCCTATGGCTTTTTCGACGTCTCTGATCGACCTCACCAGTTCTTTCAATTCTTTCGGTTCCAATGAAAATCCGGCGTCCGGACCGCCATCTTTCCTGGAAAGAGTCAAATGCTTCTCAATTATGCTGGCTCCCAAAGCCACAGCAGCAATGGATATCTCATTGCCAAGCGTGTGGTCGGAAAGTCCGGCAATGATATCGAATTTCTTTTTGATGCCGGAAATAGTAGCTAGGTTCATTTCTTCGGGTTTGGCCGGATAGGAGCTCACGCAGTGCAGAACGGCAACTTGCGGACAGCCGTTCTTTTTGAGCGTCTTTATCGCCAAGGCCAGCTCTTCAGCCGAAGACATGCCCCGCGACATTATCACCGGTTTTTTTGTTTTTCCAATGCGTTCCAATAGTGGAATATCAACCACCTCAAAAGAGGCAACTTTGTACAGAGCTACTTTCATTTTTTCCAAAAAATCCACCGCTGTGTTGTCGAAGGGAGTGGAAAAGAGCACAAGACCTTTTTTTTCGGCGTATTTTTTGAGTTTCGGCTGCCAATCCCAGGGAGTGAAAGCTTTTTTATACAGGCTGTGGAGTGTTTGTCCCTTCCAGGCATCGTTTACCTTTACCTGAAAATATTTCTTGTCGCAATCAAGGGTGATGGTGTCGGCTGTGTAGGTTTGCAATTTCACTGCATCCGCCCCGGCCTCGGCCGCCGCGTCGATAATTTTGTACGCCCGCCTAATGTTCTGGTTGTGGTTTCCTGACATTTCGGCGATCACAAAACACGGCTGGCCTTTGCCGATTTTCCTGACCCCTCCGGGAGCTTTGATTTTTATAGTCGCGCTCATATATCACTTGATTTTATATTTTCTTTCTCGAATGTCCAGCACGCCCTTTTCTTCAAGTCTGATTCTTTCTTTCATCTCTTCACTTTCATAAGCTCTTCTGACAACTTCCTTCCACGCTTCCGGATCATGTTCGACAAGAATTTTTTCCGCGGATTCAAGCTTGAAATCATACTCGGAATATCCTTTCAGGTCAGGGAAATTTTCCAGCATGGCTTTGATCCTCGGCAAGTGGTATTCATTTGAAACAATCAAAACTTTATCAAATTCGCTCTTTTCGATTATTTTCAACGCTTCTTTGAGTTGCTCGAAAGTATTGCCCGATGATTCTTCCTTGATTATATCATCTGCCGGAATTCCCAGCTCAACCAATTCATCGTACAAAACAGAAGCAACCGTCGGAGCGTCTTCTTGGTCTTTCAATTGCCCCTTGCCCCCTGAGCAGACAATTTTGCTTTGCGGAAAATCTCCGTGCAAAAAACTTCCGGCCACGACCCTCAACCGGTCTCCCAAAGTCCCAAACTTGTCTCCCTTTTCCTCAAAATTGGTGGTTCTCCATTTGCCGCCTTCCTCGATCAGCCCTCCGCCCAAAATCACAATGGCCGTTTTCATAAACTTATCGCTAGATTATTCTATATCTTCTCCCAGGTGATGGGCTCGTTTTCTTTCATATCCTTGTTCACTTTCCGGCCAAGTATCGAGTTATAATGCGTCGAATCGATGCCGCGATAATAGGGACGCCGGCAAGCCACGTTCTTGGCCGTCAATCTTTCGCCTTTTTTGATCAGAACTTTAGCAACCATCCCTCTGAAGTGCACGCTTCGCATCTTCAGGTCGCCTTGGGTCGGCTTGAGATCGAATTCTCCTCTCGCTTTTTCCAATTCGTGGATTTTTTTGACATAGTCTTTCATTTCATCCGGCTCCAAGGCCTGACTGTGATGATGTTCCGGATCTTTTCTGTTTAGGGTCAGTCTTTTTTCGATATACACGGGATAATAAGGCAGGGACAGATAATCGAGCTCGTTGTCTCTTCCCGGCGCGGAAAATCCGCTCAAATGTCTGAAAGTTTCCCTCAGATATTCGACGGTTCTCAAATTCATCTCTTCAAATTCTTCCGTGTGAAAGCAATGAAGCAGTATTATTTTGTCATTCTTGTATTTGTCGAAAACTTTCAGAATTTTCGCGACTTCCTCCTTGTCTGACGCTCCCAAATCAACGATCGTCGGTTTTTTCAGCCGGGCTATTTTTTCAAGCATCGGCCAGAAAGTCACATCCCAAGTGGCAATCTTGTAGGCCGGCATCTTCAGCTCCTCCATCAAATCAACCGCCTCCACATAATCCGGAGTCGCAAACATTATAATGCCTTCCTTGTCCGCATATTTTTTCAGTTCTTTCCATTCTTCCTTTGCCATCACATATTTTTTCAGCATTTCATAGATATTTTCCGTGACAACCTTGCCGTCATGCCTTTTGTAGGAATAGATCAAATTTTTTTTGTCGCTGAATTTGTCATCTGGATTCAAAATCTGGAATTTTACCGCATCCATTCCGGATTTTTTTGCGGCGTCAATGAGCTTTTTGGCCGTCCTGAAGTCGCCGTTGCAGGTCGTGCCCACTTCGGCGCTGACAAAAATTGGCTGGTCGAGGCCGATTTTTTTTCCGGCTATCTCAATATCCTTCATCGCTTTGGATGATTATGCATTTTATTTATCTCAAATAACTGAGGTTCCTCCTCGAACAATTTTTCAATTTCTCTCAAGCCAAAATTCGGATTTTGCGGATATAATCGTTCGTATATTTCATTGATCAAGACCAAATCTTCCGGATAATCCAAAGTTATTCTGATACCGGACAAATCTTTGTCGTTCAGAATATCAAGATGCCTGAATTTTCCGGATTCTTTTATATAGGCAGTGGGATTTACAAAACCCTCTGAGAAATCATCCTTCAATCTTTTTTTCTCGGCCAGCCAGGCTTTTTCCAGCGCATCTGCTGCAAAAACCTCGACGTCCAAGCCGTGAGGGAAGGTTCTTTTCAATGTATTGCTCACCATATCAACCTCGTTTTTCCGAAAACTTTCAATTCCCCTGTCTATCACCCCGGGATCTATCAGAGGACAATCACCCGTGACTCTCACGACAACATCGAATTTGAATTTCTTGCAAGTTTGAAAAAACCTGTCCAGCACATTTTCTTCGCTGCCCCTATAGCAGTCAATTTCAAATTTCTCTGCTTCTTCAACCAAGACGTCATTTCTGGGATCGAGGCTGGTCGCCAAAACAATTTCATCGGCGTTTTTCACCTTTTTCAATCTTTCGACTGTCAATTCAACGACTGATTTGCCAAGAATTTTTTCCATCACCTTTCCCGGCAACCTGGTTGATCCCATTCTGGCCTGGAGAATTATTCCCGTCTTCTTATGCATTTTTTTCAAACAAAAAGGCTACGTCGACATTGCCGCTTCCATCCTGGTATTTCAGCTGCTCACTCTTTGCCAATTTCACGTTCGGATTGTTTTCCAGATAAACTTGAGGAAAATTGTTTTTCCAAAGTCTGTTTTTGTTTCCCCTGTACTCTATTTCTTCGCACTTTTCAGAAAAATACTCGACGCCGAAAATATATTTTTTCGAGACCCTCACGATTTCTTTCATCGCCTTCGGCAGATTTTCCGGAGCGATGTGAATCAACACTCCGCTTGTGAACACCAAATCGAAAGAATTGTCCTCGAATGGCAAATCGAGAGCGCTGCCCTCCAAAATACACAAATCTTTGTCTTCTTTGGCCAGCTCGATTGCGCTTTTGTTTATCTCGATTCCGGTCAAGTCTGAAAAACCCATCCTCTTGAGAATTCCCAATTGGATTCCCCGATTGCACCCGACTTCCAATATTTTGCTGTCTGTGGGAAGAACAGATAAAAATTTTTCATTTATTTCAGTTTGAGAAATTCCAAATCTTTCCTCGTACATCGCGTCAAAATCTCCGGAATTGCGTGCAGTGTATTCGTTTCCGAATTCCCCCTTCCAAAATTCAAGTTGTTCGTTCATAATATTTTTTGATTAGATTGATTATTTTGTCTTGCTCCTCGTTTTTCAGCCCGGGAAAAATTGGCAGACTGATTATTCTATCATAAAATCCGCCGGCTTCCGGACAATCTTCTTTTTCGTACCCCAGTTTCTGATAGTACGGATGCCAATGAACCGGAATATAGTGAACTTGGCAAAGAACATCGTTTTTCTTCAAATAATTAAATACGTTTAATCTTGTATCCTTGTCTTTGACTTTTATCACATAAAGATGATAAGAACTTTTTTTACTTTCAGTTTCGTTTATGATTTCGATATCGCTCATTTTTGAAAACGCTTCGTCGTATTTCCTGGCAATTTCCCTTCTCCTTCCGACAAATTTATCGAGTTTTCTCAACTGGCTGATTCCCAATGCGCACTGGATATCGGTTATCCGATAATTGTATCCCAGTTCCTGCATTTCATAAAACCACGGCCCTTCCTCTTTGTTCAGCAGTTTGTCGGGTTCTTTGGTGATTCCGTGTGTTCTAAACAGCAACAATTTTTGATACAGCTCCGGAGAATTCGTCGTTATTATGCCCCCTTCACCCGTCGTGATATGTTTCACCGGATGAAAACTGAAAACCGCCATGTCGGAATATTTGCAATCGCCAATCTTGGAATTCCTGTATCTTGCCCCCAGCGCATGGCAAGCGTCTTCAACAACAATCAAATTGTGCTTGTCGGCGATTCCTTTGATTTTTTCCATCTCGCACGGCAGACCTGCATAATGAACCGGAACGATTATTCTGGTACGAGAATTTATTTTTGCTTCAATCAGATTTTCATCAATCAGCCCGTTTTCTTTTTTTATATCCGCGAACATCGGCTTCGCTCTGCAATACAAAGCGCAATTGGCCGAAGCGGAAAAAGTTATGGGCGAAGTTATCAGTTCATCCCCGCTTTTTAGTTCGGCTGCAAGACAGGCAACATGCAAAGCCGCCGTTCCGGAAGACACGGCTACTGCATAATTCGCGCCGACACAAGCCGCGAATTTTTCTTCAAACTCCTTCACCTTGGGACCGGTTGTCAAAAAATCGGACTTGAGAGTTTCAACAACCGCTTTGATGTCATCTTCGTCAATTGTTTGTTTTCCATATGGAATCATTTTTCAAAGAAGCTTAAGTTGCTTGAAAATATTTTTCACTTTTTCCTTTGAAATCAGGGCATCCTTGGAACTATACTCCCTCATTTTCGCCTCATTCAGAATTTTTCCCTTGGCTATATATTTAGGTTTGCCTTTTCCTTGGTATTTTTCGATGCACGATCCGATAACATAGAGATTGCCGAAATCATAAGTTCTGGGGACTTCGGAAAAATTTATCATAAGTTCGTGAATTTTTTCCCCCGGCCTCAACCCAATCATTTTGACGCCGTTGTTTCTTTTGTGTTTCTCTTTGAGAATTTCGATGAGATCCGTTATTTTGAAAGATGGCAATTTTGGAACAAAGACTTCGCCGCCCACTCCAAAGCGAATGGCGTTGAAAATCAACTCCACCGCCTGTTTGGGACTGATAATGAAGCGCGTCATCCTCGGATCTGTCAGGGGAATTTTTTCTCCGTTCTTTATCTTGGCGGTGAAAAAAGGAATGACCGAGCCGGTGCTCTCCAGAACATTTCCATATCTGACTGTTGTGAATATCGTTCTCAAGTTTCCCTTGCTATAATTGCTTTCGCTGAATATCCTCTCGCTGATAAACTTGCAGGCCCCATAGGTGTTCACCGGCGCACAGGCCTTGTCGGTGGAGACCATCACGGCCTTTTCCACATTGTTCTTCAGACAGGCGTTGACGACATTCAATGTGCCCAAAATATTGGTCTTTATGGCCTCTTCAGTGTTGTATTCCAGAATATCCAGTCTCTTGAGTGCCGCGGCGTGAATGACGATGTCGGCCTGCCGGGTGGCTTTGAGCAATCTTTCATAATCGCGAACGTCGCCGATAAAATTCCTTATTTTCTCGTTGCGGCCGAACTTTTCCTGCAGTTTGTGATGCTTGACCTCGTCGCGGCTGAAAACCCGAATACTTTGGGGATCGTATTTCAGCAATTCTTCAACAAGAGCCTGTCCGAGATAGCCCGTTCCCCCCGTGATAAGAATGGTTTTTCCTTTGATGGCGTTTTTCATGATATTAAAAATATAAACATAATATCGCAATTTCGCAATACCTTCAGCCAGCGGGTCGTTGAAATGGCGGTTCGTTTCTCGTTGACAAAACAGAATACAAAACAAACAGTATGGCCATGCTGATATTATAAGCCCATATTGCTCCCAGAAGTCCCCAGAAGTGGATAAAAGTTACAGAGAGTGATATTTTTATGAAAAAATAGGTCGGGCGGGCAAAAAGAAGCGCATGGGTCATTTTTTTCGCGATAATATAATTTTCAACCAAATATAGGGGCAGGAAAAATGTGACAAACACGGCAAAAATTTTGGAGTATTGATAATAATCTTTGTAACCATTCCCAAAAAACAGAAGATTCGCCCCACTTATCGCGAAGTAGAAGACCACTCCCGGGACGATAGCCAGCAAGAACAAAATCAGAAAAACTTTTTTCTTCGTTTTCCACATCTCCCCGAAACTGAAATTGTTGGAGACCATTTTGGGAAAAGCGACTGAAAAAATCGGGTTGATGAATCCCCTCAATTTCACCGCCACCATCGAAATCACGCTGAAAACCGCAATGTCAGACACAGACAGCATAAAGCTTATGATAATCTTGTCGGCATTTTCGGCAAACAAATTGAAGGCGCTTATTTTCGTTATAAATTTGCCGTATTTCTCCATATCGGGATCTTTCCGGTCGTTTTCAACGTATTTTTGGCTTTTTATGTAATAAAAAACACTAAAAAACGAATAGGATACAAAATACGCCATTATCACAGGAAACAGATTTCCTTTGCTCACAAAAATCACCAAAGCCGTCGTGACCGCGTTTAGAACAGCTCTCACAGAATTGAACCCGAACAAGGCCTTGTAAAGTTTTTTGCCTTGTAAAAAAAACGGCCATGTGTTGGGGGCAAAAAAAACCGGGAAAAAGATGGAGGAGACCATTAGAGCCGTCCCTATTGTATGATTCACGAAAAAATAATAATATGAACCAACAATGAGAAGGGCTGGAATACCGAGAAGGCTCCAAAAAAAACTTATTCTTACCCCGAGTTTATAATCCCCGTCGTCTCCTCTGGCAACAGATCTCAATACGGCTGTGTTTATCCCCGGAAGAGACAGGATTGAAACTATGTTGAAAATCGAGATAATCAGCTGATATTGCCCAAATACTTCTTTGGTGGTATAGCGGGCGAAAATTGCAAGCAAAAAAAAGCCAGAAACAATTTCTGTTCCCTGCCTCAATGTCATCCAGAAACCGCTGCTTATAAAATAGGGCAAATCAAGCCCTAGTTTTTTTCCCCATTTTTGGGAAACAACCAGAATTTTGTCCTTGGTTTTTCTTATCACTTGCATGACAATTTATGAAATTCCTTCCCTACCTCCCCACCGCGAAATATTTGAAGCCGAACTTTCTCATTTCGGCGGGATCCCAGAGGTTGCGCCCGTCGAAGACGATTGGCGATTTCATTTCCCGCTTGAGCCGCGCGAAATCCGGCTCGCGGAACTGCATCCACTCAGTGAGGACGACAAGCGCGTCGGCA
>Ga0172375_10005254_pt1 | contig 18743 bp, 11 predicted proteins | sample LakKiv1m_FD_114537 | JGI IMG/M metagenome (GOLD analysis project Ga0172375, IMG submission 114537) | Freshwater microbial communities from Kabuno Bay, South-Kivu, Congo - kab_092012_11.1m | ecosystem: Environmental > Aquatic > Freshwater > Lake | place: Democratic Republic of the Congo...
CTCTATATCTCTAATAAATTCTGCATGTATCAAATCAAACGCACATGTCTCAGACGCAATTACATATGCTCCGTCTAATTTACCAAGAGAAAGAGGCCTAAAACCTCTCTTATCTCTGACTGCTATAATTCCATCTTCTACAAGAAGCGCCATTGAAAATGCACCTTCAAGCTGCGATATGCCTTCTCTAATCCTTTCTTTAAAATCCTTCTTCTTTGAATGCGCAATTGTATGGATAACTATTTCGCTGTCCATGCTGGATTGGAAGATTGCGCCTTGCTTTTCTAATTTCTTTCTTAGAGTAAGGGCATTTGTAAGGTTTCCATTATGAGCAACAGCTATATGGCCTGAAAGCGTTTCAACTAAAAATGGTTGGGCGTTTTTTATATTTGAAGAACCTGTGGTTGAATATCTGGTGTGGCCTATTGCAATATTTCCAGTAAGCTTTGAAATCTCTTCTTCGTTAAAAACCTCTGATACAAGGCCCATGCCTTTATGCTCTCTTACCAAACGGCCATCAGAAGTAACAATACCTGCTGATTCCTGGCCCCTGTGCTGAAGCGCATAGAGCCCAAGATATGCAAGACGAGCTGCGTCTTTATGGCCAAATATTCCAAAAACTCCGCATTTGTCTTTTAAATAATCATTGGACATCTAAACCACCTCAACCTCATAGGTTGCCAAAGGCAACCTATGAGGTTTATCAAAAAGGTTCATTTATTCCCACTCTATAGTTGCTGGAGGCTTGGAACTAATATCGTATGCCACCCGATTTACGCCTTTAACCTCATTTATAATTCTATTTGAAATTTTCCCTAAAATCTCATATGGCACTTTGGCCCAGTCAGCTGTCATTGCGTCTTGGCTGGTAACAATTCTTATTGCCACAACATTTTCATATGTCCTCTCATCTCCCATAACGCCTACGCTTTTTACAGGCAAAAGCACAGCAAATGACTGCCATATATTTTTATAACCATCATATTTTTCCATTTCTTCCTGCACTATCAAGTCTGCGTTGCGTAAAATTTCTAAACGATCTTTTGTTATATCCCCTATTATTCTAACAGCCAGGCCTGGTCCAGGAAAAGGCTGCCTGTGAATCATAGCGTCTGGAAGTTTTAATTCTTTTCCAAGAAGCCTTACCTCGTCTTTAAAAAGGTCTCTTAATGGTTCAATAAGCTTAAGGTTCATCTTTTTAGGAAGGCCTCCTACGTTGTGATGAGTTTTAATGGTAGCTGATGGCCCGCCTTTGGCAGAAACACTTTCAATAACATCGGGATAAAGCGTGCCCTGGCCTAAGAATCTTATATTGCCTAATTTCTTTGACTCTTCTTCAAATACCTTGATAAATTCCATTCCTATAATCTTGCGTTTTTTTTCAGGATCGCTGACGCCTTTTAATTTTTTTAAAAATCTCTCTTCGGATTTAGCAACATGGAGATTTACACGAAAATGTTTCTTAAACATATCTTCAACATATCCGCGTTCATGTTTACGCAATAATCCGTTATCCACAAAAATGCAGTGAAGCCTTGGGCCCAGCGCCTTATGCAAAAGAATAGCCGCAACGCTGGAATCTACGCCTCCGCTTAGACCAAGCACTACCTTTTCTTTGCCCACTTTTTGCCTGATCTCGTTGATTGAATTTTTTATAAAGGACGCCATTGTCCATTCAGGCTTAAGGCCAGCTATATCGTATAGAAAATTCTTAAAAATCTGGCTGCCCTTTGGCGTATGTATGACCTCTGGGTGGAACTGCACTCCGTATATTTTTCTCTTTGGGTCTGCCATGCTGGCGATATGGCTATTCTTTGTATGACCTAACACTATAAAACCTTTTGGCGTTTCCTGAACTTTGTCTCCATGACTCATCCAGACCTTTTCTTTTTTTTGAAAACCCGAAAAGAATCTTTCTCTTTTATTTAAAATTAACTCGGCGTATCCATATTCCCGCTTTTTGCTTCTCTGGACATTGCCGCCTAACGCATAGGCTGTGAACTGCATGCCGTAACATATCCCTAGCACAGGTACCCCCAGCTTAAAAATTCTAGGATCTGCTTTCGGAGAACCTTTTTGCGTAACGCTCGCAGGACCGCCAGTAAGTATAATTGCCTTTGGATTATATGATTTTATTTTTTCAATAGGGGTATTATAGGGCATTAAGACAGAATACACTTTGCATTCTCTCACCCGCCTAGCTATGAGCTGGTTATATTGAGATCCAAAGTCTAAGATTATTACTGTGTCTTTTTGCATATAACCACCTCAACCGCGTAGGTTGATGTAAGCAAACTACGCGGTTTTTATCTTACCTTTACAAGCTTTAACGCAGACCCCGCATATAAACTGGTCGACTAAGCGTTTATCCCTGAATTCCTTTAATTTTTCAAAACACTTTATATGATCAAAATCCTCTTTCTTTTCTTTTATGGCGCCTGCCGGACAAACGCTTATGCAAGCCATGCATGCACCGCAACTATTTTCTATTATACCATCAGGCTCTAAAGGCGCATTTGTAAGGATAGTTACAAGCCTGAACCTGGAGCCTAAATCAGGGTTTACTAAAAGATTATTTCTTCCTATAAAACCAATGCCTGCCATCTCTCCTATTTTCTTGTGAGAAAGGTGCGCTGTCTGTTTTTCCCAGTCAACTATCTGGGACGCGGGAACCGGCAATGCATTATATCCTTTTTCTTGTATGAAGCTTGAGACCTTAAAAGCTATCTGATCTAATATAGCATTTGCCTGCCTATAATGATGGTAGTATATCTTGGTGGGAAAGCTAGTTATATCCTCTAATATACCATCAGAAAGCCTCAAACCTAAGGATATAGTATAATCCAAATCCCTCAAAGTTTCATCAGAAAAAAGAAATTCTTTTTTTATACGATTAACACACGTAACGCCAAAAAGCGATATGCCTAAATCCTTAGCAAATTTTTTCAATTCATCTTTTAGCTTCATTTAGCGCCTCGCCTAATCAGCTGCGTCAGCTGCCTTTGGCAGCTGACGCAGCTTCTTTAAGTAGATCATCAGTATAGAAATTGCTACAGGAGTCACTCCAGAGATCCTGGATGCCTGGCCGAGATTCAAAGGCCTTATTCTCGAAAGCTTCTCAACTATCTCTTTTGAAAGACCAGGAACATTCTTAAACTCAACGGCCTCTGGTATCTTTATATGCTCTATCTTCTTGAAATTCTCAACCTCTTTTAACTGTCTGTCTATAAAACCTTTGTATTTTATCTCTATCTCTACGCCTTGCGCCTCGCTTTCGGAAAGGGATATTTTACCATCATTTCTTATTTTTTCCAGCATATTAAAACTTACGCCTGGCCTTTTCAATAGATCAAACATGCTTGTTAGATTGCTGATAGGAGTTATCTTGAGTTTTTTTAATCTGCTGTTTATTCTAAGATTTGGATATATTTTTATATCGTTTAATTTTTCCAGCGCTTTATTTATATTTTTTTTCTTTAAAAGCATCTTTTTATACTGTTTCTCTTTTATCAGGCCTAATTTTTTATACCCTGTTTCCATGAGCCTTTGGTCAGCATTATCTTCCCTTAATATAAGCCTGTATTCTACCCGGGAGGTAAACATCCTGTAAGGCTCATTCGTGCCTCTTGTGACAAGGTCGTCTATTAAAACGCCGATATAACTTTCTGATCGGTCTAATATAAAAGGCTCTTTATTTTTGACTTTCAGGCTGGCATTTGCCCCTGCAATAATCCCCTGAGCTGCCGCCTCTTCATAGCCTGTAGTGCCATTTATCTGGCCTGCGTGGTACAAATTCTGGACTAATTTTGTCTCAAGCGTTGGTTTTAACTGCGTAGGGTCAATAAAATCATATTCAATGCCATAACCAGGCGCAAGTATTTCTGCGTTTTCAAGGCCTCTGATACTTCTTACCATCTTTAGCTGAACATCTATAGGCAGACTTGTGGATATTCCATTTGGATAATATTGGTTTGTTTTCAGGCCTTCTGGTTCTAAAAATATCTGGTGGCTGTCTCTATCGCTGAATCTCTTTATTTTATCCTCTATGGAAGGGCAGTATCTAACCCCCGTGGACTGGATCTTGCCTGTATAAAGCGGGGAGCGGTTTAGATTATCTTGTATAATCTTATGGGTTTTTTTGTTTGTATAAGTAATGTAACATGGCATTTGTTTCCTGGATATATTTTCTGTTGAAAACGAAAAAGGGGATATCTGGCTGTCGCCTGATTGCTTCTTTAATTTAGAAAATCTTATTGTCTTCCCGTCTAACCTCGGGGTAGTGCCTGTCTTAAGCCTTGATATATTAAAACCGAATGATTCCAGACTCTCCGAAAGTCCCAGGGAAGGCAAATCTCCCAATCTTCCTCCAGGCATATGAGTAAGGCCTATATGGATAAGCCCGTTTAAAAAAGTGCCTGGGGCAAGGATTACTGTTTTAGATTTTATAAAAAGGCCTCTTGTGGGGACAGTGCCATGTCTTGTCTCTACAACATTAACTCCTTTTATAGCTTTATTTTTAACAAGTATCTCATTCACAGCGCCTTCTAATAAATCCAGATTCCTGGTTTTTCTGACTATGCCCTGCATATACCTTAAATACAAATCCCTGTCTATCTGAGCCCTGGAAGACCAGACTGCATGGCCTTTGCTTCTATTTAATATTCGGAATTGTATAGCGCAGTTATCAGCTGCCTTTGCCATTTCCCCGCCTAATGCATCGATTTCTTTGACAAGCTGCCCCTTGCCAATGCCGCCTATAGCAGGGTTACAGGACAAATAACCTATCCTATCCAAATTCATGGTTATAAGCAAGGTTCTGGAACCCATCCTTGCCGCAGCCAGACATGCCTCTATCCCTGCATGGCCTGCTCCAATAACTATAACATCATATATCTTGTTCATATCTTAACGATAAACAACTTTACACTCCGACAATGTCAGATTGTAAAGTTAATATGCGATAGGCGGCCAAACTTTACACTTTAACATTGTCGGAGTGTAAAGTTGACCAGGTTAGATTAGATGAGGTTGCCTTTAGCAAGGCATTCGCCATTCCAACAATAAGTGCAGAGATTTTCCCTTGGCAGCCCTATAGACTTTATCATGTCCCCAAGGGTCTGATAGCGAAGGGTTGTCACTCCTATATCTTTTCTTATCCACTCCACCATCTTTTGATATTTCTTGGTAGTATGATCTATGTATTCTGACACATCTTCTATATCATGGCCTTCTATATCCTTTATGGCCTTTCTGGCAGCCAGCTCGTGTATAGTCCGCGTAGAAAGGCAGAATTTGCAAGGGTACATAAGGGGCGGGCAGGCGGGACGCACATGGATCTCTTTTGCGCCATTATCCCAGAGTTTCTGGACAGTAAAGTTTTTAAGCTGCGTGCCGCGCACAATAGAATCTTCGCAGACAACTATCTTTTTGCCATTTATTACATCTTTGATCGGGATAAGTTTCATTTTAGCGATACGGTCTCTTATCTCCTGGATAGGAGGCGTATAGCTTCTGCCGTAACCAGCGGTATATTTTACAAGAGGTCTTCTATAAGGCTTACCTGATTCCATTGCATATCCTATTGCGTGGGCAATACCTGAATCAGGCACTCCTGAAACCAAATCAACTTCTATATCCTTGTCGTGTTTTGCCAGATATGCGCCGCATCTCTCCCTGACTACTTCAACATTTATGCCTTCATAACTCGACGCTGGAAAACCTGTATATATCCATAAAAATGAGCATATCTGATTAACGTGTTTATTGCCTGGTTTAACATCCTTGAGTCCGTTTTCATTGATTAACACTATCTCTCCGGGCAACAGATATTTGTATATTTGAAATCCAGTATTAGGAAAAGAGCTGGATTCGGAGCAAACAGCAAAATCCTCTTCTCTCTTGCCTATAACCAATGCCGTATAGCCAAACCTATCTCTCGCAGCATAGATCCCATCCTTACAGAGAATCAAAAGGCTGCAGCTTCCTATAATTTTAGTGAACATATATTCTATGCCGCTTACAATATCATCCCCCATGCTTATAAGTTTTGCAATAACTTCAACAGTATTCTGGTAGCCATCTTCTGTTTCGCTAAAGGAGCAGTTCTTTTTATGAAGCTCTGCGATAAGTTCTTTGGTATTTTCTATAAGCCCGGTCATGCATATCGCAAATGACCCGAATTTTGTATTGAGGAACATGGGCTGGGCATCTGAATCGCTTATAACGCCTATCCCGCACCTGCCTTCTGCCTTTTTATAGTCTTCAAAGAATTTTGACTTAAACTGGCTCTGGGATATATCGTGTATCTGCCTGTAAATTCTCTTCCCGCATAACACAGCTATGCCGCCATACTGGGTTCCGAGATGAGACTGGTAATCTATCCCGTAAAATAAGTCGCTTGCGCAGTTTTTCTCTGACATAACCCCGAATACCCCACTCATATTTTCCTTTCTAACCTAACTTGTCCCGCTGCGTCTCCTGGCGTTGGAAGATGAGTGCTGTGAAGTTCGCAGTTTCTTAATTCTTTAAGCTGTGAAAGCGCGCGTTTCGCGTTACCATCAATATGAGCGCTTATAGAAAGCGCCACAAGTATCTCGTCGAGATTCAGGCTTTCAGATGATAAAGACAGTATCTCTTTTTTTAAACGCGACAAATCACTCATAATCTCTGGTTTCAGGATATGCGCAGCGTCATCAATCCCTGCAAGATGTTTTATCGCATTTATAATGGCGCTGGAAGCGGCATGCATGAGAGGCGAGTTCTTGCCTGTAACGATTGCTCCGTTTTTCAGTTCAATAGCTGCCCCGCAAAAATAACCCTTATTGCCTTTTCCGTTTTTTTTACACTCCTCGGAGGCGCGCCTAGCAGGCAACACCACAGGCCTGTCTTCTGGTTTTACGCCTGACGACTCCATGATAGCCTTTGCCCGCTCAAGCTCCTCTTTAGTGCCGCTCCCTGTCGCAAACTCTAAATTATGCCTAAAAAATCTTCTGATAATCTCCTGTCTGGCTGCAAGCTTAGTCCCTTCATCATCTATAATTCCGAAACCTGCTCTATTAACACCCATATCCGTAGGGGAATTATAATAGCTTTCTTTAGAGCCTGTTATCTCCATTATTATATTTTTTAAAATAGGGAACGCCTCTACATCCCGATTATAATTAACCGATACTTTATTATATGTCTCTAAATGATGAGGGTCTATTAGATTAAAATCTGCCAGGTCAACTGTGGCGGCTTCATAAGCAATATTAACCGGGTGTTTCAAGGGAAGGTTCCATATAGGAAAGGTTTCAAACTTTGCATAGCCTGAATTTATGCCGCGTTTATGATCATGATAAAATTGCGACAGGCATACTGAAAGCTTTCCGCTTCCTGGCCCAGGCGCGGTAACTATCACAACCGGCTTTTTCGTCTCTATATAATCATTTTTACCATATCCTTCAGGACTGACTATCTTTTCAACATCAAAAGGATAGCCTTCAATCCTATAATGCCTGTAAATCTTTATGCCAAGCCTCTCGAGTTTTCTCTGGAACTTAACCGCGGCTGGTTCATTTTCAAATCTCGTAAGCACGACTGAGGTTACATCAAGTTTCCATTCCTTTAGATCGTCTATAAGCTTTAAGGTAGCAAGGTCATAAGTAATCCCGAAATCTCCCCTCACCCTTCCCTGTTCAATATCCTTTGCGTATACGCTTATAACTATCTCTGCATGGTCTTTGAGTTTTTCAAGAAGCCTCATCTTCACGTTTGGGTCATAGCCAGGCAAAACCCTTGCGGCATGATAGTCGAAACATATCTTGCCTCCAAATTCAAGATAAAGCTTATTGCCGAATTTTTTTACCCTTTCTAGAATTTCTCTTGTTTGCTCTTCTAGATATTTATTATTGTCAAAACAAACCATAGCCACTCCAACTCATAACCACCCCAACCGCGTAGGTTGCCAAAGGCAACCTACGCGGTTTTTATGGTCACGTTATTTCTTTATGATATTCCTGCAATGACTTTACGCTGCCTTTATTCTCAAGAAACGCCTTTATGCCTTCGCTCGCTGCAAGGGCTGCGGCTATCGTAGTGAGATATGGAATTTTATATTTTATAGCAGCCTTTCTTATATAAGAATCATCGTATGCCGCTGTCTTCCCGATAGGCGTATTAATAATCAGGTTTATCTCTTTATTGTGTATCGCATCCACAATATTTGGCCGGCCTTCCTGCATCTTATTTATAAGCTCTACCTCTAAACCATTTTTCTCAAGATATTTTTTTGTTCCGCTTGTGGCAATAACCTTGAATCCGAGGCCTTTAAACCTCCTTACAGCTTCCAGGGCATTTTTCTTCTTATCTTTATCGCTTATTGTCACAAGCGTTGTGCCGATTACTGGAAGTTTCTGGCCTGCTGCCTCCTGCGCCTTGTAATACGCTAACCCAAACGAATCTGCAATTCCAAGCACCTCTCCTGTAGAGCGCATCTCAGGCCCTAATATAGGATCTGCTTCATGAAACATATTAAAAGGAAAAACTGCTTCTTTTACCCCAAGGTGGCTGTATTTTTTCTGCTTTAAGCCAATGTCTTTTATTTTTTTGCCAAGCATTATTTCAGTGGCAATCCTGGCCATTGATACGCCTGTTACTTTAGAAACGAGGGGAACAGTCCTGGACGCCCTGGGATTTGCCTCCAAGACATAAACCTTATCATTAGCAATGGCGTACTGTATATTCATGAGGCCTACAACCTTTAATTCCATTGCAATCTTTTTTGTATATTCTTCAATTGTATCTATGTGTTTCTTGGGTATTGTCCTTGGCGGCAAAACACAAGCAGAATCACCTGAATGTATGCCAGCCTCTTCTATATGTTCCATAATGGACGGGATAAAAACCTCTTCTCCGTCAGAAATCGCGTCTGCCTCTGTTTCCATGGCGTCTTCAAGAAATTTATCTATCAATATCGGCCTGTCAGGCGAGATCTCAACAGCCTTATTCAAATAATCTTTTAACATTTCTTCATCATAAACGCATTCCATTGCCCTGCCGCCTAAAACATATGAAGGCCTGACCATAAGAGGATAGCCAATCTGTTTGGCAATCTTAATCGCCTCATCAAATGTCCTTGCCATCCCGCTTTCTGTCTGGAGTATGCCGAGTTTTTTCATAACCTTGGCAAACCTTTCTCGGTCTTCAGCAAGGTCGATGCTCTCGGTTGATGTGCCCAAAATTTTTACTCCTGCGTCCTCCAAGGCCTTTGCAATATTAAGCGGGGTCTGGCCGCCAAATTGGACAATAGCGCCAAGAGGTTTTTCTTTTTCATAAATACTTAAAACATCTTCGACCGTGAGAGGTTCAAAATATAGCTTGTCAGATGTATCATAATCGGTTGAAACAGTTTCAGGATTGCAATTCACCATAATGCTTTCATAGCCCATTTCCTTCAAGGCATATGAGGCATGGCAGCAGCAATAGTCAAACTCTATGCCCTGTCCAATCCTATTAGGCCCGCCGCCAAGGATCATGATCTTTTTCTTGTCGCTAATCTTTACAGAATCTTTTGCATTATAGGTTGAGAAATAATACGCTGCGTCTGCCCCGCTTACAGGAACTGCTTCCCAGGCCTCTACTTTCCCGAGTTTAATGCGCCTGGCCCTGATATCGTCTTCTTTAACGCTGAGCATCTGGCTTAAATATTTATCAGAAAAACCATCCTCTTTCGCTTTTATTAAGAGCTCGTCCGGCAGTTTTTTGCCTTTATATTTCAGGATTTCCTCTTCCATCTCCACAAGCTCCTTCATCTCGTTTATGAAATATCTGTGTATCTTGGTTTTTTCATAAAGATCATTCACGCTCATCCCTTTCCTAAGAGCTTCATACATAATAAACTGCCTTTCAGATGTAGGGTGGGCCAATAAACCTTTCAATTCATCCAAAGACAATTTATTAAAATTTTTAGCAAAACCCAATCCATATCTGCCTGTCTCAAGGCTCCTGATAGCTTTCTGAAACGCCTCTTTGTAAGTCTTGCCTATGGCCATTGCCTCGCCCACTGATTTCATCTGGGTCCCCAGCTGATCCTGGACATTTTTGAATTTTTCAAATGCCCAGCGCGCGAATTTTATTACAACATACTTACCTGAAGGCGTATATTTATCCAGGGTGCCGTCTCGCCAGTATGCAATATCTTTCAGGTCATCCCCTCCTGCGAGCTTTGAAGAGACATAGGCTATTGGAAAACCTGTAGCCTTTGACGCAAGCGCAGAAGAACGCGATGTCCTTGGATTAATCTCTATTACCACAATCCTGTCATCTTCCGGATTATGCGCAAACTGGATATTGGTGCCTCCTATAACGCCTATCGCATCCACTATTTTATAAGAATAGTCCTGAAGTTTTTTCTGGAGCTCTGCTTTTACAGTAAGCATAGGCGCCGCGCAGAAAGAATCTCCTGTATGAATACCCATGGGGTCTATATTTTCAATAAAACAGACTGTGATCTTATTTGATTTTGCATCCCTTACAACTTCTAGCTCCAATTCTTCCCATCCTATAACAGATTCCTCTATTAATATCTGACCGATAAGGCTGGCTGAGATGCCTCTCGAAGCTACAGTCTCGAGTTCCTGATCATTATAGACAGCCCCTCCGCCTGTGCCGCCCATTGTATAAGCAGGCCTTACAATAACAGGATACCCCATTTTATGCGCGATATTAAGCGCCTCTTCCGCGGTATAGGCAGGAGCGCTCTCAGGCATTGGGATATTCAGCTTATTCATTGTCTCTTTGAATATTATCCTGTCTTCGCCTCTTTCAATAGCGTCTGCCTGTACCCCTATTATTCTCACCCCATATTTTTTTAAGACCCCTCTTTTTGAAAGCTCGCTCGACATGTTCAGGCCTGTCTGGCCGCCTAAATTAGGCAAAAGCGCGTCTGGCCTTTCTTTCTCAATTATAGCTGTAAGAGAATCCACTGTTAATGGCTCTATGTAAGTGTGATCAGCCATCCCAGGATCTGTCATGATAGTTGCAGGATTGGAGTTTACCAGCACGATTTTATATCCCGCTCTCCTTAAGGCCTTGCAGGCCTGTGTGCCAGAATAGTCAAACTCGCATGCCTGGCCTATAATAATCGGGCCAGAGCCTATTATTAAAACTTTATTTATATCTTTTATCTTTGGCATATTTTACCTTTTCCAACCTCGTAGGCTGCCTATGGCAACCTACGAGGTTTATTAAGTGGTTATATTTATAATTTTGCCTAATCCTTAGGCATCTTTACAGAAATAAAAAAGGCACTTCTAGCTACAAAACTAGAAATGCCTTCCTAATATTTACACAGTTGCGTCCTAACATCGGGTATAATTATCTGATATTTTATTCACCAGGTCAAGCAAAATAACTCCTTAACTTTACAATTTACACCATGCGCCATTTGTAAAGTTAAGAAGCGGATGGCAACAGGTATTCCTGGATAGATTTTACATGAAAATCATTGTTTATAGTAGCCTCTATTCCGCTTACTGCTGCCTGAGCGCCTGAGATAGTAGTAATGCATGGTATGCCGCGCATAACTGCGGCGTTTCTTATAGGCCTTGAATCAGATTGGCTTCTTTCTCCTGACGGGGTGTTTATTACAAGCTGTATCTGGCCTTTACGCATGTAATCCAATATCTCATGATGGCCTTCCCCTATCTTGCCTACCAGCTGGGCCTTGATATTATTTGAACGAAGGGCTTTATGCGTTCCTTTTGTAGAAAGGATTTCGAAACCCATATCTTCAAGTTTCTTGGCTATAAAAACTATATTGCGCTTATCCTGATTTTTGACGCTTATGAACACCTTCCCGTTTTTGGGCAATGCCTGGCCTGCGGCTATCTGGGACTTATAAAAAGCCATTCCGAAAGAACTGTCGATTCCCATTACTTCTCCAGTTGATTTCATCTCAGGCCCTAAGAGTATATCAACACCTGAAAATCTTGAAAACGGCAGAACCGATTCCTTGACAGATATATGGATCGGCTTTTTCTCTTCTGTAAAACCAAGCTTCTTCAATGTCTTCCCTGCCATAACCTTAGTTGCAATTTTCGCCAGAGGCACTCCTATGGCCTTACTAACAAAAGGCACTGTTCTTGAAGCCCTGGGGTTCACCTCCAGCACATAGGCCATATTCTGCTTTATGGCAAATTGTATATTTAAGAGGCCTTTTACTTTTAACCCTTTAGATATAGCGTGCGTATATGCTCTTATATTATCTATTGTTTCATCGCTCAGGGTATGCGGAGGCAAGACACAGGCTGAATCGCCAGAATGTATTCCGGCCTCTTCTATGTGCTCCATGATGCCGCCAATTACCGTAGAGGATCCGTCTGAAACAGCATCCACATCAACCTCAATCGCATCCTCCAAAAATTTATCTATCAAGATTGGGTGTTTCCCTGAAACCTCCTTCGCCTCTTTTATAAATTCCAGCATTGATGTTTCATCATAAACTATCTTCATTGCCCTGCCTCCAAGCACATACGAAGGCCGGACAAGCACAGGAAAACCTATGGCCTTTGCAATCTTCAAGGCCTTAGTTATCGAGGTAGTTGAACCACTCTCAGGTTGAGGTATCCTAAGTTTCCTGAGGAGCCTTGAAAATTTCTTCCTGTCCTCTGCCATATCTATAGATTTTACGCTGGTGCCAATTATCGGAGCGCCTGATTTTGCAAGTTTTCTCGCCAAATTAAGCGGGGTCTGGCCTCCGAACTGGACAATAACCCCGTCTGGTTTTTCCCTGTCTATAATGTTCATAACATCTTCAAATGTAAGGGGCTCAAAATATAATTTATCAGAGGTATCATAATCCGTTGATACGGTTTCTGGATTCGAATTCACCATTATTGTCTCGTATCCAAGCTCCTTTAGGGCAAACGATGCGTGGCAGCAGCAATAGTCAAACTCTATGCCCTGTCCAATCCTATTAGGCCCGCCGCCAAGGATCATGATCTTTTTCTTTTTAGACACCCGGGCCTCATCTTTTGTCTCGTATGTTGAATAATAATAAGGCGTATACGCCTCAAATTCTCCTGCGCATGTATCAACCAGCCTAAAAACAGCTTTTATAAAATGATTTTTTCTGTAAGTACGCACTGCTAATTCATTAGATCCTATTAATTCGGCTATTTGAGCGTCACTGAACCCATATTGCTTTGCTTTTAACAAGGTTTCTGCAAAAAGGCTGCTCTTTTTTCTCTTTCCCTGTCCCCTGTTCCTTGTCCCTTGTCCCTTTTGTAGTTCGTTCTCCATCTCCACAATATCCCTAATATTCTCGATAAACCATGGGTCAATCCCTGTAAGTTCGTTTATTTTTTCTGCGCTGTAGCCTTTTTGAAGCGCATATTTAATATAGAAAATTCTTGAGGCATTAGGCTCCTTGAGTCTTTGCGCAATCTTCCCATCTGGGATATCTTTGTAAGACTGCTTTGTGTCAAGCCCGACATGGCCTATCTCAAGGCCCCTTAATCCTTTTTGCAACGCCTCCTTAAATGTCCTGCCTATTGCCATGGTCTCCCCGACTGACTTCATCGATATGCCAAGCACATCTTTTGCCTCTGGAAATTTTTCAAAAGTAAATCTCGGTATCTTGACAACGCAGTAATCTATAGTAGGCTCGAACGAGGCGGGCGTGACTTTTGTAATATCATTTTTTATTTCGTCAAGCGTGTAACCAACAGCCAGCTTAGCCGCTATCTTTGCGATAGGGAAACCTGTTGCCTTAGAGGCCAGGGCAGAGCTCCTGGAAACCCTTGGGTTCATTTCTATAACAACCATCCTGCCGTCTTTTGGATTAACGGCAAATTGTATATTGGACCCTCCTGTCTCAACACCTATTTCCCTGATAATCGCAAGGCTTGCGTTCCTCATTTTTTGATATTCTTTATCGCTAAGGGTCTGCGATGGGGCAACAGTTATTGAATCTCCTGTATGGATTCCCATGGGGTCAAAATTTTCAATAGAGCAGACTACAACAACATTATCCTTTCTGTCTCTCATTACCTCTAATTCATATTCCTTCCAGCCTAGAATAGACTCTTCTATAAGGATTTCGCTTATCATGCTGTTTTGAAGCCCCAATAACGCTATTTTTTCAAACTCTTCTTCAGTGGCAGCAATACCTCCACCTGTTCCGCCAAGGGTAAAGCTGGGCCTTATAATCACCGGCAAGCCTATTTTTGCCATTGCGGATTTGGCTTCTTTTATATTGCGCGCCATAGCGCTTTTTGGAAGGTCCATGCCTATCTTAACCATTGCTTTTTTAAAAAGCTCTCTATCCTCTGCTTTTTTTATAGCGTTATGATCAGCTCCTATCATCTTAACATTATATTTATCCAGGACTCCTTTTTCCTGAAGCTTCATGGCTGTATTAAGCGCTGTCTGACCGCCAAGGGTTGGCAGAAGCGCGTCCGGTCTTTCTTTTGCAATTATCTTTTCGCAGGATTCTGGAGTAATCGGCTCTATATAGGTAATATCAGCTGTTTCCGGATCAGTCATGATAGTGGCGGGGTTGGAATTTATAAGCACTATCTTAAATCCTTCTTCCCTTAAGGCCTTGCAGGCCTGTGTGCCTGAATAGTCAAATTCGCACGCCTGTCCTATTACAATAGGGCCTGAGCCTATTATTAGTATTTTATGTATATCAGTTCTTTTTGGCATATTAACCATCCCAACCGCGTAGGTTGCCGTACGGCAACCTACGCGGTTTATTACTTCATGCTCTCCATAAATCTTTTAAACAAATATCTTGAATCATGCGGGCCAGGAGATGATTCCGGATGATACTGCACAGAAAATACCGGCAGTTTTTTATGCGCCATGCCTTCAAGCGTATTGTCATTCAAATTTATATGCGTAAGTATTATCTCGTTCTTATTTAAAGAACCTGGGTCCACGCAAAATCCATGGTTCTGCGAAGTTATCTCTATCTTCCCGGTCCTAAGATCCTTAACGGGGTGATTTGCTCCTCTATGCCCAAACTTTAACTTGAAGGTCTTGCCTCCGAATGCAAGCCCCAGAAGCTGATGCCCAAGACAGATTCCGAATATAGGTTTTCTACCAATAAGTTTTTTAATCTCTTCGATTGCATAAGTAACTGCGCTAGGGTCTCCGGGTCCGTTTGAAAGAAAAACACCGTCCGGTTTCTTAGATAAAATGTCTTTTGCTTTTGTAGTTGCCGGGACAACTGTAACGTCGCACCCGGCATCTGACAGGCATCGCAGTATGTTATATTTAATCCCAAAATCCATCGCAATAATTTTTTTCCTTGTCTCCTGTTGCCTGTCTCTTGCCCCAAAAATTGCTTCTGCTTTATATGCCTTTTTACATGTTACTTCTCTAACCAAGTCCCTGCCAATAAGCCCTGGGGAATCCTTCGCTTTATTGATAAGGCTTTTAGGATTCAGGTCTATTGTTGAAATAACCCCTTTCATCGCCCCTTTTGTCCTTATGTGCAGCGTGAGAGATCTTGTGTCAATGCCTTCTACCCCAATAATATCATTTTCTTTCAGATACTGGTCCAGGCCTTTTTCAGAACGCCAGTTGCTTGCAATCCTGCTCTTTTCTTTTACAACAAAGCCTTCTATCTTTGGACCAGAAGATTCGATATCTTTTTTATTTATACCATAATTGCCTATAAGAGGGTATGTCATTGTAACTATCTGGCCCTTATAGGAAGGATCTGTAATCACCTCCTGGTAACCTGACATGCTGGTATTAAAAACAACCTCTCCCAGCCTTTCTCCGCTGGCACCAAAAGAAACCCCCTCAAAAACTGTCCCGTCTTCTAATGCGATTAATGCTTTAGTCATATTTTTCCAAACATCCCGCACCTTTTATATATTCAAAATTTTTAAAGTAAAAGGTGCGGGATAAAAAAACGTTCTGCCTTATGGAAAGGCAGAACGTCTATGTTCAATATAGATACAAGCATTGTATTCTAAAGCCCTATATATTATCTATACACAACCCTCTCTAGTCAAGCTATTTTCTATCTTGTATGGACAGCACGATGTGCTGTCCTATTTTAAACCGCTTCTACGCTCACTATCTCTGGGATTTCTTCTTTTAATGCCCTCTCAACCCCATTTTTAAGGGTCATCTGAGACATGGGGCAGCATCCGCATGCGCCTTTTAGCCTCACCTTTACAACGCCGTCTTTTACATCCACGAGTTCTATGTCTCCGCCGTCCTGCTGTAAAAACGGCCTTATTTTCTCTATCGCCTGTTTAACCTTTTCTTCCATTGTAACTCCTTTTTTTAAACAACTTTACACTCTAACATTGTCGGAGTGTAAAGTTGCGCGTGGATAAGTTACAAAATAATGCTAATTTTGTAACTTTTGTAACTTTACACTATGGGCCTTTCTTTTAAGGCCTTAAAAGTAATGCCTGATTCCTGGCCAGGTATAGGCGCAACCGGATCTGTGAGCAGGAAATCCCCACTTTTAATCCAAGATTTTAATTCTTCAGCTATCTCAATTGCCTTTGAATAACTGGAGAGCCCGCCTACTGGGACTTCTTTTCCTTTAACGCTGATTTTGCCGCTTTTTAGCTGGGCATAATTTACCTCTCCTAAGCTTCCTGGTATACAATTAGGATATGCCTCGCTATAGTCAACTATCTGCGTCCAGATATCTTCGTCCTTTACTGCGGTGAACTTACATACATCTTCATCCAATATTGGTATTGGAACGCCTATACCAACTGTGAGAGTTACTCCATAGCCTTGAAATGTAGTGCCCACTAAGTAATCGGGTTTCATCTGCTTTAGGTCCCCTATTACAGCCAGCGTCCCGGCAGGAGCCTGCGGGATCCCTGTATCTTTGCGTTTAACAGTAGGCGAATGCTGGGTACCCTGCCACGCCACATATCCTACGCCTCCGCCAAGAAAAATCTTTGTGCCAATACCTATTGTTTTATAGTGAGGGTCATTTAACAGGGGGGAAAGCTGGCCTGCTGAACAATAATAGGCATTGCCTAGCTTAGGCCTCAAAGCACCCATATAGGTATAAATCATCCTGTCAGATAAATTCACTGCGCAGTTATAGTTCTGATAGGCGTTCCTGATATTAAATAATACTGCTTCATTGAGATCTTTAATGTTTATCAGGGTTTCTAATTTTTTGCGCGGATAACAGTCTGTCCCGTAAGCTGATGCCCTGAGAGCCACGTCTTTGCCCGCCACCAATTCCTCAATTACATGCGCCCCTCCATATTTAAATTCCCCGGGATACACCTTATTCCTAGGGTCATCATCCGGGATAGCAGTAGCCCCTAAATATAAATCGACTGCCGCAAAACCTGTATACACAGGTATGTCGTTTACAGTAACATGGCCCCCGCCTAATTTTATCCTTGGCTTGGAATGCCCTACGTTAAAATAAACCCCGGAGGAACACATTGGGCCAAATGTCCCTGTAGTGACAACATCTACCTTTTCCGCTGTCTTCTTAACGCCATCTTTTTCAACCAGGCCTATTATTTCTTCTGCGGTTACCACAACAGCCTTGCCTTGTTTAATCTTTTCGTTTATCTCTTTGATAGTCTTAGCCATATTAACAAATCCTCCCTTTCTAGTGTTTTATCTGGATATAATTTTTCTTTACGCTTTTTAAACTACGCATCAACCATAACATAACGCCACCCCTTTCAATCTTTACTAAAATTTGTACATATCAGTGCTGAGATACCTTTCCCCTGTATCGCAGATAACAGTAACTATAGTTTTATTTTTGTTCTCCACCCTTTTTGCTATCTCCAAGGCTGCGAATACATTCGCGCCTGCTGAGATACCCGCTAAGACGCCTTCCTCTTTTGCCAGACGTCTGGCAGTTTCGATTGCCTCGTCATTTTTGACTTTAAATATCTCGTTTATCAAGGTCTTATCAAGCACATCCGGCACGAAACCAGCGCCTATCCCCTGGATCTTGTGAGGGCCGGGTTTTCCGCCTGAAAGGACAGGTGAATCAAACGGCTCTACAGCTATTATTTTAAATCCTGGTTTTCGCTTTTTTAACGCCTGGCCGATGCCTGTCAATGTCCCCCCTGTCCCAACCCCAGAAACCAGTATATCTATTTTCCCATCTGTATCCTTCCATATCTCTTCTGCGGTAGTCTCCCTGTGTATTCTTGGATTAGCTGGGTTTTTAAACTGTTGAGGCATAAATGCGCCTTTATTATTTTTGACAAGCTCTTCTGCCTTATCCACGGCGCCCCTCATGCCTTTTTCCCCTGGAGTCAATATTATCTCAGCCCCGAATAATTTGAGTATACTCCTGCGTTCAGCGCTCATTGTTTCAGGCATTGTAATTATAAGCCTATATCCTCTTGCGGCTGCTATAAAAGCAAGCGCTATCCCGGTATTGCCGCTTGTCGGCTCCACAATAATACTTCCCTGTTTTAATAGGCCTCTCTCTTCAGCATCTTTTATCATTGCCAAGCCTATCCTGTCTTTTACGCTAGAGCAAGGATTAAAAGACTCTAATTTCACCAGGATCTCCGCCTCTATCCCATATTTTATCCTATTTAGTCTCAATAAAGGAGTGCCGCCTATAAGTTCTGCGATATTATTATAAATTTTTCCCATATGCCCCTCCTATGTTAACAGTCAATTATTTTCTACTCTAATGACCGTGTTTTTATATACTTACAGCTAATTTGTATTTATTAAAATCTTCAAAGACCCAATCGTTCTTTAAAGTACGATAAATTATA
>Ga0172375_10005256_pt1 | contig 18741 bp, 21 predicted proteins | sample LakKiv1m_FD_114537 | JGI IMG/M metagenome (GOLD analysis project Ga0172375, IMG submission 114537) | Freshwater microbial communities from Kabuno Bay, South-Kivu, Congo - kab_092012_11.1m | ecosystem: Environmental > Aquatic > Freshwater > Lake | place: Democratic Republic of the Congo...
ACATTTTCGCCAGCTATCGCCAAAGCAACAGCTTCTATTCGTCCGTTCTGGAAGTCAGTATTCCCGTCGGATCCCGCGCAAATTAAAGTGGAGATAGTGGATGACGGCCAGTAGTTTAGAGCGCTCATGCCGGTTGGGGAATGCGCTCATTGACGAAAAAAGGCCGTTCTGCTATGATTCTACGCGTTAGATTGGGCGTTAGAAGTTGTAATGGAGAATAAACAAGAACCAGTGCAGGGGGTGGTCGCAGAGGCGCTGCCCAACACGCTCTTTCGGGTGGATTTACAGACGGGAGAACGCGTTCTTGCTTTTCTTGCGGGAAAAATGCGGTTGCATCGCATCCGTATTCTTGTCGGCGATAAAGTGCTTTTGCAGCTCGACAAATACGGCGGCAAGGCGAAGATAGTGCGTCGGTTGTAAACACAGCCAAACACGAAGCATCGGATTTGGTTGGTTGTTTTTTGTTTGTATATGAAAGTAAAAGCATCAATAAAAAAGCGCTGCGTGAACTGCAAAATGGTGCGCCGGAAGGGGCGGGTGTACGTTATCTGCACCAATCCGCGCCACAAGCAGCGCCAGGGCTAGTCCAAAATTTCAATATTTAAATATTTGAAGAAACATGAGAATTTCCGGTATAACCGTCCCGAATAAACGCCTCGTCTTCGCGCTCACCGCGCTCTACGGTATCGGGCCGTCTCGCGCCGCGAATATTTGCGCGACGACGAAGATCGATCCGATGATGAAGGCCGACGATCTCTCCGCTGATCAGGAAAACGAAATCCGCCGCGCCATCGAACAATTTGAAATAGAGGGAGACCTCAAGCGCACGGTCGCCGGCAATATCAAACGCCTCAAAGACATCGGTAGTTATCGCGGCTCGCGCCACGCAAAGCGCCTTCCCGCGCGCGGACAGCGCACCAAGACCAATTCTCGCACCGTCCGCGGCAACGTTCGCAAGACGATGGGTTCCGGACGCCGAAAGGTTGAAAAGACCTAAATTATAATGTATAATCTCGACTCACATTCGAACGACCTATGGGTAAGAAACGAGTAGTCAAAAAGGGGGGAGAGGGAGGGGGCGAAGCCCGCGGTACGGCCGCGCGCGCGCCTAAGCGAAAGCTCGACTCCGGCATTCTCAATGTCGAAGCGACTTACAACAACACCAAGGTTTCGCTCGCCGATACCGCGGGCAATATCGTGCTGTGGTCATCGAGCGGAAGCCTCGGATTCTCGGGCGCCAAGAAAGGCACGCCGTTTGCGGCTGCAAAGGTCGGCGAACTCCTCGGCGAAAAGGCCGTTGCTATGGGCGTCAAAGACGTGCATGTCGTTGTTTCCGGCGTCGGCGCCGGCCGCGAGTCGTCCATTCGAGCATTCTCGACGAAAGGCATTCATATTCTCGGTATCAAAGACGCGACCCCGGTTCCGCACAACGGTCCGCGCCCGCCGAAACCGAGGAGAATATAAAAAACACGTTTTTGGTTTTACGTTTTCAGTTTTAAGAAAACACAGAACTAAAAACTCTAAACTAAAAACTTAAAACTGTAATTTATGAAAGTCGGACCAAAATATAAAATCTGCAAACGCCTCGGCGCCTCGGTATTCGAGAAGTGTCAGACGAAAGCATATCAAGTCGCGGAAGCGCGCTCGCCGCGCAAGGTCTCCCGCTCAGGCGCGCGCGGCGGCAGTGACTTCGGGCTCCAGCTTCTCGAAAAACAGAAAGCGCGTTTTACCTACGGACTTTCCGAGCGCCAGTTCTCCCGCTACGCGAAAGAAGCGATGAGTGGCCACGGCGCGGACGCCGCGTCGGCACTTTTGGGCCGCCTTGAGTCGCGCCTCGACAATGCCGTCTGGCGCGCGGGATTCGTTACGACTCGCCGCGCGGCTCGCCAACTCGTCTCGCACGGTCACGTCACGATAAACGGCCGCCGTATGACTATTCCGTCCTACCAGGTCAAAAAAGGCGAGGTTGTAGGTGTCCGCGCAGAGAGCCGCACGAGCCCTCTTTTCACCGGCCGCGCCGAAAAAATGCTCGACCACAAAACTCCCGCGTGGATGGAGCTCGAGGAAGGCGGATTTACGGCAAAAATAACCGCGGAACCGACGACCGAGGTATCGGCAGTCGCGTTCAACCCCGCGATTATTATCCAGTTTTACAGCCGTTAGACCGCGGCTATTTATATTGTTATCAATTTTTATCGTTTCTAATTTTATTTATATATGATGGAATACTCAATCGTGCTCCCGTCGAAGCCCCGCGTTGTCTCCGAGAAGGAGTTTGAGGGCGTGTACGAGATAGACGGTCTCTATCCCGGCTATGGCCACACGCTCGGCAATTCGCTGCGCCGCATCATTCTCTCGTCGCTTCCGGGCGCCGCGATTACGAGCGTCAAAATTGACGGGGTTTCGCATGAGTTCTCGACGATGGACGGCGTGCGTGAAGACGTCATAACGATTCTCCTCAACCTCAAGAAACTGCGTTTCGAAATGCTCACGACCGAGGCGCAGACGGTCCGTCTCTCGGCAAAAGGCCCGGGTAACGTTACCGGCGCCGACCTCACGCTCCCCGGCCAGGTCCGCCTCCTCAATCCTGATTCTTATATCTGCGAACTCACCGACAAAAAAACGTCTATCGACGCGGAGCTCCGCGTCGAGCACGGCTTGGGATACGTCGCCCGCGAGGCGCTCAAAAAAGAGCGTGTCGATGTCGGCGAAATCAGCGTTGACGCCATTTTCTCACCGATACGCCGCGTAAATTACGAAGTTGAAAACATGCGTGTCGGCGACCGCACGGACTTCAACCGTCTGCGTATGTCCATCGAAACCGACGGCTCGCTCCCACCGTCGAAAGCGCTCGAACAGGCTATCGAAATTCTCATCACCCAGCTCAAGGCGATCGTCGGCTGGCAGGAGGAAGAGCTTCCGGCATCCGCCGAGGGCGAAGCCGCGACTCCGTCCGCCGCGGAAGGCGCGCCCGAAAATACGGAGGTATTGAAGACGCGCATCGAGGATCTCGAGCTTTCGCCGCGCACGGTAAACGCGCTCGAAGGCGCGAACATCCGTACGGTCGGCGGCCTCGCGCGCAAGAAGGAAAAGGACCTGCTCGACATCGAAGGACTCGGGCCCAAGTCGGTGCAGGAAATCAAGCGCGCGCTGTCGAACTTCGGCATCACCTTAAAATAATTTACTGTTTTTAGTTTCTCGTTTTTAGAAAAATCAGAAACCGACACCACCTAACAACGTAAAACAAAAAACTAAAAACTTCTTTATGCGGCACCATAATCAAAACAGAAAATTCGGAAGGGAAGAAGGACCGCGCAACGCGCTCCTGCGTTCTCTCACGCGCTCGCTCGTTCTTAAAGGAACAATAACGACGACGGAGGCGCGCGCGAAAGAAATCCGCCCTATCGTCGAAAAGCTCATCACCCGCGGAAAGAACCCGACTTTGTCCAACCATCGCATCCTCATTTCACGCCTCGGCGGCGATGAAGGCGTGGCGAAGAAAGTCGAAACCGTGGCGAAGAAATTTGCCGAACGCAAGGGCGGGTATCTCCGCGTCGTAAAACTCGGAAACCGCAAGAGCGACGGGAGTCCGATGGCGGCAATTCAATTTGTGGAGTAAACTGCCTTTTGTAAATTTTATGACAACGATTGACGCAACAGACAAGACGTTAGGCCGCGTAGCTTCGGCTGCGGCTAAAGCCCTGCTCGGCAAAACCAAGCCGGGATTCGCCAAGAATATCGTCGCCGAAGGCGGTGTCACTGTCGTCAACGCGTCAAAGGTGCGCCTTTCCGGCACGAAAGAGGAGGTGAAGGAATATGTTCGCTATTCGGGATATCCGGGCGGCCAATATTTTGAAAAATACCCGACGCTTGTCGCGCGCCGGGGACACGCCGAAGCGATACGCCGCGCAGTTCGCGGAATGCTTCCGAAAAACCGCCTGCAGGACCGCCGTTTGAAAATGCTCACTATCGAGAATTAATTTTTATGGCCACTACTAAAACCACCACACCGGAGCGCTACATTGAGACCGTCGGCCGCCGCAAAACGGCGACTGCCCGCGCGCGCCTCACGCCGTCCACAACGACAAAAATCGTCATCAATAATAAAGAGCTAGAAAAATATTTCCCGCTTGAATCTCTACGCACGACGGCGCTTGAGCCGTTTTTGAAGGTCTCGCTCCCGACACCGTTCTCCGTTTCGGTACACGTGACAGGCGGGGGAATCACCGGCCAGGCGGAAGCTATACGCCACGCTATTTCCCGCGCACTTGTCGAACACAACCAGACTTTGCGCGACGAGCTCAAAAAGCATGGTTTCCTTAAGCGCGATCCGCGCGCGAAAGAGCGCCGTAAATTCGGCCTCAAAAAAGCACGGAAGGCTCCGCAATGGTCGAAGCGCTAAAGAAAAGCAAACTGCTTTGCTTTTCTTAGCCTTCGACGGCCGTAGCGATGTTCCGCCAGCAGGTGGAACCGCGAGGCGGGGTCGCGGAAATTTCCGAGCGAGCTACTCCGAATATACTCGGACGCTCTAGGACGGCGAGGAAAGTGTCCGTAACTCAAACGTTAAGACAGTCAAAATACCTTTATTTAGCAGGGTATTTTGTTGAGCATGAAAATGCTTGACAAGATTTACGTTATCTGCTAACATTACTTTAGATTCGCGGGGTAGTAGTAGAGCGAAGTGTTCGAGGTCTGGCAGAGATCTCGTCCTAACTGACGCTGATAAGGCGCTCAGTTCATCTGAAGGGAGCGAGGATATCATTCCTCCGCCATCTGCTTGGCGAAAAAAGCTTCCGCTTGCCGGGTTTCAACCGGCATAAAGTTTTCGGGAAGGTGTAGAGAGCCTCCCGTCATAGTGTTGCGGCGACCTCGGGTCGTCGCAACGTAATTATTTGGAGACGGGCGTCGCGACGCCCAATACCAATCTCTACTTGGTATATGTCTCTCGCCCCCGGCTGACTTGTCAGACCGGGGGTTTTGTCTTTTCAAAAAAACTTGACGGCGGGTCTGTTTATTTAAAACACAGCAGATATTTAAAACACAGTAGAGTAGTGGACGGTAATAAGGACAGAGGATGTGACACGGTGAAGTGGATTGATATATCAATCCACTTTAGTTTTAGCCGCAACGCGGAAACCGCGGGGGCTTGCCCCCGCGTAGTTCATTCGTAGCTATTTATTCTGACAGCAGCTTGTTACATTAGAATGTAATCCGAAGCAAAAGCCAAGTGAGAACAGGGTGGATTGATATATCAATCCACTTCACGTACTATATTGGTTAATCGCATAACTGATTATGTAATTGTATATGAAAGTCAGATCAAAACACCTCACTGACAAACATCGCGTGGATGTGCTCGATACGCTCTATACCGCCGCAGGAGCGGTGCGCGGGCGTGGGGCAATGAAATTGTTCCTGCGCGACCTGCTTACCGAGAGCGAGCGAATCATGCTCGGCCGCCGCATCATTATCGCGCGCTTGCTTATCACCGGCGAAAGCCAGCGAAATATTGAGACACAACTTAAAGTAGGGCGCGATACAGTCGGTAGGGTACAGCGCTGGCTTGAGGATCAACTACCGGGATTTGAAAATGCAATCGCCGAACTCGAGAAGGAGCTTGCCGGGCGTGAATTTCGCCGGGAATATGCGCGGAGTGCAATGGTGCGACTCAAAAAACGCTACCCGGCGCATTTCCTTCTTTTCCCTTGGCCGAAGTCCTATCCGAAACAGAGCAAATACACTATCACATACAAAATTTACAAGTCTGGATTAACGGTTGAGAAGGTGGATTGATATATCAATCCACCTAATTTGACAAATGCTCGACCTTGTATAAGATTGTATCTATTATGGATGCTTCAGAGGAAGAGTTCGTGGCAGAAGAAGACGCCGACCTCGGCCCAGCCGCGCTCAAGCGCCTACGCGAAAAGCTCGCCACCTGCGTCAAGGAAAAACAGGAATATCTGGAGGGCTGGCAACGCTCCCGAGCGGATTTCGCCAACTTCAAACGTGAAGAAAATCAGCGGGATTCACAGCACGAAGAGCGGACCAAAGCGGAACTCGCCGAAGCCATTATCCCGACGCTTGATTCCTTCGAAATGGCCCTTACAATGAAGCTTCTCGCAGATTCTCCGAAGGAACTTAAAGACGGAATCACTGGTCTATACAAACAGCTCGTCGGGTCCTTGCGTAAAATCGGCATCGAGCAGTTCGACGCCGAAGCTACGGGGCAGAGTTTCGACCCCCAGAAGCACGAAGCATTGCGGGAAGTCGCCGCGGAGGACGAAAAATCCGATCACACCGTTGTCGACGTGTTCCGATCAGGATATAGTGTGGGCGAAAAAATTATCCGTCCGGCGCAGGTTTCAGTAGCAGTTTCAAAATAATAATTATTTATTCGTTAATAAAAAATCATATATGGGAAAAATTCTTGGTATAGATCTTGGTACGACAAACTCCGCGATGGCGGTCATTCAGGGCGGCGAACCGCACATCATCGAGAACGCCGAGGGCGCGCGCACGACACCCTCCGTCGTCACCTCTTCTAAAACGGGCGAACGCCTCGTCGGGCTTTTGGCGCGCCGTCAAGCAGTCACCAATCCGAAGAACACGGTTTACCAGATTAAGCGCTTCATCGGCCACACGTTTGACGAACCCCTCGTGGCGAAAGACCGCGCGTCGGTGCCGTTTGAAACCCGCAAGTCGCAGAACGGCGGCATTGAGGTCAATATGGGGACTCCGCCAGCTGGCGGATGGTACCGGCCGGAGGAAATTTCCGCGATGATTCTCCAAAAGCTCAAGGCAGACGCGGAAAAGCGCCTGGGCGAAACAATCACCGAAGCGGTCATCACGGTGCCCGCGTACTTTAACGACTCACAGCGCGCCGCGACCCGCGACGCGGGCAAAATCGCCGGTCTTGACGTCAAGCGCATCATCAATGAGCCGACAGCGGCGGCTTTGGCGTATGGTTTCGACAAAAAGAAAAACGAAAAAATCGCGGTCTACGACTTCGGCGGCGGTACCTTCGACATTTCCATTCTCGAAGTCGGCGAGGATGTTATCGAGGTTAAGTCGACCGACGGCGACGCGCACTTGGGCGGCAAAGATATCGACCAAAAAATAATGGACTATCTCGCGGACGAATTTAAGAAAGAGTCCGGCATCGACGTGCGCCTCGACCCGCTTGGCCGCCAACGCCTCGACGAGGCCGCGGAAAAAGCAAAAATCGAGCTCTCAACCGCGGTTGAGAGCGAGGTCAATATTCCGTTCATCACCTCGGACGCTTCGGGTCCGCGCCACCTTCTTATCAAACTTTCCCGCGCGAAGCTCGAAGAGCTTTCAAGCGAATTCATCGACCGCGCGATGACCATCACGAAACGCGCGATGGAAGCATCGCCTTTCAAAATCGGAGACATACACGAAGTTATTTTGGTCGGCGGCCAGACGCGTATGCCCGCTATCCAGGCGGCTGTCGAAAAGTTCTTCGGACGCAAGCCGAATATGAGCGTCAATCCGGACGAGGTCGTCGCGATCGGCGCGGCTATTCAGGGCGGCATTTTGGGCGGAGAAGTGCGCGATGTCCTTCTTCTCGATGTCATTCCGCTCTCTCTCGGCATCGAAACGATGGGCGGCGTCGTCTCGAAACTCATCGACCGCAATACCACTATTCCAACGAGCAAATCGCAGACGTACTCCACGGCATCTGACAATCAGACCTCGGTAGAAATTCATATCGTGCAGGGCGAGCGCGCGATGGCCGGCGATAATAAATCGCTCGGCCGATTTGTCCTCGACGGCATTCCGCCCGCGCCACGCGGCCTTCCGCAAGTGGAAGTGAGCTTCGACGTGGACGCGAACGGTATTCTCTCGGTAAAAGCCAAAGACAAGGCGACGAACAAAGAGCAGTCCATCCGCATCGAAGCGTCGTCCGGTCTCGCCGATGCCGACATTGAACGAATGAAAAAAGACGCCGAAGCTAATGCTGATTCCGATAAGAAAAAAATAGAAGTCGCCGAAGTACGCAATATGCTCGATCAGGGCATCTATTCCGCGCGCAAGGCGCTCACCGACAACAAAGGCAAAATTCCGGCCGAGCTTGAAACGTCTATCAACGAAAAGATAACCGCGGCGGAAGGAAAGAAAGCGTCCGAGGATGCCGCGCAAATGAAAACCGCGGCGGAAGAACTCGCCCGCGAACTTTCAAAAGTGTACGAAGCGATACAGAAAGCTGGCGGCACAGGCACGCAGACACCACCGGGTGGCGATAAGCCAAACGACACACCGGAAGGCGGCGAGGGAAATGTCCGCGACGCAGACGTAAAGTAGCTCTATGGCTCACAAACGAGATTATTACGAAATATTGGGGGTTACCAAAAGCGCGTCGAAAGACGAAATAAAAAAGGCGTTCTATAAGCTCGCGCACAAATATCATCCCGACAAGACGGGTGGCGACGCGGAAAAATTCAAAGAAATGAGCGAGGCGTACAGCGTCCTCTCCGACGACAAAAAGCGCGGCGAATACGACTCGTACGGTCGCGTATTCGGGGGCGGCGCGGGGCCGGGAGGATTCGGCGGCGCCGGAGCGCAAGGCTTCGACTTTTCGCAATTCCAGGACGCGTTCCAGCAAGGCGGATTTGACTTCGGCGACATATTCGGCGACTTCTTCGGTGGCGCGGGTGGCGGGCGCGTTCGCCGCGGCCGCGATATTTCCATCGACCTTGAGCTTTCGTTCAAAGACGCCATCTTCGGCACGAAGCGCAAAGTGCTCCTCGCCAAGGTAGCGGAATGTGAGACCTGCCGCGGCTCGGGCGCGAAGCCCGGCACCAAGCAAGAGACCTGCAAGAAATGCAACGGCTCGGGAAAAATTCACGAAACGACTAACTCGATATTCGGCGCGATCTCAACCGTTCAACCGTGCCGCGCGTGCCGTGGAACCGGAAAAACTCCTGAAGAAAAGTGCGCCACGTGCCGCGGCGAAGGCGTGTATCGCAAGCAGGAAGAAATTGAGATAACCGCGCCCGCGGGCATTGAAGGCGGGGAGATGATTCGCCTCACGGGCGCGGGCGAAGCTGTGGCGGGCGGCATCGCGGGCGACTTGTATGTAAAAATCCACGTCATGCCCGACGCGCGTTTCAAGAAAGACGGCGTCAATCTCGTCACTGATTTGTCGGTAAAATTGACCGACGCGCTTTTGGGCCACGACTATACCGTGCCGACATTGGACGGCGACATTACGGTTTCGGTTCCTGCAGGCATATCGCATGGCGAACTTTTGCGCGTTAAGGGCAAGGGCGTTCCGATGGGGAAGTTGATTACGAGCTCAGCGAAGCGCGGCGATCTTTTTGTACGCATCAAAATAATCCTGCCGCAAAAACTCTCCCGCGAAGCCAAAAAACTGATAGAAAAATTAAAGGAGGAGGGGATATAAAACACCTACTGGCCACTGGTAGAAAAGAAAAAGGCCTCAGAACTGAGGCCTTTTGTGAGAACCGAGCCGGGCTATCATGGGGAAGCACTTCCTTTGGCGACAAGCACAACGGAAATGGCACCCAGTACATAGCCGCCGATCTGCCAAGCATTTGGTACATCCCGGGTTATGAAGAACTTGATGACGGACGCAGCGACAGGGAATAACGCGATAATGCTCGTAATCATCAAAAGAGATCCTCCGCCAGTGAATGCGCCGATATAAAAATAATCAGCGGCAGCAAAGATGAGCCCCATGCCGATGAGAATAGCGAGGTTCCATCCTGTTGGAAAGTTGAAGGACGGGTCGGCCGTTTTTGTAACTTCACGCAGCACCAACGCCACCAAGAAAACCACCGAGATGTATCCGACCATGACGGTGAGATTGTTGTGATTCCTGAATTTCATATCCAGGATGACATTCCCGACTGCGTAACATGTCATTCCCAAGACGGCAAATGCGACATTTTTCATTACACCATCCTTTCTAGAAAGTGAAAGAACTCCCGTCTGAAACAGTATCTAGTCCACTGAATAAAGTAAATTATAACAACCATATTGTCAATAGATATTCTACGCCTTCGGATTTGGCTTTTTTCTGTTAGAATAGTGAAATATGGCTGAAGGAAAACAGCGGCTTTTTACGGGTTTACAGCCGTCCGGTGCGCTTCACATCGGCAACTATTTCGGCGCGCTCAAACCCTTTGTGGATACCTACAAGGAGTACGATTCGATGCTTATGGTCGCGGATTACCACGCGCTCACTTCGGCGCCCAATCCAGAAGAACTGCGGCAAAATATTTTCAATATTGTTAAGGATTATATTGCCGCCGACGTTGATCCTGAAAAGGCGGTTATTTTCCAGCAATCGCAGGTGCAAGAACATACCGAACTCGCGTGGATTTTTGAATGCCTCGTGCCGGTCGCGTATCTCGAACTCGCGCACGCGTATAAAGACAAGGTCGCCAAAGGGCTCAAAGCGAATGCCGGACTCTTTAACTACCCGATGCTGATGGTGGCGGATATTTTGCTCTACGACACCAACGTCGTGCCGGTCGGACGGGATCAAAAACAGCACGTGGAATACGCGCGCGAAGCCGCGGCAAAGTTCAACGCCGCGTATGGTCAAACATTTCTGGAGCCGAAAGATAAAATTCTCGAAAGTGTCGGTGTCGTTCCGGGTACCGATGGTCAAAAAATGAGTAAGAGCTACGGTAACACCATTCCGCTTTTCGGCACGAAAGACGAAATCGCGAAAGCCGTGATGAGCATTGTCACCGATTCATCGGGCGAGCGGCCGGCAAATGTCTATGCAATCCACAAGCTCTTCAAGAGCGAAGCGGAACTCGCATCGCTCTACGAGGCAAACAAGGGAAAATATAAAGTTCTTAAGGAAGCGCTTATAGAGGATATCGAGCGTGTTGTCGCGCCGATGCGCGCGAAGCGCGATTCTATCGACGATAGAGACGTCAAGCGTGTGCTCGAGGAAGGCAGCGAGCGAGCACGCGCTATAGCACAGAAAAAAATGGAAGCAGTGCGTGAAAAAATCGGCATAACTCTATAAGAAGTCTCTATAACTCTTTTAAACTGTATGGAACGAACACTCATTAAGGATTTGCAGGAAAAATTTGGCAAACGCGTTCTCGTGAAGGGTTCTGTTAATGTGCGGCGCGACCAGGGGAAAATGGTGTTTTTTGATTTCCGCGACCTCTCCGGAAGCGTGCAGGGCGTCGTGCTCCCCAGCGAGACGGATGCGATGATGATCGCGAAAGAAACGCGACCGGAAGCGGTCGTGGAGCTTGAAGCAATCGTTAATGAGCGGCCCGCAAAAAACGTGAACAAAAAAGTCCAAAATGGCGATATTGAACTCGATATCAAAGCAATGCACATTCTCGCCTCGCCTCGTGAGTTGCCGTTCGGACTCGACGCCGACGTCAATCTCGACACGTATCTCGATTATCTGCCGTACACGCTGCGCTCCGAAAAGTCGCGTGCGATTTTCAAAGTGCAAGCAGAAATCGCGAAGGCGTACCGCGCGCATTTAAACAGTGAGAACTTCACCGAATTCCAGGCGCCGAAGCTCATCGGCGACGACGCCGAGGGAAGCGGCGAAGTATTCGAAGTCGATTATCTCTACGGCAAAAAAGCGCATCTTGCGACTTCACCGCAGCTCTATAAGCAGATAATGGTCGGCGTTTTTGAGCGCGTGTTTGCTATCGGCAATGTTTTCCGCGCGGAGAAACACGCCACGAGCCGCCACCTCAACGAATACACCTCGATAGACGCTGAGATGGGATTTATCGAGGACCACACCACCGTGATGGCGGTTGAAAATCGCCTGTTGCGAGCTATTGCCGAACACCTCAAAAAAACATGCGCTGACGAATTTGCACTCCTCGGTGCGAACGTGCCCGACGTTCCCGAATCAATTCCGTTTATGAAATTACGCGAAGCGCAGGAACTTATTTTCCGCGAGACCGGCAAAGACAAGCGGACCGAGCCCGACCTCGAACCCGAAGACGAGCGCTGGCTGTGCGAATGGTCAAAAAAGAATAAGGACTCGGATTTTATGTTCGTCACGCACTATCCGGTGTCAAAGCGCCCGTTCTACACGATGGAGGATGAAAATGATCCGGGATATACGAAGAGCTTCGACCTTTTGTTCCGCGGCATTGAAATAACGACGGGGGGGCAGCGGCGGCATAATTATGAAAATCTTATTGAAGGCGCAAAGATGAAAGGCCTCAATCCGGAAAACTTCTCGTACTATCTGCAGGCCTTCAAATACAGCATTCCGCCGCACGGCGGATGGGGAATGGGGCTCGAGCGCCTCACCGCGCGTTTTCTCAATTTGCCGAACGTGAAGGAGGCGACCTTGTTCCCGCGCGACATCAATCGCATTGACGTTCTGCTGTCGACTGACAAACCGAAAGAAAAATAATGAGAATAGAAACCAAAAAAACCGCGCCGAAAAATGCCGTGCGGGTCCGCTTTATATCGGGCACGGTCTCAAAGTTCCATACGACGGGCGGCGGGGAAGAATTGTCCGTTGCGTACGGTAAAACCGTACCGCTTTCGCGGCGCAAGATGATTCTGTTTTTGCGTAAAATTATTTCAGTCGCGAAGCAGAACAAGCTGAAGTCGCTTGCGGTGGCGTGGGCTGACGTCCGCGCGCTCGCGGAAAAAAATATTTCCGATCGCGACCTCGGCGAAATGCTCGCGGTCGCGTTTTTGATGGCGGATTTTGAATTCGTCGTTTACAAAAAGAAACCTGAAGACGGATTCCCGTTCGTGCACGATATAGCGCTCCTTGGTGCGCCCCATGCCGCGGCAGAAGGCGTTCGCCGCGGCATAGTTATTGGCGGCGAAGTGAACGCCTGCCGGACGCTCGCCAACACGCCGGGCGGCGATATGACCCCGAAAAAGCTTGCGGCCGCGGCGCGTACGGCCGTGAAAAACACAAAAGCAACGGTGAACGTACTCGGCCGCGCCCAGATGACGAAGCTTGGGCTTGGCGCGGTCCTCGGCGTCGCGCAGGGCTCGGCGGAGGAACCGCAATTCATCATTGTCGAATACCACGGACTAAAAACTAAAAACTTAGAACTAAAAACTGCTCCTCTGGTTCTTATCGGCAAAGGCGTCACGTTTGACTCGGGCGGGCTCAACATCAAACCGGGCGACTCGATGCTCGAAATGCATATGGATATGTCGGGCGGCGCCGCGGTCATTCACGCGGTCGCTCTCGCGGCGAAGCTAAAGGTTCGCGCCAACGTCATCGGCCTCATACCCGCGGTTGAGAATATGCCGTCCGGCTCCGCAATACGCCCGGGCGATATTCTCAAGGGACTCTCCGGTCGTACGATAGAGATATTGAATACCGACGCTGAAGGCCGCGTTATTTTGACCGACGCCATAACGTACGCGAAGCAGTACGATCCGGCCGCGGTCGCGGAAGCGTCGACCTTGACCGGCGCGTCACTCACCGCGCTTGGTCTCCACGCCTCGGCCTTGATGACGACCGACAAAAAGTTTGAGGAAAAAATAATTGAGCTTGGCGAAACGCACGGAGAATATGTCTGGCCGTTTCCGCAATGGGAAGAATACGAGGATATGGTCAAGGGAAATTTCGGCGATGTGTCGAATATTCCGTCGTCGGGCAACACGCGCTACGCGGGCGTCATCGGCGGGGGAATGTTCCTGCGCGAATTCGCGAAAGATTTGTCCTGCCCGTTCGCGCATCTCGATATTGCCCCGCGGATGACCGCGGCGCCGAATGAATTTCTCGCGAAAGGCGCGGTCGGCACTCCGGTGCGGCTCTTCCTCGCGCTCATTGAGCAGTATGCGCAATAATTTTTATGCCTGCGGCGCTTTTAGTAAAAACCCCTGTTTTTGAAGGACCGCTCCATCTCCTTCTCGAACTCATCGAAAAGCGCAAGCTGCTCATTAACGACATCTCGCTCGCGTCGGTCACCGACGAATACATCAAGCAGGTGGGTACCATGGGCGAAATGCCCCTAGGCGAAGCCTCGGACTTCGTCGCGCTCGCGGCGACGCTTTTGCTCATCAAATCGCGCTCGCTCCTGCCGTCCTTAACGCTCTCGGAAGACGAAACGCGCGATATCAAAGAACTCGAATATCGGCTCGCGCTCTACCAGCTCATTAAAGAAGCGTCACGCGGGCTCCATCGCGCGCTCGCGCGGCCGCCCCTATGGGAAGGCGTGCCCGCCACCCCGGACGTTCTTTTCGTCCCCGACAAGAGCGCGACGCCCGCGGAACTTCTCGCGGCCGCGCGCCGGCTTATCGAAGAATTTCCGACGCTCGCTAAGCTTCCCCAAGTCGCTGTCGAGAAAGCCATTTCGCTCGAAGAAATGATAGACCGGCTCGCGCAGCGTGTCTCCGCCGCGATGTCGCTTTCGTTCCGCGAATTTTCCGGACACGGCAAGCCGTCTGCCGCAAAACGCGACATTGTTGTGAGCTTCCTCGCCCTATTAGAGCTTGTAAAACAAGGTATAATCAGAGCCACGCAGGACGATGAATCGGGCGATATTACACTTGAAGGCGGCGGCGTTTCAACCCCCAAATATGAATGACGAACAACTCGCGCGACAGATAGAAGCTCTGTTATTCGCCCTCGGCGAGGCGCTTTCGCGCGATGAACTCGCGAAAATATTTCATACCGACCGGGGCGCTGTCGAAAAAGCAGTCGGGCATCTACAAACCGAGGCGCAGAAAAATAACCGGGGCATCGTTGTTGTCGATGACGGAAAAATCGTCGAACTGCGCGCGGCGCCCGAAGCCGCGGAGACAATAGAGCGCGTGCGGAAAGAAGAATATTCGCGAGACATCGGCCGCGCGGGAATGGAAACACTCGCAACCGTTCTCTACCGCGGCCCTCTGTCGCGCTCGCAGGTCGACTTTATCCGCGGCGTCAATTCAACGCAGATACTCCGCACGCTCGCGATGCGCGGCCTCGTGCGCAAACTTCCGAATCCGCGCGATGAACGTTCATTCCTCTATGAGCCCACGACTGAGCTCTTGGCCGAACTTGGTGTCGCCCGCGCGAATGATCTGCCGGAATTTGCCGCAATTCAGGAAAAGCTTCGCGCGCTCGAAGCCGCAACGGCAGAAAACACGGGCGAGGCCAGCGAACAAGCCGCCGAATAACTATGAGCGAACATTCCAAAACACTGGTACAACTGGTCGGGTGCACTACGGCACTCTGTTTTCTTATCGTCTTTAGTTTTATTTCACTGCCGCGTTTCTCTTCACCCGCGCAAAGGCAGGCATTCGAAACATCCGCGGCAATTCCGCTCGATCCCGGAGAACTCAAAGCGCAAGCGGCCATCGTCTACGACCCCTCAGACGGCAACATCCTGTTCGCAAAAAACGAAGAGGTACAATTGCCGCTCGCGTCACTGACCAAACTTATGTCCGCCGATGTGGCGCTGCAAACGCTGAACGCCACGTCGACGATCCGCGTAAGCAGGCAGGCTGTCGCGACGGAAGGAGATTCAGGGCTCAAAACAGGCGAGAGCTGGAGCCTCGGCTCGCTCATCAAGTATGCCCTTCTTGTGTCATCGAACGACGGAATGGCCGCGGTCGCGGAAAGCGCGGGGAGCGCTGATTTTGTCAAAGCGATGAACGCGAACGCCGAGTCGCTCGGACTCGCGCAGTCATACTTCCTCGATCCAACAGGCCTCGATCTTACAAAAGGCGTTTCGGGAGCGTACGGTTCCGCGCGCGACGTCGCGCTTCTGACCGCGGCGTTTTACACGGAACATCCGGCATTTTTTGAAAGCACCATACAGACCGGGGCGGTGTATGGGACCGGGAAAAACACCCTGACTGGCAAACCGACGGCAACTCCCATTCTCGATATTCCCGGCCTTATCGGGGCCAAAACCGGCTATACTGATCTTGCGGGCGGCAACCTGGTCGCCGTGTTTGACGTATCACTCGGCCATCCGCTTGTCGCCGTCGTGCTTCATTCAACGCAGGACGGCCGTTTTGACGACGTACGCGCGCTTATCGCCGCCGCGCGCGCTTCCGCCGAGTAACTGTAATTTGCGATTTTCTTCCCCAAACTCTATACCCTAGTCCCTAATTCTTATATGCCCGAACTCACCGCGCTCAAAGTATTCATACCCGCAGCCCTTGCGTTCCTCGTCGGCATCGCGCTGACGCCCTTGCTCACGCATTTTCTGTATAAATATAAAATGTGGAAACCGCGCGCCGGTAAACTGGCGTTCGACGGCTCCGCCGCGACGACGTTCAACGGCCTGCATGCCGAGCGCGAAGTAGGCACGCCCCGTTTCGGCGGCGTTATCGTATGGGCAAGCGTTCTTCTTTCGGCCGGGATAGTAAGCGCGCTCGCCGCATTTTTCCACACCCCGTTTCTGCAAGGACTCGCCTTCATCAGCCGCACCGAGACCTGGATACCGCTCGCGACGCTCGCGGTGGGCGCCTTGGTCGGCGGTATCGACGATCTCTTCGAGATACGCGGCCGCGCCGGACTTCGCCTGCGGACGCGGCTTTTAATAGTCGCCGTGGTCGCGCTGCTCTGCGCGTTCTGGTTTTACTACAAACTCGGCATTTCGAGCACGTCCATTCTTTTCATCGCTCATCCGGTACAGCTCGGTGTTCTCTTCATACCGTTTTTTGTCGGCATCGCGCTCTTCATCTACGCGGGCGGCGTCATCGACGGCGTCGACGGCCTCGCGGGCGGAGTCTTTATGTCGATTTTTGCCGCGTACGCCGGCATCGCTATTTTTGAACACCACCCAAGCCTTGCCGCGTTCTGCGCGGCGATGGTCGGCGGCCTTCTCGCGTTTCTTTGGTTCAATATTCCGCCGGCGCGTTATTATCTTTCCGAAACCGGCACCATGGGGCTCACGCTTTCTCTGACGGTCGTCGCGTTTCTTTCCGATACCCTGAGCGGCGGGCGCGGCATCGCTGTTCTTCCTATAATCGGACTTCTCCTTGTCGTGACCGTCCTTTCCGATATCGTCCAAATATTGAGTAAGCGGTTTTTCGGTAAAAAAATATTTCGTATCGCCCCGCTCCATCATCATTTCGAAGCGCTCGGCTGGCCTCCGTACAAGGTCACCATGCGCTACTGGATAGTCGGTATCGTCGCCGCGATTATCGGAATGACCGTCGCCATTCTCTAAATTGCGGGATATGAAAAACTCCGTCGATACGCCATTTTTGATCCTAGTCTCGATACTCGTCGTATTCGGGCTTCTCATATTTACGTCGGCGGCGCTGGGGCTCCTCGCGCGCGGCGGAGGTGTTACCTTCAGTAGCGTCGCCACCAAACAAGTGCTGCTGGGACTTCTCTTCGGGGGAGTGGCGCTCACCGCGATTTCGCACATCGACTACCGGAAGTGGCGGACATGGACACCGTATCTGTTTGGTTTCGCGCTCATTTTGACGGGTCTCACGCTGACCCAATTTGGCCTGTCGCTCAAAGGCGCTTCGCGCTGGCTCGCGATCGGCTCATTCTCATTCCAGCCGCAGGAAATCCTCAAATTCGCCAGTGTCGCGTTTTTGGCCGCGCTCTACGCCGCGAATATCCGCGCTATCGGCACGTTCCGCGCCAGCATACTGCCGCTCATCGGAGTCGTCGGTTCGGCGTCGCTCCTGCTTCTACTCCAGCCGAATACGGCCGCGGTCGTCATTATCTGCGGCGCCTGCGCGGCAATGCTCTTCGCGGCAGGCGGGCGCGTCTCATATCTTGTGGCTATTTTTGCTATCGGCGTTCTTGTTGTCGGCATGCTCGCGCTTGAGCGGCCGTACCTGCGCGCGCGTTTCGAAACATTTATACATCCTTCGCAGGACGCGCTCGGATCCGGCTTTCAGGTGCAGCAGTCGCTTATCGCGGTCGGTTCCGGCGGAGTATGGGGCAGAGGATTCGGGCAAAGTATCGAGAAATTTTCGTATCTTCCCGAACCTATCGGTGACTCCATTTTCGCGGTCGCCGGAGAAGAGTTCGGATTCGTGGGCTCTACCGCGCTCGTTCTATTGTTCGCGGCATTCGTGCTCCTGGGGCTGCGTATCGCGGCACGCGCGCCGGACGCGTTCGGCTCGCTTCTTGTCGTGGGGCTCGTCACGCTCATCGCCGGACAATCGTTCATCAATATTGCCTCGTCTATCGGCATACTGCCGCTCTCCGGAGAACCCCTGATCTTCGTATCCCACGGCGGCACCGCGCTCGCCATCGCTCTTGCCGAGGTCGGCGTTATTTTGAGCGTCTCCCGCCGAATGCGTCCGGCCGGTTGATAGTTTTCAGTTTTTAGTTGATAGTTTATCTACAATGAAAATCCTATTTACCGGAGGGGGCACGGGCGGACATTTCTACCCGATTATCGCTATTGCCGAGGCGGTTCATGATGTGGCGCGCGAAAAAAAACTCATCGAGCCCGAGCTCTACTACGCGGCACCCGATCCGTACGACCGCAAAATGCTCGTCGCCAATGGTCTCGTGTTCGTACCGACCGCGGCCGGCAAAATGCGCAGATATTTTTCGCTGCTCAATCTTATTGATTCCTTTAAGACGGGGTGGGGCATCGTGCGTTCCGTGTTCAGAATATTTTTTCTGTATCCCGATGTCGTATTCGGCAAGGGCGGATACGCGAGTTTTCCGACTCTGCTTGCGGCACGGCTGTTCGGCATACCCGTCGTCATTCATGAAAGCGATGCCGTACCAGGCCGGGTAAACGCGTGGGCGGGAAAGTTCGCGCAAAAAATCGCGCTGTCGTTCGAAGACGCGGCGCA
>Ga0172375_10005257_pt1 | contig 18740 bp, 11 predicted proteins | sample LakKiv1m_FD_114537 | JGI IMG/M metagenome (GOLD analysis project Ga0172375, IMG submission 114537) | Freshwater microbial communities from Kabuno Bay, South-Kivu, Congo - kab_092012_11.1m | ecosystem: Environmental > Aquatic > Freshwater > Lake | place: Democratic Republic of the Congo...
AGGTAACTGAAGTTCCGTCAGCGACGTTATTTCCAAATTGGTCAGTGACGGTGACCCAGGGCTGGGTAGTTAAGATATTATCCACGCTTCCTATGCCTGCAGGCTGCTGTGTGATATTCAGGGCGTAGGCGGGACCCGGATTTACTGCTGTCTCCTGCTGCTGCGCATCTGTCCAGCCCTGAGAAGGATTTTCAGAACAAGTGATAGTGGGGCCGGGAGTTGCCGCGACAGTATCCTTATAATAGAAACTCGCAGAGCTGGAGCCGGCCGTAATTGTGACTGAGGTGATAGGATTATTCCCTGCCGCGTCTGAATAAAAATTGCCGCCGCCTGAAGTTGTGGCAAGGTCTATTACGGTATCGCTGGTTACGTTAATGGAATTCCCGGAGGCATCTTGCGTCTGAATTGTCATCATACTAGAAACAACCCCTGCTGTTAAGGTCTGCGCTGAAGTGGTAAAAACAATCTGCGAGATGTTGGTAAATTTCCAGTTTAAATTATTGTGCGAATCAATACAATGACTTGTGGCATCAATCTTACTGCCGCCTGAGGCATCGGAATCCGCGACATTAACATAAGAAACCGCCGGCGTCAGCGCAGAGACGTTAAAGTGATATCGCGTACCCGGAGACGAACTGGCCATGATAACCTCATAACTGGCAGTGCCATTGATATTGATGGCGGCGAAGCTATAGGTTGAGCCCGCATTAAAAGTCAAAGTGGAATTGGCAGTAGAAGGCGTATCGGTAAATGTGCCTGCAACTGTGCAGGAACCAGTAAAGGTCGCGTTATTGGTAATGGTCAAGTTATTGAAATTGGACGCTCCTATCTGAGGAGTCGCACCGGTAAAGGTTGTTGTGCCGGTGGTAGTAAATGTCCCTGCATTTGTCCAAGTGGATGCGCCGGTACCGCCAACCGTAATGGTCTTTCCGCCGTCATCCAGGGTGCCTGCGGAAATATTCAGCGTGCCGAATGAATAAGATGAACTGCCTGTAAATTTCAATGTGCCTGCGCCAGATTTGACAAGGCCGCTAGAAGCATTACCGCTTACGGCACCGCTGATGGCAGCATCATTAACCGCTGAACCGTCATTGACCTGAATGGTGCGGCTGGCTGCATTAAGGTTAATATCGCTGGCCCAGGTAACTGTGTTGTCAGCAATAGTAGAGCCCAATATCATCGCAGCCGCATTGACATAGAAACCGCTGGTTGAATCCCAAGTAGCAGCACCGAGGTCAACAGAGAGCGCTCCGCCATACGCAGCAAAACCTCCGCCGCTAGCTCCGGCAAGAGAAACTTTATTTGCGCCGCTCGTGCCAAGGCTGCGATTGCCGCCAAACATTGCTGAGCCGCCGGAAGTAGCAAATGTGCCGGTGCCGGCCAAGATGCCTCCGTTAATAGAAATGAATGAACCACCGGTAATTGAGCCGCCAGTGCCCAGCGCTAATGTCCCGGCATTTATCCCGGTGGTGCCTGTGTAGAGGTTTGCCCCAGTAAGAATCAGTGCTCCGCTACCGGTTTTCGTAAGCCCACCTGTCGTCGCGCCAGAGGCACCTGATATCGTAAGATTATTAGCGGTAATTTCGATAGTGGCTGTCTTCCCAGCGTTGATAGTGAAGTTGCGGTCTGTGCTGTCAGTAGCGCCGGTGTATTGCAGGGTACCTCCGTCAAAGACGATGTTTGCAGCGGCATTCGTGGCCTGACCGAGATTGCCTGCCACGCCTCCGTTATGAATTGTTGCCACGCTTAACGTGCCGGCGCTTATGGTACTTACACCCGTATAAGTATTGACCCCGCTTAAAGTAAGAGTGCCGTTGCCGTCTTTGGTGAGGTTACCTGTGGTAGTGCCGATAATTCCATTTATTGTTACATTACCAGCCCCGCCTACAGTTAAAGACTTTGTTGCGCCGCCAACATCTCCTGTAATATTCAGGGTCCCGGCATCCGAATCAATCCTCGCATCGCTTCCCAACGTTACTGTGCCTTGCCAGGTATTATCTCCGCTTACATTCTCCAGGGTGGCGCCTGTAAATAATAGATACCGGATAATCACGATGCCTGAACCGCCTGCGCCGCCTGTTATATTAGTAGAACCTGTTACGCCGCCGTTACCGCCGTTACCGGTATTCGCGGCGCCGGCCGTACCATTGCTTGAAGTACCTGTGTATTTTCCACCGTTGCCGCCGGTAGCATAGGTAACAGAAGATCCAGATATGGTGTAAGCCAAGCCGGTGCCGCCTGCGCCGCCGCCAGTCGTAGAGCCGTCAGCGCCCACACCGCCTGCGCCACCACCACCGCCGCCACCGTAATTAGGCGCACTATCATTACCTTTACCGCCGCTACTACCTTGGCCGCTGGTGCCTGATCCACCAAGCCCGGCTAACCTGCTGCCGCCGCCGCCTGAACCGCCTGAGTTTCCGGTATATGCGTGGCTATTATCATTACCGGCACCACCACCACCGCCTGTTGCTGTCAACGTGCTAAAAACTGAATTGCCACCGTTTCCGCCATAGTTATTGCCTGCGGCTCCTGCGGCTCCCCCAGCGCCGACCGTCACCGTTATTGCGCCTGTACTTACAGCAAATGAAGAGTTGTAAATCAATCCGCCGGCTCCGCCGCCACCTGGTCCGTAAGCGCTAGTAGTGGCTCCGCCGCTACCGCCGCCACCTGCCACGACCAGCACTTCAACATTTCCGCCTGTATTGACTGTAAACGTGCCGCTCGAGGTAAAGGTGTGAATGCGATAGCCTCCGATATCAGTCACAGTGCCGCCTGTTGCGGAAAAGGCGCCATATAAGGTTAATGCCTCCGCCCCTACAGTAATGCCTCCCTGCATCTGCAATCCGGCCCCAGCTTGCACTGTGGTGCCGGCGGCCGTGCTGCCAAGAGCGGTGTTATTCTGAATATTCAGTGTCCCGGCACTTATCGTCGTAAGACCGCTGTAAGTGTTGACGCCTGAGAGTACTGCCGTAGATGTGGTGGTCTTGTTAAGGGCGGCTGTGCCAGCCAAAACAGCGGAAACCGTGCCGCCTTGTATTTCAAAGGTACCGGGAGAATCGACAGTTGCTGATATAGAACCGCTCGCGCCTTCTAAGGTACCTGCGGAGTTGGTGAGGGTCCCTCCGCTGGACAGACTTAGATCATCCATTAACCGTAAAGTGCCTGATCCTGAATGGGTCAGGTTGTAGAAATTCTGGCTGTTTGAAGTAAGGGTCTGTGTGCCAGAGCTATTAAAGGTGAATGTCGAGGTGCCGGCAGTAAGTGAACCCGCGGTTAAATCAACATTTCCGCCCACGGTCCAAGTGCCCGAACCTGCGCTGATGCTTTCAGAGCCGCTACCTACTCCCATAAAATCAATATTGCCGGTGATGCTCATCGCGGGATTATAAGTAGAAGCATCCGTACTCATGTTACCCGTACCGTCGGCATAGAGATAGAAATTAGAGGAAAAGGTCAGGGTCTGCGATGTAGCCGTGCCTAAGGTGGCGGTTCTGGATGTTGAACCGCTGTTATAGAATTCTGTCTGTCCGCCATAAGTTCTGGCTGGGGCAGAGACATTGGCGGTGGAGGCAGTGAATCTGGTAATACTTGAAAGGGTGCCACCTGTCGAGAGGCCCGCGCCTGCAGAGTCAATCAGGTTTAAGGTCCCTGAACCGGTGATAGTGCCGTAAATAGTAGTGGTTGATCCGGCGTTCATATTTAACGTGCGTCCGCTATCTATGGTCAACGTCTTGCCGGTATTCACAGTAATAAGATTCGAGATGGAAAGATCGCTCGTTGCTAAAGTTATGGTTCCCGCTATGGTAAGCCTATAAAGCGTCTGAGAGGCAGCGATCAGGCTCTTGGAAGAGCCGTCCATTGTCAATGTGGAAGTGCCGGCGGTAATAGTCCCGCCCGTAGAGTCAAAGTTGCCGGATACAATTACGGAATTGCTTCCTAAGTTCAAAGTTCCGCCTGAATTGGTGAAGTTTCCGGCAACCACTAAAGTGGAATTTGTTGTCTCTGTCCCTAAAGTCTGGTAACTGGCGGGATCATTCTGGTTATTGTATTCGGTGCTTATCCATCCTGCGATGGTAGAGCGGTCTACGCTGGAGACACGCATTTCATCAATCCATCCTTTATATGTTTCGGAACCGGGGTCGTCGCCTATGGTATTTGCTGTAAAACTAGGTCCTGATGTCCCTGTGCCGTCTGATGCTCCATTCAGATAATAAGTAAAACTTCCGGCGCTATTAGCCACTGCGAAATAGTAGGTAGTACCCACGGTAAGAACCGCGGTATTATTGTGATCTCCGCCGAAATAGTAAGAGACATGATTATTCGTGTGAAACCAAAGCCCGGTGGAAGTGCCCTGCGAAAATAACGTGCCATAAGTATCACTTGTCTGCGGCTGAAACCACATTGAGATAGTAAATGTGGTGCCGGTGGTCAATCCGGCCAAAGTAATCTTATCATTAATACCGTCAAAACTAGCCGCGCCGTCAAGATTTGCCACGCCCGTTGTGGAGGTTGCCCCGGATACTGTCCCGTTGTTGGCATTTAGCGAATCTTTAGCGGTAAGCGTGCCGTCGGAGGCAGGTATGAAGTGCCAGACGCTCACATAATTATTACTCCACACATTTGCCACATCCTGCTGCGAAGAGCAGGAACCATTGCCATAATACATATAAAGGACTGTGTTGTCTGAAACAGAAAGCGTGGGAATCTTTACCCAGACCACGAGTTTTCCGGTTGTATAGTCATAGGCTTCTATTTCGTGAGAAAGCTTGGTAGTGCCGTCTGATGAGGTAAAAAGTATGTCGTTACCGTTGGTCTGCGCATGGGAAGCCAGATCCGAGTCTGAAGCCAGATATATCAAAAGCGGGAAGTTACTTTGAGTTGCGGTAGAAACCAACGATTTATCAATGGTGAGCTTCTTGCGATAGGTCCAGTCAGCTGAATACCAGCTAGAAGCACCAGTTATGGATATGGAAAGCGTCCCCCCTCCTGAGTGAGTAATGTTGTTATAGGTCTGTGTGCCGTCGGTGGTCAAGGTTTGCGCACCGCTTCCTGTAAAATCAATTGTCCCCGAACCATGCGCGAAGGCGCCTCCAACATCATTCCAGTCGCCGGTGAGCGAAAGTGTCCCTTTGGTAGAGGTAAATGTCCCGCCTGAGAGGGTAAAGTTGCCACTTACCGTAATATTGGCGGGTGAACCGGATGAATCACCCGTAAAGGTGCCACCTGCCTGAGAAAATCCGCCTGAGCCTATTGCTATGGTTATGCCGGAGGCTTGTGTGACGATGTGAGCAAAACCCGAAGTAATGCTAAAGCCGAGGACGCTTGCCGCGGCATCAATATTACAGTCATAGCCTGAGCCGGAATCGAATATGGCGGTGTCGGATGAGCCAGGAACAGCGGACGGATGGGTTGAACCGCCGGAGGTAGTAGCCCAGTTATTTACGTTATTCCAGCTTGTGGTTGCTCCGCCGGTTCCTCCCACCCAATAGATGTCGGCGTCCCAGTTGGTGTTATTTAGCCCTTTATAGGAGTTATCCATGGGCATAAGATAGCCAGAAATATTATTGGAGTCCTCTACCCAGGCATAAGAAATGTGCACATTCGTCTCGTTGGCAACGTTAATATTCCATTGGGCGCCGGCCTGTGATGAGATGAGTTTAACCTCGTTCCCCAAGCTTCCGGTAATGGTGAAGAAACCACGGATGGTGGTGGTTGAGCCAGCCGTAAAGACGATGGTCTGACCGGGATTGGCGCAGGAGAAATTATTTAAAGTTAGATCGCGCTCAATAGCCAAAGTGCCCTTATAACTATTGATATAAAGGCTATCAACGGAACTCTGAAAAGCGGGATCAACTATAGAATCTTTATTTGGATTTAATCCGGTAATGCCGTCAAAGGTGACGGTATCAAATGAGGTAGGCGTAGTTCCTGTATCCCAGTTGCCAGGATCCGACCAATTAAGAGTCGTTCCTTCTCCGCTCCAGAAAGGATCTACGTCCAGATTGGAGTTGTTGCCTAAAGAAGAGGAATGTATGGCCTTAAGCGGAGGCCCGCGGATATTCACGGAATCGCCAATCAAACAATAAACTATATCGGTTACTCCTTGCGGATTAATGCTCCATTGTTTCGGCGGCTCTATAGACCGTAGGACAAGCAGGTTGCCGTATTCTCCTCTTAATGTCAGAGTACCTAAGACCGCCTGCGTGGAATCGCCGTCAAATTTGACAATCTTTCCCGGGACAGTTATGGAAAAATCGTAAAATACATTTGAGCCACGCACCAAAGCGTCTTTTTCAGAAACTAAAGACACTTTGGAAAACTGCGGGTTAAAAACACCAAAATTCACCCAATCCTTGCCGATCTCATAAGCGGCGTTTGCGGCATTTAGCGTTACTCCCGGATTAATCACTATAGAACCGCCAGTTGTAATCCGCGAATTTGGACACTGGTTAAATACTGCGGCTGCCCCTCCCTGTTTTAAAATAAAATTAGCCGCGGCTTTGACATTAGCCAGTGTACTCTCACCAGAAGACTGAATTGTAATATCACCTACCGGCTTACCTTCTTTATCAACTGCCCCATCAGGATTAATTGTCGCGATGGTAGTCTCTTGCACTTGCGTAAAAGAACCTTCCCCATCCAGATCCGCGTCTGCCAAAAGCTGCAGATTGCCAGAAGTAGTTGTAATGTCAGAATTGACCGCGATATCCTTAAAGGCACTGATCGTAGTGTTTCCGGTGGTATTAAGCTGGGCACTTATCGTTACAGAATTCCACGTAGAAACTTGGCTTTCCTGAAGCGAAGGCCTGTTCTCTATTGAAATATTCCCCGAAAGCTGTATATCGCTGTTGGTAGTAACGCGTATGATTCCGCCCTGCTCTACAAAACCCGTTGCCTTAATAATTCCTTTTTGGTTAACCGCATTCTTGAAAAGATCAGCGGCAACTTTTGCCTCCATCACAACCTGCTGACCCTCTGTGGTACCAGAATTCTTTACTGCGTCTTCCACCTTCTTGCCGTCTTTATCAAAGACTTTGCCGCTTGCCTCCTCGTTGACTTCTACCTGAATCATATTTTTGGGATCAAAGCTTACCGTGGCCCTGTCGCCGGAAATGAAGAACACCTTCCCTAAACGGCCGATAACTATGCCCTGATTATCTACTGCGCCTGCAATAAGCGCAATGTTATTTCCGCCGATCAATCCCTGATTCAAAATTTGGCTGTAGGGAGAATTCACGCCGTGCTCAAACACATAATTGCCGTTACGGAAATTATTGGTAGAAATATCCAAGGTAGAGGCAACAAAATTATTAACTCTGACCTCTGCGGTGGGGCCGAAATAAATTCCGTTCGGATTAACAAGAAAAAGCGTGCCGTTTGCTTTAAGTAAACCGAAAATTTCGCTTGCCTGTCCGCCGGTAACCCGGCTTAAAAGAGTAGCCGTACTATAGGGCTGAATAAAATTAACCGCTTCGCCCTGATTGATGCCAAACGTGTTAAAATTGATCACGGTTTTATCATCGGCCTGGATATTTAACGTAGAGGAATCCGGACGTTCAAAAGTGGCAGAACCCGACTCTACCTGTTCGCCTTGCGGCAGAGCGAAGACATTAGTTACGCTTACAAAAAGCGCAAACAGGACTGTTAATGTTAAGATAGGGTTTTTCTTATGCATCATTTATCCTGCGTATCCTGCGGTAACTGCTTAGTCCTTCTTTCAAGTGGATTCTCTTCTTCTGCCTTTACCGGCGCCGAGTCCTTAATTACCTGCAAGACAGAAGCAGGTGTTTCCTGCCCGCTTAAAATAAATACCGATAAAGCCAATATAATTGTAAGCGCAATTCCGATAAGGATCATTACAAAAATGAGCTTCTTTAAAGGCGAGAAAATCTCGCTGAAATCCCTCTCCACAAATACGAACCAATTAACGCCTTTAGTCAACAAAGGCGGAAGATTGACTTCGTAAAAACCCACTAATTTTTTGCCGCGATTAAGATAGGCGGTAGACAATACTCCCCACATCTCGCCACTCTGCAGGGTCTTCTGCAATTCGCTGTATTCGCAGAATTTATTTGCGTAGGGCGAAGCCTTTTGATGATAGACGAGGTAGGCTTTATCGTCAGCCAAAACCGCATTGCCGGTCCGGCCGATCTTAAAATCCGCAAGCGGCTTGAAGAAAACATCAATATTTACTGACGCTTTGCATATTCCGACAACCGCGCCTGTCTCATCCTCAATCGGTACGGCAAAAGGCAGGCACCATGAATTACTATGCTCGTCGTATTCCACGCCGCCGATAAAAGGCTTACCGTGGCCTTTAGCATAAGAACTTAACCACCAGTCTTTATCAAAACTATAGAACCCCGATGTCCTTGAAGTAGAGCCGGCCATGCCGCCGAACTTATCCGCGACCGTAATATTAATCAACTTCTCATTTTCGACCTTTAACTCATTCAACTTGGCGCTGATTTTATTACCCAGATATTCTTTAATGATTGGGTGATCATCGGGCGCTTCAATCCATCTTTTATCTACATCCATAAGATAACGCGCGATTTCCCTCTCGCCTTTTGTGCGGTATTTTAAATTATTTTCCTTAAGGGCAGTAACGATCGACTGGCTGTTTGCATTTAACTTTAACAACTCCAGCTGTTTCTCCATGGTAGAATCAACTGAAGACGCTAAGGTCCTGGCCATTTCCTTCTGGGCTTCGGCACCTTTATCAAGTAATAAAGTAAAACCCAAATAATAAGTTAAAGCAATAAGAATAGTAAAAAATATAGAGGCAGCAACAGAGGTAAATATCGTCGTCTTTAATTTCAACCGTAGCTGCTTCTCGGTTATCCCTTGCTTAATTATATAGAGTTTTTTTATAAGATCCATTGCCTACAGTCTCCAAGTTCCTTTATATCTAACTCCAACAATACCATAGGGTTTTATTCCAACAAAAAACCCCACTTCCTAAAAGAAATGGGGCTTCTTTTCATCCCGCGCACCAAGTAACGTATGGTTTGTGCTGCGCGCAGTAAACATAATTCTTCCTCCGGCAACTGGCAACCCTTTAACCGCCTTTAACGTAACTTCTTGCCTTGCAAAGAACTATACAAAATATATATTAATTCATTACTAAAGTCAAGAAAAAAATGTTGTAAGATTAAGGGAATCAGAGCTCTGATTGGAAAGAAAAATAAAACGTGGAAGGGCCTGAGCCGGAAGTTTGTTTATTGCCGATAGCTTTGGCCCAGTCTAAGCGAAGCGAAAAGAATTTAAAATGCAGGCGCAAGCCTCCTCCGACTCCGGAAAGAAACTTATCCTTCTTCTCTCCGGGGAGGACTTTCTTTAACTCGCCGCCGCCGACATCGACGAAAATAACCGGCTCTATCTGATTGCGTAAAGGCGTTTCTTGCCCCTTTAATTTCCAGTTCTTAGGTATCGCGTAAAAAGGGAAAAACCAGTCAAAATTCAAAACGCCGCCCGTGTCTGCTAAATAATCCCCTTCGGGGTAACCGCGCACAGAATCTGCGCCGCCAAGCTGAAACTGTTCGGATGAGGCAAGGGTATGGGAAGCAACCTGCAATTGCGTCCGAATAGATACATAACTATTAAGAAACATCTTTTGCATCCGGTTTAAGGACTGCTCGTATTTAAAAAAGAACCCGCCTGTCCCTGCCCTGCTTGAAGTCGGATGATTTCTATGAGATGCACCCAGGAATCCTGAGGTGCCAAAATTAAATTTCGGAGCAAAAGTGGTTTGCCCTCCGGAATCTATTTTAGAAAAGTTAAAAGCAAAATACGGCGTGCGCAACTGGTCATTAGCCGTAGTATCCCCGGCCATCTTCTTCTTTATTGATTTGATATCCATGCCTAAGCTGGTATAAGCTTCAAAAACTTCCGACAAAGCCAGCTCCCAGGAAAAATAAGGAGAATAAATCTGGGAGGTGCCGGTAATATCATAAGACTTATATTCCTTGCCCAGTTTCATCTTAAAATAAGTCGCGTCAAGACCGAATTTTGTTCCGTAGGTGCCGATCGGAATGTTATAACTAACAGTTTCGCCGAGAGTATTACCGCTATATAAAGAATTGATAAAAATTGAGTCTCCCCTTCCCGATACATTGGTACTGCGCAGGTAAAGCATGGAGCGATATTTACCGGTTAGCCGCGAGCCGCGGTTATCCTGTAACAACCCTAAGTGCCAAGGCAGTTTTCCCTCTACCTTCAATGCAATATCCGAACTTAATGGTTCCTTACCCTGAGAAAGCACTGCTTTGACCTCTAGATCCGGATTTTTATTTAAGCGCAAGATATCCCTCGCTAATGTCTTAATGTTCAGGACTTCATTTTTTTTTACATGGATAAACTTGCTTATGAAATCTGCGGAAAACCATTTGTTACCCTCCACCTCTAATTTCCCCATCTTCCCTTCAGCTATACGGATCTCTATGATACCATCCTTAATCTCCTGCTGCGGGATATAAACCGTAGTAGTAAAATACCCTTTTCCTTTATATTTTCCCTCTATCTTTTTTGAGATCGCATCCATGTCCTCAAAAGTAACTTTTTTATTGAGGTAGGATTGGTAAATCGGCTGGAAATCCTGGGGCTTAAAAACGGTTGAGCCGGTAACGTTAACTCCCTTGAGCACAAAAGACGGGCCGGCGCTTGGCGGCTTGGGCTTCTCTTTTTCAACCTCTATTTTGGGCGCTTTTGGTTTCTTGTACTGCAGTCTTGCTTTCTCTTTTTCAACATCTTCTTTGTAACGCTGTGCCTGCGCTCCCGACTCCTGCCCCGGGGGAGGATTTTGGGCAAAAGTATTTTGGTAAGACAAAAATAAAAAAGAAATAAGAAATAACGAGATAGGAAACTTTATTCTTGTTATCCCTTTCATATTATTAATAAATAATAGTAGGATTTTATTTAGATACTTATATTTTCTTGATTTCATTAGATAGTATATTATCGCCCTCGAGATATCTTGTCAAGAGGTATCCCCCACAAGGCCGCCCAGAAAGGGCTCACCATAAAAACACTCTCTGTAAACAGCTATTAGGAAATTAGAGATGGTGTCCCTCGCTTTTCGCCCAGAAATATGGCGCGGCAGAAAGACTCTCTGTAAACAGGTAATAAAAAAGCGCCGCGGTTATAGGCCGCGGCACTTAGCTTAATACTAAACTTACCTATTAACCTCTTCGATGCCAAGACCACCAACCGTAGGGTACGAGTGCATCCGGAGCCGGCATTATCTGGGCCTCTTTCAGCGCTTCTTCTTCGGTCATCTGTCGGCATGGCCACTCGCCTCCGGCAAAACCAAACGAGAATTCGTTCACTGGCTCATTGCAAAGCTCCGTGACCATCTGAGCTGCGTCGGCTGCGTCATCAAATTTCAATTTCGGGAAGTATCGAAGCTGCTCAATCAACGTCTTGTGAAGCCTGTTGAATTGGAGAGTACCATTCTTAACTAAAGGCTGCAGGCTCTGTATTCTTTCGTTTTTATTTGTAGTGTTCTTAATAGAGACAAACGCGGGATAAAGTCCTTGCGCTTTACCCCTTCTTTCCATCTCTTTAATCATGAGGCTTTGGAAGTAATTTCCCTCAACACCGAACTTACAGAACTTATATCTCTTGCAATAAGCAAGGATATCATTCATTGTCTCATCCGGCGTCCTTCGCTTGACATCGGCTTCAATGATGTAGAGAGTGCCGTCCCGCTTATCTCTTGCCAGTACAATTATAGCAGAGAAGTCGCCTTTACTGGTAGATTGACCTAAAGATGGGTCACACGATCCAAAAATCTGGGCATTCTCTCCCAAGTAATTTAGCAGCTCTTCTGTGGAACGGTAAGCGTCAGACCAATAACGAAACTCATCCGGGTTAAAGAGACTCTCTCTGGAACTAGTCGGTTCGTTTTGCTTTTCAGAATCAAAGCTTGATTCTAATTCCTGCTCGCGCATGACCATAAGCGCATAGTAATCTTCCTTCTCCCCCCAAAGAACTTGCGTCCCCTCAAGCATGTCTTGCTTACTGTCAAGAAAATAGGTATGCGCTGCCTCTTTGCCCGTCTTACCTAAATAACTCTCCCTATTGTTAAATATAACTGCCCATTTCTGCCAAAGATCCTGTCTGGCTGCCCAAGAAATCACGGCCTTGTAAATTCTTTTATTCCAGCCTGGCATAGTGTTTTCACCGGTCAGCTTGGCTAGCAGAGAGTCGTAATGCTGAATAGTACCTATAGCGATAACATTGGTCCTTGTTTCGCCCGCCTTAAGCACTGCCTTGCTAAACCAGCTAAAAAGTTTCTGCCTTGATTCTTCTGACTGGGTATTTTCATCGTTTTCGATGTCATCGAGGATTATAAGGGATGGCCTAATTTCCCGGCTTCTGCGCCCGCGGATTTTCTGGCCACTGCCTAAAACCGTTATCTTTACACCGTTACGGGTTACAATTTCACTTCTTGTCCAGCGCGGAGGCATAGGTTTTTGGCCGGCTTCGCAAATCTCCGGGAAACTTTCTATTAATTTCTCATTTGTTTCCAACTCATCTTTAATGTGGGATAGAAAGTCTTCTGCCTGATCGCGCGTATCCGACAAAAGCAGGATATAGCTTTCCTTCTTATAGAAGATGCACCAGAGGACGTATATTAAGCTTACAATTGAGCTTTTGGCGCTGCCTCTTGGTGCAGCAATAGCCAGGCGTTCACCCCTTTTCTCGGACATTTCACCAAGCATCCTGTAAAGATCTTTGTGGAATGAGCAGGATTTTTTACTTAAATAATGAGGGAAAAAGAGCTCCGCAAATGCCTTAACGGATTTTTCCCCTACGTTTATACGCATTATACGTACGTCGTTAGGTATGTTGTTCTGGTTCATTTTTGTCACCCTCCTGTAATTTTTTGTCTTCATTGGGGTTATCTTTCTTTAGATCTATCATCTCTTCGACTATTTGTGCTTTTTCTATCTTTTTCTCTAACAACTTTATAGTTTCTTCTGTATCTTTATCTAAAGTACCGGCTTCCCTAGCTATTTTCTCTATATTCTTTAGTTCTTCCTTTAGCTGTGCATACGTTTTGTTATCACCTCCCTCGTGATGATGATAGATATCGCCTATCACCTCTTTGGGCTTTAAGGGCATAAAGCCCAAACTTTGAAGCCGTTCAATCGCTCGATCAAAGATATCCCAAGCTTTGGCTCTGGCTTGGATTTTGTCTACATCCGAAACACCCTTACTATTGCTAAGCCGAACCAGAAAGTCGTGATCCGCAAACCCCTTTTTAACGATATCACCTGCGATCTGCTTTGCGAATTCTATACTAGGGGTTAAAGAGTTTCTCTCGCGTATATCTTGAACATCGCGCTGGATAGTCTTTTCTGATCTCTGGAGAATTTGTGCTACTTGCGATTCTGTGTACCCCTCGCCTATCAAAACTTCTACGCAATTCTGCCTTGAATCCTTACTTAATGTTCTAGGATTCAAGGTACCATCCTTTATCTGTTGGATTAAAGAAAGGATGGGCTCTTCATCGTCATACATTGGTTTGTTATTATCCATTAGTTACCTCCTGGAGATATTTTTTACGTATCTTTTCTGAAACTTTATCGATTCCTACGAAAGCGATATATCGCCTAACAATCGCGTCGCAGTAGCGCGGATCAAGCTCAAGACCATAGCAGCGCCGACCAAGGTTTTCGCAAGCGATCAATACCGGTGCAGATCCTAAAAAAGTGTCCAAAATAATGCCGTCTCTTTTGGAACTGTTTTGGATTGCTCTTACGGCTAATTCAACCGGCTTTTGGGTCGGATGGATATAATTTTTCGTGGTGTCTCTGCGTACTTCAAAAACGTTGCTTTCACCCGGCTTACCTGCCCAATAATGAGGCGCTCCGTTAAGCCAGCCGTACAAGCATTGTTCAGTGCGATAGCAATAATCAGCATAAGTTATAGCTGCTGATTCTTTCAACCAAACTAAGAAGCACGATATGTGAAAATCTAAATCCAGCAGAATCTGATACATCGGAGGAAATTGGCGCAGCCCTTGCCAAATATAGATTGCTGCTCCAGGTTTAAGGTACTGTTTTGTAATTGTCAGAACCTTCTTCATCCAGGTCTCGTATTCCGGCTGCGGCATATTATCGGAATAAATTTGAGGCCACTTCCGGGATTTTTTTGGGCGAGTGTTAATACTTGGATGATTATTTTTTTGCATATACGAAACATTATATGGAAAATCGCAATCCAAAAGATCTGCTTTTTCGTCCCCCATTAATTTTTTAAAATCCTCCGGGTTAGAAGAGTCACCGCATAATACCCGATGCGGCCCTAGCTCTATCAAATCTCCCCTTTTAGTAATAGGCTCTTGGATTGAATCGACTGCGGCTTTAAAATCAAAACCGTCAGCGTCCTTTGGTTCGGCATAACGGTCTAAGAGCTGCGAAATTTCCGATGTTTCAAAGCCAGTCAGGCCAACGTCAAAACTAGGAACCTTTGATAGCTCATCCAAGACGCTGGCTAACTTAGCAAAGTCCCAAGAGCCGGAAATTTTGTTAAACGCAATCACAGCAGAACGCTCTTTAACCTCGTCAAAATCCACAATTACCGCTTCAACCGTATCAATACCTTTTGCTTTTAAGACCCGCCTTCTCAAGTGACCGGCGATGATACGTTTTGTCCGAATATTTACTATTAAAGGTTGCAAGAAATCATATTCATCAATGCTCTTGCTTACGGCCTCAAACGGAGGATCCCCTTCTTGGTATTCGACCCGTGGATTATCCGGATGATCAGTAAAATCATTTAAATTAATCGTTTCGATTCTCATAGCGCCTCCTGGTTAATCTGTTACTTGATATGTGACTTCTCATGACAAAAAAAATCCTGTGCCCCTTCACCTCCTTTGTAATGTTACTCCTAATGTAACTTTTCATGGCAAAAAAATATTATACCCGCTCTAAATCATCTAAAATACCCTTCTCTACCAATAGCTTTATTGCTTTCTCCCTTGGTTCGAATAGCTTCTTTTCCCAACGAATAACCTCCATACGGTTTACTCCCAACTGTTCTGCTAACTGCTTCTGCGTAAGACCGTTCTTTAGCCTATATAATTTCAAGCGAGCGCTTACTAATAATTTAAGCTTCGCAGCTTCTTCGGCATTTAAGCGCTCTTCGTACTTACGAATTGCATAAACTACTTTTTGGTGCAGCTTATTAAGGTCTTGCATGGTTTAAGTGTAACATGTGGAGTAACACTTTGTCAAGTAAAATTTTATTTATTTCAGACTAGGGTTTTTAGCGAACTGACAGTAGGGCATTCGGGGATTGTAGAAAATTAATGCTCCTTCTTAACTCTTCGGTAGTGAGCCGTAATTAGCCTACTTGCTTTAAGTAAGCTCTTTGCATCCGTTTTTTTATTCTTTGGATAATAGGGACAATTCAGACACTTCTTTTTTGCCGGTTTAACCATATCTTCTCCTTTTTTATCTTTACCCTAATAACTTTTTTAAATTACCCCAATTCCAAGTATATAGCTGCCCAGCCCCAGGAACGGGAATGTAATTTCCATCTTTATAACCAATGATTTGCGCTATTGGCTTATACCATCTTCTAGCCAAATTAACTTCTTTTAAAACGCCAGGCGCCCTATATGTTTGAGGCCCAACCATAACAATAACCATATCGCAACCCTTAATTCTTGTCTCAGCTCGATCTAGCCAGTCTTTTTCTGGCGCTGCTTCTTTTATCGAAGCGTCTATAACATCAAAAGGCGAATCTGCTAACTTTGATTGCCCAATTATAAAATCTTTCAGTACTTTATCATTATCAAAATCAAAACTTACGAATACTCTTTTCTTCGCCATCTTTTACTCCCTCCCTTACATAATCCTGCGAAACATTACTTAGCTACGAACATCACCAGTAGAATTGTAATAATGACAGCGCCGTGAAAAATACTTATTGTTTTAGAGAAAATAACTTCGCTCCAGGGATCAACTTGACTCGCCATTGAAGTCGTATCCATAGAAAAGTCTATATCCGAAGCTTTCATATTTCTCACTTTATTGTAGAGCTTTCGATACAGCTTCTCTTGCCATAAAAAATACCCATCTAAAACCCAAAATGCTATTGCTGGAAAATATGCTAAGTAAATATATAATTTATTTGAATCTTTTGCGGCCAGAGCAAATAAAGCTGATACCAAAACAACACTCCAGCCCTTCAGCAAAAAAGCGTTATTCGCCATTCGATTAATAACTCCTTGGATAATTTCTAAATGTTTAAATTTTGCTTCCATGATGCCTCCTGTTAGAAAACAAAGTTTGTTACTAAGAGTTCCGAGAAATTTAACCGGCGAATTGGATCTGCAGCTATACCACTAAATCGAGTTATTTCAGTTTTATAGAAATGGCCATTATACAACTGTTTAATGCTTGGGTGCGCAGCGTTGCTTATAACGATCAATGCGCCCTTATCCCGCAATTTATCCGCTAATTTAGCAAGCCGTAACTCATCAAGCTGAGAAAATAGCTTTGAATTATATCCGATAAACCCGTTTTTCAAATGAGTAGTTACATACGGAGGGTCAAAATAAACAAGGTCTCCACTTTTCACGTTTTTTATGCTTTCCTCAAAATCACAACAGAGAAGTTCAATGCTCTTAAGCAGTTTGCTTGCTGCCATTAAATGTTCCTCTTCAAAAATAAGAGTATTAGACCTTAAAGATCCACAAGGAACATTAAATTTGCCATTTGCATTAACTCTATATAAACCATTCCAGCACGTCTTATTCAGATAAATAAAATATGCGGCTCTCTCTATCGCAATGGCTTTTACATAGAGGCAATCCCGCACTTTATAATAAGTATCTTTATCAGCTGCGAGTTTCCTCAAAATACCGACGACATCACCGCAGTGATTTTTAACCTGTCGAAAACAGTTAATAAGTTCGCGATTGGAATCTGATAATATCGCCTTCTTTGGCTCTAAAGCAAAGAATAAGCTTCCGCTTCCTAAAAATGGTTCAAAATAACGATTGTATTGCGGTAGTTTATCGGCTAAACGAGGTATTAGCCACCGTTTACCTCCCGCCCACTTCAGAAATGGTTTCATATCTATAATTTTATTGCTATTTTTTGACGCGCCCTGAAATCTTTTACGCCATTTTCCGTAAGTAAGGATGAAATCATATCAGAGAGTTGTGCTAAAACCTCAGCTGATATAATTCTCCTTAAACGAGCTCTCTCTTTATCGCCCGTTCGGTTTAAAATACTATAGAAATAATCATAAAGATACCTGATTACTTTATTATTAGATAAAGACTCAGCGGGTCCGATATTCTTGTACAAGCGCAGGTTATCTTTTGTAGTAAGTGAAATACACATATTTGAAAAGGATCTAATTTCAATCTCCGAGGTATCATTTCTAAATTGCTGACGCATAGATGGTTCGGGGTCGCTTATTATATTATTTAGATAAGTTATCAATGTTCGTAGCCCATCGGTTACTTCACCTAACTCTTCTAGATGCTTGTCTCTGTTAAGAGGACGCCCAAGTCTATCGTGAGCATATTGCTGCTTTAAAGCCTTAATGTATCCTTTAAATTTTACCGGAGAATCATAACAAGCATGTTTGTAAATTTCAGTGAGCTGCTGCTGCGACAGTTTATTTCTTACTTCCTGTACAGGATCTATCAGAGGTAAAATCTCTGTTAAGTTGGATAACGATTTTAATTCTCCGAGATCTCTGATCAGGCTTTCTTTCGTATTCCAGATAGTTCTAACCTTATGACTCCTAAATATAGTAGGACGCTTAATTAATCCTTGTGTTTCTTTTTGAACTGCCCATCCTACCATATGAGGCTTAGTAACTCCTAATTGAATTAATATGTCTCCAATCTCCCATAAGGCCTCGAGCTTAGCCCGAATCGGCGTAGAAAGATCTCGATATCTGTTATTAAGCGCAGCTATTCTATTAACTATTTCTTTAATATTGGCTGCCATTTTATTCTAATGTCCTCTCTATTTCTTCGTTTAAAACAGTGCTGACTAATTCTTGTTCTAGTCTAAGGCCCAAATCAATAACATTAGAACCAACTTCCAAAGCTGTAGGAACCTTTCCTTTCTTTTCGAACAGCCTGTGTATGCAGGGAGGCGCAATAACCAAGGATACATAATTAAGCAACCGGTTGTCTAGTTTAATTTTCCCTGATTTACTGGAGTTTCGCTTAATAAAATCTGTGTGCTGGGTATTGATAATCAACGAATTTCCTAAATCAATTACCCGATCAGCACCGGCGTGATTCTGGAACTCAATCTTCGGTCCGGGAGCCTGCAAAAGCTGATCTTTGGATTTACCTACACCTGCAGTTTTATCCTGCGGGCCACTCCCTCCACCATAATTTTCGTCTCCAACCCCAGATGAACCGTTAATAGTTTGACTGCCTCCGGAACCTTGCTCATTAGGGCCAATGCCACCACCACCTGCTCCCTCACCGCCAAATGGAACATCACCTTCACCTTCAGCCATTTTCTCCCCAAGTCTTTTAAACCCTAGGAGATAAAGATAGCGCTGATCCTGTTTAAGAATCAGCGCTATCATTCGCTTACCTCTCCCATAGAGAGGCATAATACTGGGGTGGGTGACGGGAATTGAACCCGCGACCACCTGGGCCACAGCCGGGTGCTCTATCCGGGCTGAGCTACACCCACCAAAGAAATAATTTTCATTGAACAGGCTGGCTTTGAGCTTGAGCA
>Ga0172375_10005258_pt1 | contig 18739 bp, 19 predicted proteins | sample LakKiv1m_FD_114537 | JGI IMG/M metagenome (GOLD analysis project Ga0172375, IMG submission 114537) | Freshwater microbial communities from Kabuno Bay, South-Kivu, Congo - kab_092012_11.1m | ecosystem: Environmental > Aquatic > Freshwater > Lake | place: Democratic Republic of the Congo...
ATTTGAATTTGATTTTAAATTGAAACTTTTAAATTTTGAATTTTCTGTCAGATACTCGCTGATGATGCGATATTCGAGACCCAATTTATCAAGCCAAGCCGGATCTACGCCAGACTCGATTAGTCCCCTCACCTCTTCCAGCATACCTTCCTGAAATCTCTGATCAACTCTTGTATCAATTTTTTTGTATAGGACAGAGCGGGGGAGAGTGATACCAATTTGTAGGATTTTAAAATCGGGTTTATTCTTTGAAAATATAGTCCCCTCTTGGGCTTTCTCAATCGCACGGATCAGGCGTCTTGGATTATTTCGATCAAGATTCGAATCATTAATTTGTAATTTTGAATAAATTTTTCTTAGCTGCTCAATATTTTTTTCATCTAACTCACCTCTTGTATATTTCTTGCCTTTATTTTTTTCGCCTTGAGTCTGTGTGAATCCTTCTACGAGGGCTTGAACATAGAGCCCGGTTCCCCCAACAACAATAGGTAAACCGCCCCGAGAGATTATTTCATTTATTGTGTTGTTAGCCATGATGAGCCAATCAAACAATGTGAAATCTGCCATTGGATCAGTCACGTCAATCAGGTGATATTTGATCTTGCCGTATTCCTGAAGATCCTTGCCCGTGCCAATATCAAGTCCCTTATAAACCTGCCTAGAGTCGGCAGAAATGATTTCGCCATTGAATTTTTTGGCTAGCGAAACAGCAAGGGTTGTCTTGCCGCTGGCCGTTGGGCCAACTATGCAGACAATTCGTTTATTTTTTTTTGCAGGTATTTTCATATTGGCCTATTATAGATGTAAATTATAAAAAAATAAATGATGGCGAACCTAGAGAGATTTTCCAAGATCAATTCGACTGTAACCGTGGGTCTTGAACCAGAGCTGGTTGATGTCGAGGTTGATGCTGGATCCGGTATTCCTTCTCTAATTATTGTTGGCCTTCCGGGCAAGGCAGTCGAGGAGTCCAAAGAAAGGGTCCGGCTTGCGATCAAAAATTCTGGGTTTTCGTTTCCGCAGAAAAAAATTGTGGTTAATTTGGCTCCGGCTGATGTCAAAAAAGAGGGGCCGATTTATGATCTACCGATCGCAGTGGGCGTATTATCGGCCGGAGGTTTTATTGCCCAGGAAAAAACCGCCGAAATGATTTTTATGGGCGAGCTTTCGTTAGATGGGGCAATCAAGCCTGTCAAAGGGGTTATTCAAGCGGCCATTCTGGCGAAGAAACTAAATTTTCCCCTCGTTATTCCTTTCGACAATCTTGCTGAAGCCAGCCTGATTCCGAAAATCAAAATCCTTGCGGTCAAAAATATCAAAGAGTTGCTCGATAAGTTGATGGACGAAAATTTTGTTTTTGATGAAACGAAAAAAATTGTGCTCAAAGCCGATGAAGATTTTGGAGATCTCGATTTTGCCAGTATTGTTGGGCAGGCGCAAGCCAAACGCGCTTTTGAAATTTCTGCCTCAGGGGGCCATAATATCTTGCTTGACGGATCGCCGGGCGGGGGAAAGACTTTGTTGTCGAGGGCAATGGTTTCGATCCTTCCTCCACTAAACGAACAAGAAGCCCTCGATTTGACCAAGATTTATTCTGTTGCTGGCCTGTTGACGGCCGACCAGCCGATCGTTACTCGTCGACCTTTCAGATCGCCCCATCACACCACTTCCTCAGTTGCGATTATTGGTGGCGGTTCTTATCCAAAGCCCGGAGAAGTTTCCCTGGCACATCGGGGAGTTTTGTTTCTCGATGAGTTCCCGGAGTTTCCTCGTAGCGTACTGGAGGCTTTGCGCCAGCCGCTCGAAGACCGCGTGGTAACTGTTAGTCGCGCGCAAGCGACATTGAAGTTACCTGCTGATTTTATTTTGGTAGCGGCACAAAACCCTTGTCCATGCGGCTATTTAGGTGATCCAAAACACGAATGTAACTGCCCGATGAACAAGATTATCGCATACAAACGAAGAGTGTCCGGCCCTCTGTTAGACAGGATCGATCTCCATCTCAAAGTTGGGCCACTTGAAAAAAACCCGATCAGTTCAGTTTCCGTTGCGGAGAGTTCACGGATCGTTGCAAAGCGCGTCACAAAAGCGAGAGAAATTCAGGAAAAAAGATCCTTAAAATTGTTTAAAAGATCAAAGCTAAATTCAAATCTTTCCAAAGCCGACTTAGAAAAGGTTGCAGCGCTGAGAGATGATTCGCGCAAGTTTCTCGAGGATGCAGCCGAAAGCCTGGGATTTTCGATGCGTTCACTTATCAAGGTCTGGCGTGTCGGTAGAACCATTGCTGACCTCTCTGGTGATGATATGATTAGTCCGTCCCATATCGCGGAAGCCTTGGGCTATAGGAATCAAAAGGAAGAATCATATGGAATTTAAACCAAGCGACAAATTTGCGGGCGTGCGAATCCTCTCTAGCGAGAGAATTGACGGCCCAATGAATTACAATCTTGACGAAGGTGCGAATCTTTTGGCTTTTGTAAGGCGAAGCGGAATACAAAAGGAAATCGCTTATGGCGAGCAAGTTCATCAATCGGTCATTGCGGTGTGTACGAAGCCCGGTCGATATGCAGGTGCAGATGGGGTTTGCACTCGAAGCGATCTGGCTCTTTCGGTAAAATCAGCCGACTGTGTGCCGTTAATGTTTTTTGAAAAGGAGACGGGGACAATCGGGGCAGTACATATCAGTCGTCACAATATAATTACCGGTATTATTAACAGTCTTGCCGAGCGAGTTAAAAGCGAGGGTGGTGATAGCGGATCAACGGTGTTTTTTCTTGGGCCGCATATCAGACGGGAGCATTATAAATTGAGCGAGCGAGCGATCAAAGAGATTTCCTTAACTCCATTTGGTTCATTCATCGATTCGGAGGGCACGTTTGATTTGACCCGAGCCGTTACATCCTCGCTTGAGAAAAACGGGTTTTTGGAGGAAAATATAGAAGATTGCGGAATCGATACTTTTTCAAACTCTAGTTTCTATAGTTCTAGGGCCGATCGTCAGCTGGGGAGCGGTGTTAGCGTTTTTGCAACAGTAATTTCCAAAATAGATGGCAAATAAAAGTATAGAAAAGAAGAAACAAATATCACAGCTTATATTTATGGCTGTTTCTGTGCTTTTTATCATCGTTTTTATTTTAAAATTTGGTGAACTTTCAAACACAATCGAACTTCTCTGGACCGGATCCTGGGTTTTTCTGCTGGCCGTGATTGGACTTCAAGTATTGGCGATTATCAACAAAGGAGCTTTTTATCACTCCGTCTATGATTATTTTGGCGCTAAAGATACCCTCAGGAGATTAACTTTCCTGGCACTTTCATCAAATTTTGTTAATCTCGTTGCGCCTGCAGCCGGTCTTTCCGGTATGGCAATCTTTATATCCGAGGCAGAGCATCAAGGAATGAGCAAGAGTCGGGCGATTTTTGTTAATATCTTTGCTTATTTTTTGATCTATACGGTTTTCACGATTGCGCTCTTATTTGGACTTTTTTACCTGTTTTTTGTTCATCAGCTTTCAAAATATATCGTCTTGAGCGCCGCGATTCTTTTTGGCATGATTATCATTATTTTGGTCGGTATCTTTATCGCCCTGGAGGGCGCCGCCAGGGTTAAAAATGTAATAGGTTTTATAGCAAAAATCGTCAACTCAATTGCGGGGTTTCTCCAAAGGAGAAAAGTCATTATCAAAAATACCGATGTTCATATTATGGGCCAAGAGGTTCATGACTCAATTAAAATATTAAGAAGGAAATTTAAGGCGCTTTGGCTACCAGTTGTTCACGTTGTTTTGCTTGAAGCGATTGATATCCTGACGCTTTATTATCTTCTTCTTGCCTTTAAATATCCGATCTATCCCGGTGCGCTGATCACTTTATATTCTGTAGGTGTGCTTTTCTCTTTGGTCTCGATAACTCCAAATGGTTTGGGTATTGTCGAGGCCACGATGATTCTTGTAGCTACCGGGCTTGGAGTACCGGTAGAATTAGCTACGGTCGTTGTTATCGGATATCGAATCGTTACTTTCTGGCTTCCATTTATTTCTGGGTATTTTGGCTTTCGAAAATTTCAGAGTGAAAAGTTAATCCGCCTCGAAAATGGCTCTAGTTGATTCCCTGGGTGATGGATCGGGGGAGTTAAAGGTTTCACCTTTACCAAAAAAGCTTCATCCTGTGGTTGCTGTTTTGCTCAATTTTCTTCTCGTCGTATTTTTCTCCGCTTTCGTTTTTTTCTTTATTAATGTCCCGGCTTATATAATGATCTCTAAATATAAACTTGCCCCGAAATCGGTGATGATTGATTCACCCGAAATCATTGTCGGGAGCTCTAAAGAACCTGGTGCAACTACAAAGTACGACGACAATACCATCGTGATTCCCAAAATCGGCGTAAAGGCACCGGTTGTATGGGAGGTGGCCGGAGGCAAGGTGATGGACTCTCTACAAAACGGTGTTGTCCACCTTGCTGGAACTGCGCGCCCCGGGGAAATAGGAAACGCTTTCTTGACTGGTCATAGCTCCAACTACTGGTGGCGCGGCGGAGATTATAACAATGTCTTTGCTCTACTGCCCGAGCTGAAAGAGGGCGATGAAATATTTGTGATTTTCCACGGCAAGATCGAGAAATATCAAGTTAAGCAGTCGATAGAAGTGAAGAGGAGCGAAGTCAGTTCTTATGTTGCGTCGCCTTCAGAGCGTCTTACACTTATGACTTGTGTGCCTATTGGAACGAATTTGAAGAGATTGCTTATAATTGCCGAACCGGTTAGATAGAATTTTGCCTTTTGCTTTGATATTATAAATACGTATGAAAAACAATTTTCTGATCTTGATGGGAGTTTTGATTGTAACCCTTATGGGTTTTTCTGTTACCTATTCACAAGATTCTGAACCGCCCAGCGACCTGCCTCTTTTTGATACAACAGCAACCGCTACTACTCAGGCCTATGCTACTGTGGAAGCGCTCTCGACAGCTACGGCGACTGCCACTGTCAATGAGATTAGTGCCGAGGACGAGGCCGAAACCGGTCCCGAGGTTTATATTCTCGCCGGACTTTCTCTGATCGCCGGGTTTGGAATTTATTTCATCAAAAAATACTTCGACATCAAAAGGTATTCGATCTGACAGCTTTTAATAAAATATAAAATCATCTGTTATTGTCCATTAACAAAAGATGATTTTTTATATCTATATGAGTTCCTCGCAAACCTGTCGAGGGAGGCTCATGAGAATAAAAAATCATGCTTTTGGGCGTAGGCCATGAGGTTGGATAGTTAGGGATAGGAGGCCGGCCTTCGCAACTCTGAGGCCTCCTGTCCTTGACAAAAAACAGCAAGATTCATCTTGCTAAATCGCGAGCCAAAAGCTCGCTGAGTGTCTATCGATTCCAGGGTCTATCTGGATTTTTGTTTAAGATGTAGTCAAACTTATTAACTGGGTTGCCGTTCTTATCCTGAGGAACTCCTCCGGAATAAACCGTGCTAGAGGCTTCACCATACTCATTCAGGGAACCGTTTCTTATCCAGGCACTAATTCTATTTTTTTCCTCATCAGAGAGCAGATCGCCGGGAGCAATAATATTTCTCCCCGGGAAAGTGAGTGTGACTTTCTTTTCTGCTTTGATGAGAAATCCGACAAATGGATCGACCGTTGACTCGTAGTCAACGGTTTTCCATTCAAGAACTTTTGTTAGATCACTTTGAACTCCGCTAGAATCGGTAAAGTTCTTGGATTTGACTACATATGGTTGAGATATTACGCCTGCATCAATGGCGCTCTTTAGTGAATAGAGCGTTCCACTGTCAGTCCCGTCGTCTGCTACTTCCCTGACCAGTATCTTTTCGGCGGACATAATAATTCTCTTCGAGTAAGGATTGCCGAGATGGTTCCAGCCATTTATCAGGCTTACTGAGTAATTGTCGTTGGAGTTAGTTTCGCTTTTATTATCGGGTAATTCCACCTCCTGATCACTGGCGCCATAAATCCAGATTCCATAACCTGGTTTGATTCTGCTGACATTGTCTCCCTGATACAAACTGAGATATTCACCTGTCTCTGGGTTGAAAGAATAGGCATAGCGATCCTTAAATAAAGCTAGTAATTTCGTCGCATCAACGGGAGTTAATATATAGGGCAAGCTGATAAAGTTATAACCGGATCGAAGGTTGATTTTGGCGACTTCCTTGATAGCTAGATCAACTGCTTCAAATGCGATTTGTTGATCGGGTGTTTGATTCTGACAGGTCGAAAGATTCAAAAAACCACAAGACGATTCGATGTTTTGAGATGAGACCATTTTGCCTTCAACACGAACCTTTAGACCCGTCGCATTACCTACGAGTTGCTGGGATTTTGTCTGTTTGGGTTCGAGAGTGCCAATATACCAGTAAAAACCACTTGACGATCCGTTGTCGAAACGTTTCTTCTCAGTTTCGTTCAAGCTGCGCAAATAACCCTCTTGTCCTTCTTTGAGATTAGCTAGTTTTATAGTCCCATCCAAATTAGCCCCAGTGCCGTTGATCAACAGATAGCTGTTTTTTATCCCGGTATTTCCTTGGTTGGTAACCGACACAGACAGGGAAAAGGTATCTCCGCTTTTGAGATCAGTGGGGAGATTCGAGAAACTGATCTTGGGCAGAAGATTATAAGATAAGGTATCCGCTGAAATTCTAGGTCTTGAAACGGCAAATAAAACTAAAGCGCCGAAGACCAAAACACCAACCGATATGCCAGCAATAATCCCCCACTTTTTCGGGGTTTTTTGCTTGTCATCCTCGCGGTTTCTCTTGAAAAGACTCGGTGGTGACAGGTCAAACGGATCTTCCATCCGTTTCATTATAACAGTTATTAAATTCAAAATTCAAAATCACAAATAACAAATAAGTCACAAACTAAAAACCCAAAACATCCTTGGAAGTTAGAAATTTGAAATTATTTAGGATTTGGTGCTTTGCAATTGGTGCTTAAACTGAGATATTCAGCGTTTTAGAGAGCCATTCACCCAGTTTTAGGATGAAATCTGTTTTTGTGTTAATGGAATAGACGATAATGACCGAGATTATAAGGAGTGAAACGGTGATGAGAATCTTTCTTATCTCTTTTTTAACTGCTTTTGTTTCGTCTAAGGTCTCATTGCTTTCGCTAACAACGGTCTTGACGGCCTCTTTTTCCCCTTCAGGGGCGATTTGAGCCGTTTCTACTGTAGCGGTGGTCATTTCCTGCTTGGGGGAAGTTTGCGCCATCTGGGCCCGCATGAGCCGTCGCAGTTTTTTCTTGTTCTTTTTAGACATGATTTTGCCTTTATTATTGTTGGCAAATATAACCTACTACTTCTTTAAATATTTTTCAAACCTGCTAAACTTACTCTAGTTTATTTGGTCTGGTGGCCGAGCAGTTAGGCAGCGGTCTGCAAAACCGCGTACCCGGGTGCGAATCCCGGCCAGACCTCCAAAATTGCTCCCTAGGGGCTTTTTATTTTCAAAAACAGTTGAGGCCCGGATCGATAATCGCCGGGCCTCGAAGGGTCAAATGGAGTTATGCGGTCTCGCCAACGATTTCGCACCCTGCCATCAAGGTTGGCTTATTCGTTGGTCCCCACTCTCGCTGACTCCATGATCAGCGATCACAGTTCCCGCTGTGATACGGTTATGGTCGGCTGCTAGCCCTCGATGACAAACTTGTCAGCAGGCCCACCACAGTTGGTGCAAACCAACTGTGTCTCGAAGCTGCACCCCTCGGGGCGCAGTACTTCGTGGGCCGATCCGGGAAGCACTATAATCGTGTCTCCGGCTGACAAGATGAAGACCTCACCTTCCACCTCGATCTCCATGAGCCCTCTTCGGACCACGTAGATCTCGGTGCCAAACTTGTGAGGGTGCCGATCCTGCTTGGCGGCCTGATTGAAGATAGCCACCTCCCAGTTATCGGCAATCACGATTGGCGTTAGCTTGCCCGCGGCTGCAGACCAGATCACTTCGTCCGCGATCCGCTCCTTACCCTCAAAGGGAGGAGTGATCGAGACGATCCTTCTGGCACCGCGACCGCCTTCGGCGAAAGCCGTATCGGCATCGACCGCCTGCTTCGTTAGAAGCAGAGCGGTCAATCTGTCGTCAACCATGTTCGCAACCCTCCTTTTGCTGGTGCGGGCTCAAGTCCCTAATCCAGCGGGTGCATCATGGCTCGACCTTTTTTGTTAGGCAGTCGTCGCCCTGTGTCAAAAACTTGTCACATGCCTCAGAATACTTATCTTTCTTCCTTAGTATGACGCGATAATATACCACAAATCTTGCCAAAAGTCAAGGAGCGAAGTGACGCAGACCCTCGCTTGAAACAAGTCAAAAATCAAGACACGTAAATTACATCCCACTATAAACGCTATAGCGTCTATTAAGGGACTTTTTATTTTAGATTAAATAACTTCTTTAGTTTGTGGTCATCATCAATATCTGCGCTTTTGGCAGTGAAAATATTAACATTTTCCGAAACCCCATATTCAAACCTCATAAAATTCAGTGCTTCTAGGTTGGCATAAGGTGAGACAAAAACGCTGTCCTGTAATCTGTAAAACCCCTTTCTGATCAGAAATTTTCTCAGAGAATCTCTCGCCCCCTTTTTCTGTTCGGGGATATCGAAAATCACCATTTTCCAAGATCCATCCCAATCTTTTTTTTGCCAATTATCATTCTCAATTTTCATTTTAAGAAGAGCAGTGTGCCCTTTTGGGGTTATTACAAACCCGCGCTCTTCCCGACTCACCAATCCGTTTTTTTCCATACCATTTAGGCATCGGCGAAAATTTCTCTCGTCCATTGCCAGTTTTTTAGCGAACTCCCTCATCCCCTGTTTGGTGAGAAAAAATTTGCTGCCAATCGTTGAATCTAGAACATTGCCAAACACCCCAGTTAGAATCTTGCCCCCTGCCGTCAGGGAACTAACTATTTTGCTCATTACATCCCATTATACACGCTATAGCGTTTATTACAGTACTTGTTATGGGTTGAGGGGCAAAGCATCTGTCTGGACTGTTTGCTATTCCAGTTAAGGTGAATTTGTGTTATAAAAACCTATGAGCGCGGGTATCGTATAGTGGCTATTATGCGACCTTGCCAAGGTCGAGATACGGGTTCGACTCCCGTTACCCGCTCCAACAAGATGGCCCTTTGGGGCCATGTTTTGTTGGAGCAAGAATTCACAAGGCGCAGATCTGGCGTCTTTTTTATACCTAACCCGTTGACACCTGTTTTATATCTTGGTGATATTTCCTATCACTTCGGCTAGCCCTGCTGGTCAAAGTGCTGTTTGAAAACTCAACCGGCTTTGCCGGAGATTACAGGAGGGAGGATCGTCTGCTGTTCGTTGTGTTGTAGTACCGCAAACCATTCTGCCGTACCGGAGGAAAGACCATGTCCGACAATCCGCTGCTGACGCTGCTGAACAATGCCGCGGCCGCCAACAGCCTGTGGGCGAGCAAGGTCAAGGTTGGGCATCTGCCCACCTTGCGCGATGTGTTCGAGGTTCCCGATGCGATGGCGAGGGTGGCCGCGACCCAGAAGGCGCTGGCTGATCACCCCAACATCGAGCTGGTCAACCTGGCCGACGCCGGCTACGCTGACGGCATCGTTAGGCCCGAGAATGACATCGCCCCGGCCTGGAAGCATCTGATCAATTCCGAAGTGGAGGTGGTCCTGGCCCAGCCTGGCAACTACGGGCACGAGGGCCACACCGCCGATGTCTGTCGGCGCGTGCACAACGCCACGAGGTGTCCCGTCTTCACCTTCGCTGCGTTCGACGGACCGCCCCGCCAGGGCGGCGAGCTGCACGGCACGCGCCCGACGGACGCGACCTGCGGCATCTACCCGATGCGGCAGGAACTCCGCCATGCGTGGATCCCGGCCGGCTACATCCCGATGTCTGACATCGGGGATCAGGTCTTCAACGCCGGCCTCGACAACATGCTGCGCATCTGCAAGGCCACCTCCGGCGTTCACTGGGCCCGTATCCTGCAGGTGGGCGGCAGCACCCCGACTTTCCCCGCGATCGTGGCCGACCTGCCGAGGATCTACCGGCAATGGGGCGTGCGCGTGGAGACCGCTGAACTGCTGACCATGGTCGAGAGCGTGCGCGCCATGATGGCCGACCAGCCCGCCTGGCTCGACGAAGCGATCAAGCAGATCTACGACGGCGTGGACACGCGTGAGGCCGAGGCCTTCGACATGGATGTTCTGAAGAACCAGACGCTGATGCTGTACTGGCTCCTCAAGGAGGTCGAGGCGCAGAAGTGCTACACCCTGACGGTGCGGTGCTGGCCCGAGGTTCTGCAGGCGACCAAGGCCATGGCCTGTTTCGTCCTGGGGATGTGCAACCAGGCCGGACTCATGACGAGCTGCGAGACGGACATCTACGGCGCGCTGTCCCTGAACATGGCCCTCGGCGCATCCCTGGGCGCGGAGACACCGTTCTTCGCCGACAACACGATCACGCTCGAGGACGGCCGGATTCTGATCTGGCACTGCGGTCCGTTCGCCAAGTGCTTGGCACGGCAGGGTGAGACGCCCTGTCTGCGCAAGGGCTGGATTCTCCCCGACCCCGGTGCCGGCTATCTGCATTGCCGGTGCCTGGAGTTGGGCGACACGGTCACCCTGGTTCGGATCAGCCAGGCGATGAATGGCGCGCTCGAGGTGCTGACCCACGAGGGCGTCGTCGTGGAAGGCCCCGAGACTCGGGGCACCCACCTCTACATCCTTCCGAGCGACTGGCCCAAGCTCGAGGCCGAGCTGATGGACAGCAACTGCGTGCACCACTGGGCTGTCGTGCGTGGGTCCTACGCGCACATCTTCCAGCAGGCCGCGCGCTGGCTGGGTGTCGGCTGCGATACGCTCGACACCGACCCGAAGGAGATCGAAGCGCGCCTGCGCTGCGAGGGGGCTCGCCCCATGAACATGTAGTACCCGTGGGAGCCACCCGCTCCCACAACTAACGGGCCCCGACTATACCTGTAACAAGGTCACTGGTCGGGGCCCGTTTGCGTTTATAAAAAGATTTTTAAATGTTTTGTTTTAGAATGCCAAAAGCCTGAACCCGTTAATTCTTGCAATAACAGAAGGGGATCGGGGTATTGACATACTCGCCCCATGATGTACACTGGGACACGTTATGTTGCTAAAAGCATTAACTATTGCGGAGTACGTCGTCTCGATCCTATTAATAGGGTCGGTGATGCTCCAGCACAGAGGAACGGGCTTGGGTGGTGCATTTGCCTCTTCTGCGAATGTTTACCGATCTAAGCGTGGCATTGAAAAGTTTTTATTCAATTCAACTATTGCCATGGCGGCGATTTTGGTCATGAGCGCCATGGTTCATCTAATCATAAGGATAAAGACAGCGGCCTAATCATCATATGGAACCATCGTTACGCGCTTTAAAGCGCGTTAAACTACATAGTATTGCCTACACCCTAAAACATTGGAAAGTCTGTTTTTCGCGTTTTGAGAAAGTCGGACTAGTCTTTCTCGCCCTCGCTTTTGTTCTGACCTCTTTTCAATGGGCGCTGGCCGCCTCTAAATCTGGTCAATTTGGTCCCCTTCCCGGCGGAACCTATATCGAGGGAATCATTTCAAACGATATCGAAAATATCGATCTCGGACATTTGGTCAAGTCGAGTATTGTCAAAATGGACGAACAGAACCAAGCAATCGGCGACTTAGCCGACAAATGGGAGATTTCTGGGGATAATCTGTCATATACTTTTGATCTCAAGGAGGGAGTTTCTGCCGCTGAAATTGTCGATACGATAGATAAAAATCCGACCTTCTTCCCCGGGGTGAAGGTAGAGTTTGTTTCCGACAAAAAAGTGATATTCAAGCTCGATGAGCCGGACGGATCACTACTACTAAAGTTGACGAAACCTGTTTTCCCTTTTGGTCCATATAAACTTGATAAAAAAACTAAGAATGAAATCCGTCTCAAAAGGAACAAAGACTATTTCTCTGATAAACCCTTTATTGACCGGGTTATTGTGAAGGTATATTCCGATCAAAATCAATTGCAGAAAGCAGCTGATAAAAACCAGATTACTGGAGCGCTTGGATTAAATAATCTGCCAAAAAATTGGCAACAGAAAAAGCTTACGCTGAGCAGGAAGCATATTTTATTTATAAATAGTTCAAAATCTAACCTTAAAAGTACAAGAGTGAGAGAGGATCTTTTAAACAGCAAAAAGCCGTCAAAGGTTGATAGTTTGGAGGTCCTTGAGGTAAATGGCGCGGGACATGACAAGGAATATGATGAATTCAAAGAAAGACTGAAGGCCGCCGGTGTTGAACTCAAAGTCAGAGAGGTCCCGCTTAAAGAAGCGCTTAAGGAAGATTTGCCGAAGAGAAATTACGATATGCTTTACATCCTCTTGAGCGAAGACGTTAGTCGAGATCCTTACGAGCTTTGGAATTCGCAGAAGAGGTCGTCTGATGGCCAAAACTTTGCTGAAGTTGCAAACGCTACTCTTGATGAGCTGACTCTAGAGTACAAAGAAACTTCTGATCAGGCCAAGCAAAAAGAGATTTTAGAGAAGATCAATAAGGTTGTTGAGAACGAGAAGATTGCGATCGAATATAGAAATATCGAAATTAGCTATAGTGCTTCGTCAAAGGTCAAAGGATTTTATGTCAATGAGCGTTCGGTTTGCGAGGCTGACCGTTTTGATCATCAAGACGACTGGTATTTCTTTGAGCGCAAAAAATAGCTATTTAGTTCTCGACAGGGTGGCTGATTTTTAGTACTATCTAACCTGTAACGATGCCGAGGTGGTGAAATTGGTATACACGCTGGCTTCAGAAGCCAGTGGCCGCAAGGTCGTGCAGGTTCAAATCCTGTCCTCGGCACCAGAAAGGAAAAGTCAAAGAGTTTTGGTTCGCCTCGCTTCGCTCGGCGACTAATTTGTATTCAATTTTGGGGGTAAAAATGAATTCACGATTTCGCAAAATATGGTTCGAGCCGATGTTTTTCAGAAATGTTGTCATTTCCGTATTATTTTGAGAGGAAAGCAGATTAGCGGCTTGATTTAAGGACTTTACGAACTCACGAGCCGGTTCGAGCCAAGACAACCCTTTTGTCTCAAAATCTCTAATTTGTTCACTAATTGATAATTTTTGGTTGAGTAACCTTTGCTTTCGCAAAGTATATTCTTCTGTCGTGATAACTTCGGTTAGATAAACATCGAGCAGCTTCTCAAGTTTTTGCTCAACTTCAGTCAACTTTGTTTTAAGATTTTGAACATCAACTTTCGCTTTTTCCTTTGCTTCAGCTTCCTCATTCTCCAGCTCAAACAAAACTTTCTCGGTGTCTTGGCTCGATAAAGAAACTTTTTGAAGGTAATTCTGGAATTGTTCAGCAAGCGATTCTTCGCGAACATACTTCTCATCGCACTTTTGCTTTTTCTTTGTGCAGCGATAGTAGTGATGACCTTTTTGCAGTTCTGCTGTTATCGAACAACCACAGCTCCTGCAAGTCATAAGTCCAAGAAAAGCAAAATAGTGTTTTTTCTCTTTATGCGGTTTGCCTTTTTCTTTCATCACTTGCTGAACTTTATCAAAAAGTTTCTTTGAAAAGATCGGTTTGTGAGTTCCTTGAAACACTTCTCCGTTGTATTTCATAAGACCAAGGTAAAATATGTTTTTCAAAATGCTTTGTATTTTACCCGGCGTTAGCTCTCGCTCCAAATTGCTTTTTAGATTGTTTTGTCTTGCCCAATCGGTTAATTCTCGAAGATTGTAATTTCCACTGGCATATAGTTCGAAAAGCTTTTTCACTTTCCCTGATTTCTTTTTGTTCAAATCAATTCCCCTGGTTTTTGGATTATTCAAGTAACCGATTGGAGCAAGACACGGCCAAACTCCGTTTCTGACTTTTTGTTTCATTCCTCGAATTACGTTTTCTCTTAAGTTATCCACATAGTATTTGCTTTGGCCGAAAGCAATTTGGAGCATAAAGAGTCCTTGAGGTGTTGGCTCAAACCAGAAGGTCGGGAACTTCAAAGATTTGATTCTACCTTGGTCAACCAAATGGATTATCTTTCCGCCATCAACCGAATTTCGAGCGAGCCGATCGGGATGCCACGAAAGGATTCCGTCAGCTTTGCCTTTCTCAATCATTTCTAACATTTTAGCGAACTTCGTTCGCCCAGGTTCTTTGGCAGTTTTGGCTTCCTGAATGGAAGCGACAATATCAATTTTTTCTTTGGCGGCAAATTCTTCTAATTCATGAAGCTGCGCTTCAATACTTAATATCTGTCTGTCATCTTCCTCTGTACTTTTTCTGGCATAAATTATGTATCGCATTTTCCTCCTTTATTCATTAAAAATTTTCTTTTACAAATCTCTGAAAATCGAAAGTGGCACTTTGAAGCGAAAATCCCCTACAATTTAGTCGCCGAGTCCGCCAGCTCGGCGAAAACGGGAAACTCAAATTTGCTTTTTCCGAAATGGTGGTCTATTCTGGAAATAGTTCGAATGCATTTTGGCCCGAAAAATTTGGCAAAAAATGGCTCGAAAATTCCCAAATTCTGAACTTTCAAAACTGCCAAAGAATCTGTTTCAAAAATATCGGCTCGAATCATTGTTTTGTAAAAGAAAATTTTTATGAAATGACCAATAGATTGGTTGTTTTTTTATATGAATTTGCTAGAAAAACTCCTGTATTTATCGACTGCACGTTGACATTCCACTTTTTATCTGATAGTGTAAAGCCAACTCGCTTTCTGAAAGGAACGGTTATAATGACCAACCTTCTGATAAAGGTTCAAGCGGACGGGAAGTACTGCGGAAAGTGTGAGTACTGTGCAGAGTATACTGGCACCAAGGACGGAGCGACATGTGAACTGTGCGGCGACAGGGGCTTCGAGGACCTGAAGCAAGACGGGAAGAAGTGGTTGCGGACACGGAAGTGTCTCGCCGCAGAACGTGCTGCTCAGAAGCTGGCTGGCAAGTAGCTTCGAATACCGGTCTTGGTCGAACCTCCCCCTGACGCTGCAGCTCTTCCGTGAACGACATCCGAGGCAGACTGTGCGTCTGCCTCGTTTCTTGTTTATTTAATTTTGTTGCCGCCAAAGAACTAATCTGGTAGGATTTACGAGCGAGATTTCTCTCGCTCGTAAAAAATTGAAATTGTCAAAGTTCAGAATTTGAGTCGGAAATTTCCCCACTTCGCTCTGCGAGCTTCGCGGGACAAGTCGAGCCATTTTTTGCCAAATTTTTCGGGCCAAAATGCACTGTGCCCTACTGAAGCTTTAGCGAAAGTGGGTTCGAACTATTTCCAGAATAGACCACCATTTTTTATTAAGATTGGTTTATGGACGAGTTTGATGTAATAATTGTTGGCGCTGGCCCAGCTGGTTTAAGCTGTGCCATTGAACTTCAAAAATCGAATTTGAGGGTTTTATTGATCGAAAAAAACAAAGAGATCGGTCCGAAGATTTGTGGTGGTGGGCTAACAACAAAAATTAAAGATCTTGGAATACCTCTTGATATCGCCGAAATATTATTTCCTGAAGTTTCGATTTCTATTGCTGACAAAGAGGTGGATATTAAAAATGACGGTGAGGCGTATGTTGGCACGATTGACAGAGGCAAGTTCGGACAGCTTTTGCTTAAAAAATTATCCGATAAAGTAACTGTTTTAAGCGGCTACGAGGTTGCTCAGATAGACAGGGATTTTATTGTCATTGGTGACAAAAAATAAAATACAAATATCTGGTTGGAGCGGATGGTAGCAGTTCGAAAGTAAGAAAATTTCTGGGTCTAAAGAACGAGAAATTTCTAATTGCGATTCAATATCTTCTCCCGGCAAGGTATAAAAAAATGGAGATTTGTTTCGACACCGATTTGTTTGGTTCGGGCTATGCCTGGATTTTTCCTCACAAAGGATACGATGCGATCGGGTGCGGCCAAGAGGCGGGGGGCGCAAAGCGTATCAGTTTGCAAAAAGGTTTTGATAAATGGCTTGCCCAAAGGAAGATCGAGATTGGGATGCAGAGCTTCAGGGCTGGACGATCAGCTTTGATTATCGGGGTTTTCAATTTGGTAATGTGTTTCTAGCGGGAGACGCTGGTGGTTTTGCATCTGGCTTGACCGGCGAGGGAATGTATTTTGCCCTAATTTCAGGCAGGGACGTTGCTAGAAAAATCATTGATCCAAATTATAAATGCAAAGGAATAGCACAAATACTTAAGATAAAACGCTATCACGAAAAAACTCTGGCGATCAGTACATTTTTTATAAAACTGCTCAGAAGTCGATCAAACTCTTTTTTCAAATTTTTACTCTCTCTAGCAAAATATAAATGGTTTACGAGGTGGTTGATTAAGTATTACGGCTAATCTCTTCATAAGCTCTGTTCCCAAAGTGCAAACATTGACAATATTATGATGATATATGATATCATCATAATTGCTCATAGTATACTTGAGAACCGGAGGTGAAAACTAGAAGGGCGTATAAAAAAACGATTGGAGGGAGTGCCATGCAGTTCTGCATGGGAAGTGGCGGCGTACGGGTAGCTGGGTCCGACAACGGGCTCGGGATCTCCTGGTCGCTGATGTCGTCTCTCGTGACTACGCCCAGTGGCTCGCTTAAGGTCAGCTTCAAGCCTTCGAGCGGGCTCACCGGCAGCATTGAAGTCATCTGCGAGTTCGAGGAGGCAATTCGCCAGCTTCGGCTGGCGGGCTATCGTGTTGAGCAGACCAAGGTCAACGGCGACCAGGTCATGATCACGATCATGGGCGAAGAGCATCTGCCGTAGGTGAGACGCGTTCCTGGGGATTCACCTCTCTTCTTTCCTGCCCGCGGCAAGCCGCGGGCAGGAATACCCACAAAAAAATAAAAAGGAGAAAGTGACAAATTTAGAAATCGAGATGCAAGAGGGTGTGGAATATTTGAAAAAACTTAAAACCGCACCAATTTTAGAATTCATTGAAAATATCAAAGAGCCCGTTTTGGTTGCGGCTATGGGGTCAAGCTTCTATATGCCGTCTGGCCGGGGGCAAGCCGTAATTAACGAGCTTAAAAAACATCCTGATATAAGGTTTGTTTTAGCCAGTGAGGGTTATAATATTGATCCTAAAAACTACAACTCCCTGGTCTTGATGAGTAATTCTGGTAAAACCCGTGAAGTTTTGGCTCTAGCAAAAAGGTTCCCAAGAGAAAAGGTGTTTGCGGTAACTTCGAGTAAGTCATCCCCACTGGGGTTAGCTTCTGGTCGAACATACCTCTTGCAATCAGGCAAAGAAAAAGCAGTTGCGGCAACGAAATCTATAATTGAGCAAGCGGTTGTGACCGAGTGTCTCGTCAGGCGTCTTGCAGGCGAGGAAATGCTAACAAGTACACTCTTAAAAAACGTAGCAAAGGCGATGTATCATAATATCTCCTGCGAAATAGACCCCAGACTGCTTGTTTTAATATCTGGAGCCAGAACAGTTTACTTTACGGGCGGTTCGCTGGGCATCGGTGAGGAAGTAGCCCTCAAATTTAATGAACTTGCAAAAAAGAAAACTAAATACATTCCAGGTACCCAAATTCTACACGGTAGCGAGGAAGTTATAGAAAAAGGAGATGTAGTTTTTATCCTGTTCGCTGATCGTTATAAGCAATATTACGATCGTTTTGCCCACATGAAAGAAAAAACCGGCTGCTATATTTTCACGATCGGAAATGGTAACAAACTTTGTGAGTTTTCGCTTGACCTGGAATTAGTTGATGGCTTCAAACCCTATTGCATTTTGAGCTATTTCTGGAATATTCTAACTAAATTCGCACTTATGAAGGGATTCTCGCTCGATAAAGGCGAGAAGATAGTCAAAGTTGGGGTGAGTGCTAAATAAACAACATGGAACGCAAGCCCTTTACGATCACGATGAAGAAAGACCTCCTCAAAAAGGTCGATTCTGTAGTTGATGGTTCCAGAATTCGCAATCGTTCTCACGCTCTTGAATATATCGTCTCTTCCTATTTCAAACCGAAAATCAAAAAGGCACTGATTTTGGCTGGTGGTGACGGGGTCAAAATGCGCCCATTCACTTATGAGCTCCCCAAAACGATGCTTCCGGTTAGGGGTAGGCCGATCATGGAGCATATTATCGACCTTTTACGTGAATATGATGTTCGGGAAATATATGTGGCGATAGGATACCTTGGAGATAAGATAAAGGATCATTTTGGTGACGGATCTAAGTTTGGCGTTAAGATTCAGTATATTGAAGAAAAGAAGAAGATAGGGACGGGAGGTGCGCTCAAGCAAGCTCTTCAAGCCATGTCCCGCGAACCATTTTTGATGATCTGGGGCGACGTTTTGATCGATATCGATCTTGGTGACTTTATAAATTTTTATCTTGAAGAAGGGTCCGCAATAACGGTTGCCCTAACTTCTGTCTCTGATCCGAGTGACTATGGTTCTGTCCGATTGCATGGCGATAAAGTTGTCGAATATGTTGAAAAACCCAGAAAATCAAAAACGATATCGCATCTTGTGAGTGCAGGAGTTCATATAGTTGATCCGTCGATTAGTGATTTCATGTCCAACAAATCTCAATTTATGCTGGAAGAAGACGTTATCCCTAAACTTATAAAAAATAATCAAATCCGCGGTTATCTTTTCGAAGGTCAGTGGTTTGATGTCGGTACTCCGGAAATTTATCAACGTGCGATCAAAGAGTGGGGGAAATAGGTTCTAAAAGAGAACAGGCCCGCCACGATTGCTCGC
>Ga0172375_10005259_pt1 | contig 18737 bp, 14 predicted proteins | sample LakKiv1m_FD_114537 | JGI IMG/M metagenome (GOLD analysis project Ga0172375, IMG submission 114537) | Freshwater microbial communities from Kabuno Bay, South-Kivu, Congo - kab_092012_11.1m | ecosystem: Environmental > Aquatic > Freshwater > Lake | place: Democratic Republic of the Congo...
CAAGCATTGGGGAAGCAATAGGTCGAAAGGCACAGCAGGATGTCTCTGCACTGATATCACCAAGCAAAACGGGCGAGGCCATTCGCACGCGTCTTGAAGAGATCTCCAACCTCCTTACATGAAACCGCTACCTCCCTGAAAACCGTTCCATATCCTTCTCCACCATGAGGCGGATCATATGTTCGAAAGAAACTCTTGGCTGCCATCCAAGCCGTTCTCGCGCCTTGGCGATGTCGCCGCAGAGCGGTTTGCCTTCGGGAGGTCGTACGAATGATTCGTCAATGCGCGCGTAGTCTCTCCAATCCAGGCCCACATGCCCAAAGGCGATATCCAGGATGTCACGAACTGAATGGAGCTTTCCAGAGGCCAGCACGTAATCGGACGGTTCCTCCGAGTTCATCATCAGGCTCATGGCGTCAACTATGTCACCTGCATAGCTCCAGTCGCGAAGGCTGTCCAGGCCTCCGAGGTCGATAGCGTCCTGCAGGCCCTGTTTTATAGCTGCGGCTGCCATGGTTATCTTGCGTGTAACAAAGCGCGGAGGTCGCCACTCAGACTCGTGGTTGTAGAGGATGCCGGAACAGGCGAATAGCCCATAGTGTTCTCTATAGTTTTTGGTCAAGTGAAATGCGAACACCTTTGACGAGCCATAGGGATTATCAGGATCAAATGGTGTGTCTTCATTTTGTGGGGACTCTTTAGGATGGTGGCCAAACATCTCGCTGCTGCAAGCCTGGAAAAATCGGGTCGATGGGCTTTCTTCTTTTATGATTTGCAATATTTCGCCCACGGCGTATCCGTTGATCTTCTCTACCTTACGCGGGGCGTCCCACGAATAAGGAATGAAGGATATTCCTGCAAGGTTGCAGATCTGGGTAGGCTTTTCTTGCCGGATGATACTGCGCAACAATTCATGATTGCAGATGCTTGTTTGGACCAACCTGACCCCATAAACGGGAAGATGGGGTACGGTTTCGTTGCTAATGTCTTCGGGCAGAATTACGCCGATGACCGAAGAACCTTGCTGGACAAGATAGTGGCTTAAAAGAAAACCGTCTTGTCCACCTATACCGAGGATGAGTGATTTCATTCTCAAATCTTTGTGATCAGGATCGGACACGCCTTAAGCGATTACGCAATCTCCACGTCGATAGAACAAGAGGTTACCAAGGATGTATTATATGAGAACGACTTTTGTCACTGTATTCAGCACCTATTCCCAGCGTTGTCCTCCGCGCATAATATGTCTTCATCATCGTAATCCACGATAATACTGGGGCCTGCCTCTTGTATGTCCATCACCAGGGCTTGCAGAATGAACATTATGCCAACGATAATGGGAAGTATAGCGATCATAACTGTACCTGTGGGGGTCGATATGTCGTGAGAAGCATGCCACCACCAGGAATAAAGCCCCCACAATGCTCCGAATATGAGCGAGAGCGTGCCAGAAGCAAACAGCAGAAAAAACGGAGATAAACTCCTGAAAACGTATTTCTGGTAAACTCGATACAAAAATCCCTTAAAGAGTTTTCCGGGGAATGACCACACTATCCGAGACAATTTCATAGACGACATTTCATTGCCGTAACTGGAGGGAAAATATATCTCTACTATTCTTCCTCGCAGAATGTTGAGATTGATGAGCATACTGTTTTCGAAGAAGTAGCTTTTGTCGATGCGTGTGAGATCAAGTCGCCGTAGCATGGACCTGCTGATCATAACGTAACCGTTCTGCGGGTCAAAGATGTTCCAGTACCCTGAAGCAAACTTGGTCAGGAAAGAAAGGCAGGTATTCCCATAGCGACGGAGCCGCGGCATATTCTTTAATTCTTCAATATGCCCGAACCTGTTGCCCTTTACATAATCACAGTCATATTTTAGAGCCGCTGCGACGAAACAGCCTAAGAAACGCGGGTCCATCTGGCCGTCTGCATCAATTTTGGCCACAAAGTCGGTTTTCAACTCTAGCCCCTTCTTGAAACCAGTCAACATGGCCCCGCCAACTCCCTCGTTATTGTCGTGCCTTAAATAGATGAGACGGGGGTCGTCCAACTCCTTAATCACTTCATCCAAACGATCAGGGGAGGCATCGTCAACCACGATAATCCAGTCCACGAACTCAGGCATGCGGTGAATCACGCCGGCCATTGTGGAGGCAGCGTTGTAGGATGGGATAACTACGGCTAATTTCCTTTTACGGTATGGCAATTGTTACTCCCTGTATAGATGGGCGGCCCTCGGCCGGCTACTTTCTTTCGAAGTTTGCGACTGTATGGGCGAATTGTTCGTGGGTCATGTTTAGATGCTTATTGAATGGTCGCTCATAAAAGAGCGGCCCTGAGTGTGGTCGTAATTGGTAGTCTCTATCTTCCGGCACGTAGGCATAGGGTTCCACGCACGTGCTACAAAGTCTTCTGTATGAATGCGTCAGCTTGATGGGCAACATGGATCGAGGTTGACTAGCGTATATGTTTATCAATCGGGTCTTCAGCGCAATCTGTTCGAAATCGAGCACGTGCCGTTCCAGGTCTTGTCTCCCCGGCGGGAAGGCATTTACCCTCAGCCACAAAAAAAAGAATGGCCCAGTACCGTTGTAAAGCGGGAATTCAATAAGACAAAAAAAACTATTAAGGCTTTTCCATACGCTGTGCGCAGCGAAATTTAGGGCATCGTGATCCGGGTGTCCCCCTTCATAGGCAGGCACAAAGACATGCGTCGGCCCTAGTTCTATACAAAGCACTTTGACAATTGCGACAAGTTTATTCAAATTTTTAACCAGCCCCATATCAGGCAGACGGAATAGACGTCTATTATCTGGGTCTATGCCCAGGGTATCCGCGGCAAGAGAGAGTTCTCTTTCTCGCTGTTCCTGTTTACCAAACAGATCTCCGGACGTTAGCCAAGCCAAATACACCGGAATAGAATGCTTGACCAGGCATCTGATAAATCCTGACATCAAAAGTTCATCGTCAGGATGAGCTAAGAGAAACACTACTTTTTTCATTACCGATAACACTTTTTGCCTCCTAACATTCCGCTGGAGACTGTCCGGTGGATGACTAGACACAACCTCTATTGTCCTCTGTGCCTTTACCTCCAAAGTCCTTGTTTCCGTTCATAAGATCACTTAGAAACCACTTTTTAGAGATCGTCCGAGTCCATCCACATCACGTGCCAATTGTCTGGATTAAACAGGTCCTTGTCCACCAATTCTGAGTTTAATTTCCTGATAATGAGTTGGAACACGTACGGTGATTTCAAGTATCCTCTCCTGTAAAGACCGTATCTCTTTGCCCAAAGGTTGCTCATCATCGATGCTATTATTTCCGCCTTTCGTGCTTGGGCCAGCCTCACAAGAGCATAGTCGAATACCGAAAATGCGTCGTAATGCTTTGGAAGCAGCATGATGTCTATTACAGCCAAGGTCGGGACGTGCGAAAGTTCAGTTTCGCGACAGACGCATACACCGACGAGTTGTCCTTCCCTTGAACGCACACCAATTATCTGGTATTCCGTTGTCGGAGCGGATAGACGCCATCTTAGGAAATCGAAGTCCTTGATTAAAGCATGCGGGACGCTTCGCATCCATGTCTGAGAAAATTCCCTGTAATCTCTCAAGTTGAGAAATTCTTGAACATTCATTAACTCGAGCACATAATTTACCGGTAGCCGCTTCAGCGTGGTAACTCTCAAATAGAATGACAATGCAATATCAGCCAAAGGAGAGACAAAACTCAATCCCTTCAACTTAAGAATGGATCTCGACCGGACCGGCTTAATGAAAGTCGGCATGCGTTGCACAATTTTCCATCCTACCTTCAGGTGTCCTGGTACGACTTCGGGCCGTATTGGATAGCCCGTGGTAAAATCGATGCCATTCTCTCGTAGTTCATTCAAGGAATGTTTCCCGAGCCGAGTAAAAATCCCCAGCCCTCGGGCCCTGCTAGATGTCATGACATCACAAACCATACCGGCAGTGCAAAGACAATCCCCAATCTTGTACTTGTACGGGATGGCTGCATAATAGCCGACCATGGTTGTGTCTGCATACGCTGCATACTGATAAGATGGCGGGTCTGCTGGAAATGAATGAAACTTCCATTCATAATGGTCCAGCGTTCCCGTAGGCCTGTTGACGTGCTCAGGAAAGCAGTCAAAAAAGAGTTCTCTTTGTTCCTCCAAGCCAAGGTCTCTGCTGAATTCTCTAAATTCCAGATTCATGTGTATGATGCGTTCTAAAAGGTGTTTTTAGTCTTAGGTTAACCCGGCATTGATATCAATACTCGTCCCGTTGATGTAATCGCAATTGACCAAAAAGTTTACTGCATGAACGATATTCTCGGGCTCCCCGAACTGGCCTGTTGGTATCTTCTGCTTTATGATAGTCTGGAAATCGGAAGGTACTTCAGTAATCATCCCTATATCAAAATACCCCAAGTTGAGAGTGTTTATGGTAATGCCCTTGGTTGCATTCTCCACGGCGATTGCCCTGGTCATACCCCATAGTCCCGCCTTTGATGCTGCGTAGGCGCTCGTGCCAGGGATGCCTATCCGGGCTACCACCGAAGAAAAGTTTACAATGCGTCCCCATCCTTGTTCACGCATTAATGGAAGGACAGCATTGATCATATTGAAAGTCCCAATGAGGTTGACTTCAATTACTTCTCTCCATCTTTCCAGGTTGGCCTTGTGGGCAAGGGAATTATAGTTGTTTCCAGCACAATTGAGTAATACGATTTTGTCTAGTCGGTGTCTGTTCTGATGCATGAAAGATTGAATTTCAGAAGATTGAACGATGTCAATACGGAACATATCTTCCGAACTGGCTTCCGGCTCTGTCCGGTTGTAGGTGCCGAGCACAGCTGCACCCTGCTTGGCGAAGTGTTTAAATAGGTATCGCCCTATGCCCCTAGAAGCCCCGGTTATAAGATACATCAGCATCACCCCAGTAAAGTCAATATGTTAATACGTAATATAATGCGTACCCAGACAGTAATCTCTTGATCTCAAGCCCGCGTTTATTTCTGGCCCGTCCTACGTGACAGATATTCCCATCGGGAATAACATTCACACGAAACTCCTCTTGAGAGATCAATATGGATTAGCGTTCCTAAGAACAAGAGCACCAGATTAGATGGTAACCCTGAATGTCGCAGAAAAAACGCCCAATGGTAAACGCAAAGCTAAATCGAGCCAGTTAGGTATTCTCATGCCCAGGACCGCACCTGCGGCATATTTTAGTGAATAAGTTACCGGGATTTCTCTTAAATTCATTGACACCCCCAACTGCCCCGACATTAGTTCCAAGCCTCTTACTGTCGGAATAGTCAAATGTTCCCCCGGGATGATATACGGCCAATGCCTGCCCATTGCCCTAGCAACACCCGTTAGAAGAGGGCCTATAACATGTAGGTGGCCGTTGGCATTCAACATGCGAAGACATCCTTGTAGGAGTTCCTTGGGATTAGGAACATGCTCGATGATGGAGACCAAGAATACTCGGTCATAACCCTTGTCATCCCCGTCTCGTTTCAAGAGGTCTGAGGCATCCTTTTCCAGCCACGCCACCTTGCTACCAAAAAGTTCGTGTTCTCTTATAGCTGGCGCGACTTTGTGGATATCATAACAGTCAAGAAAACTACTGCCTCCCATCCTCTCTAGGATGGCCAAAGCGAGCAACCCCTCCCCGGATCCGATATCTGCGATCTGCTCGTCTTGGAAACGGTCCAACGAGAAACTCTTGAGGATGTCAGAATACCAGACGTGCTGAAGAGTTTCCTTCTTGGCCATTGATTTGTGTTCTGGGTAGCCCGTTTCTAGATCTGAATAAATCTTATGCAAGAGCTCTCGCGTCGGCATCGGATAAGTAGTGTAAGAACCACAACCGTCACATCGGTATATATCCACGGCATGCATGGACCGCCATTGTGGGTGCCTCAAATTTTTTTTCAGAACGTGGCTACTCTCTCCGCAGTAGGCACAAGCAACTTGGTTTGAATCATGTCGATGGGCAACTGCTGACATTTTTCCTCGCGGAAACAGGCTGAATAACTTTGGGATCATCGATTGATATCAGAATTAGGCTTGGCCTGCTCTCATGACACGGGAAGAAGCCAAAAAGCTTGTGTATTTTTCAAGCAGATCAAGGATAATGGTAACCCCACGCGCCACTACCGATGTAGTCGAATCGCTTTTGCTCACCGTCCTCAATGTCTTGACACATAGCACATCATCCCAATCTTCCACATCGATCGACAAAAAACGAATCGGGTAGGTCAGATTTGATTTCGCAGCTTGAATTGTTTGTATCAAGTGTCGCATCTCCTTTTCTTCAGTCTCGTGTGTATTGCTCTTGAAACAGTCATTTGTTGATCTGTCTGACGGCACATGTAGCCAATAGCGTCTTCTGGCCTTACCGACTATCCAACGAGATAACCCTCATCTTTCCCATCCTGGTTCTGGGGGACACCGGGAAATCCAGGTCATAATCATCAAATAATATTAAGTACTGAGCACCATGAGGGATCTTGTCCCTGGTGATACGTGTTCTTGGTTCCAGGTTGTATACGGCTACGTGATTATAAGGGAGCCAGAAAGAAACCCACCAGCGATCGAAACTCCTCGGGCTGTCCACCATGACCATCTTGCCGCTGGCATCTCCAATGGTTGATCTTAAATGGGTCACGAGAGCGTGAATCCGGGGTGAATTGGCACCGGAGACCCAAATAGTGCCTTTCACATCACCAACATTAGCTACGAGAAAGAACATGACAAAAAAAATCCAAAAAGACATGAACGTTTTCCAATGAAAAAACAGATGATTGATTAATGTGAGAACGCCCAAGACCGCTATGGCCCAAATTACCCAAGGTTTAACAAATAGGTACCACCCAAGGTCAGGAGAATCCAGAAAAGATATATGAGCGGCAACATACCTGGGGAAAAACAGGGAAATGCTGAGGACGCTGACGAGTGAATACCCCATGATTAAGCCAATTTTTTGGTACAATTTCCAATCAATCTTAGAGAGAAAGGCCGATGCTGCAATCAAGAAAAGAGCTGAGATCATGAAAAAAATCCGACCATGGAGTCTGCTGAAACTCTCGTGCACGAACATATCTAGCGTCAGCTTAAATACCATTCCGAGGTAAAAAACTGAGATTGCGATCGTCATGACAAGCAAGGACAGGGCTCCCATATCCGGTGGAGAGTTTGATGCCGATTCTTTCCATGTTGATCCAAAAACAATAATTACCGGTATATAATAGACAAATAGAAAAGTTACGGCATAGGCCAAAATCATTCCACCAAATGCCGATATGGACGGACCCGATGAAGGTAATACCTCAGTAAAACGTCTATACAGTCCCAGATCATAGGAGAAACGTCCCGTGACGACGTAACAATAGAGCGCCACCCCTAGCAAACAAGCGGCAATCATGATGAAAAAAGAAAGTATGTACTGTCTAGAGCTACGCTTTTCCCGTAAAAAAATCATTGTTATCGCCATTGCGGCGTAAGAAATAATGATGCCAAGCAGCAAAGCAAGCGCAGTAGGTTTAGTAGCAAGACAAAGGGCGAGAGACAGTCCCGCAAGAATGTCATATCGTGCCCCCTCCAAACGGAGACTTTTCCATGCAAGAAATACACAGAGGAAGAAAACAGGGGCATTTGCATTTTCCGTCATGACAAGACTTGTCAGTGTGAAGGCAGGCAGCAACAGCAAGGCACATGACACGAACAGTGCGCTTCTTTGGTCCATGAGATCCCTGCAGATCAAGTATAACGGGAATATTGAGGCATTCATGAGAAGAGAATTGATCAGCTTGATGCCTACATAAAAATTGTCCTTGAGGAAAAAAGCTGGTGAGATGACGAGGGGATATATGACATTGGGTATCCTCCGAGAGAACCCCAGATTATGCGTGTCAAAAAAGTCAAGGGAGCGGAAGAAGCTCAGGGCCATGCTCTTGTACACAAGTTCGTCGGAGATGATGGGCGGGTTGTGTATGAACAATGCGATGATAAACCTGACAACCGAAGCAACGAGGTAAGAACACACTAGAATCGGCAGGATGTTTCTCGGGGCCAACGTTATTGTCCTTGGGGTCATAACCTTTGAATTATTTTCCATGCGAGCTTCTCGCTAATAAAGACTCTTCAATACTCTGTCTCGGTTGCCATGAGTGTCTTCCGAAGGACGTACGGATCCCTCGGCCATTCTCGAGACCTTGATTTCCTTCATGGCGAAAGCCAATTCGCGTTGATCGCCCGATACCCCGAGTTTTGCAGGCGACGCTGCGTTAGGCAATTCAAAACTTAAAATCAGCATGTCATCTCTGATCGCCCCGCGAGGAACAAGACATTCGAACACACCTTCCTTATTGACAACCCATGTACCGAACTGGATTCCACCCGCTGAGACCCTGACGGTTTGTTCCTTCAATTTCCCCTCAGCCAAGAAGGGGAATGCCTTGACCATCAGTTTCAGATCAGATACGTCACCAGAAACGACAGGCAAATAGAACTTGGCCTCTTGACCGGACGTCCAGACATAATCGTTTTCCGGGTAGCTCAGCCCCTCATGAGGATAGTTGACATAATTTCCCCGCTCGCCAAAAAGAATGGGAGTGTTAAATTGGTAAGGGACGGCTTTCTCTATAACTAAGCCCTTAAGAGCAATAGCGAGCTTTCGTGGATCTCTCGATGCACCTTGTTCAAGAGGCGAAGACGCGTCGGGGAGCTGAAAAGTCAGCTCCATCGGCACGCCGAAATGTACTGCCTTACCAGGAATTAAGCACCGGTAATACCCTTCCCCGTCTATCAACCAGTTCGCACATTCCACAGAGCCAGTGAAAACCTTTACCCTTTGTTTAGGCAGTAGTCCCGGTACTGTGAAAGGGCTCGCTTTCAAGGTAATCAAAAATAGGTTAGCCGTAGTCTCCAGTGGCACCCTTATTTTTACCTCATGCCCCGACGACCAAACATGTTTATCTTCCGCGTAGCTCAAACCTTCGGTTTGAAATTGCTTGAAGTTCCCACTGGTGGAGAAGACGATTTCTGTACCAAGTTTGTACGGCTTGAAACCTTTCGGAAGATCTCCTGGCGGAGAATCGGCGGCCAGTTGTCTTTCTACCATCTCTTCTACGACTACGTGCGGTCGTTCTGCCTCGACAAGTTTGGCATTGAATCCCCCCGACATGAATACAGCCCGACTAAAGGATTCGGCCAGGAAGGGGTATAGATTGTTGCAGAAGGAATCTCGAAAGACTACCACCCTCGCAGCTTGATGATCTGGGATTTCGGTTGCGAACGGTTTGCGAAAATCGCTAAAATTCCTCCATACTTTATCGAGATCCTGGGTGGCAAACTTCCAAGGGACTACTGGCTTCAGACTCCAATATATGTCATCGTACCTGTAGCCCGTGTTCATCATACCAGCAAGATCCCCTCCCTGCGACAGAATTCTCTTCTCAATCGTGAACCCTTCGAGTGTGTTGTCTTTCACGGGCAGCACCTCAGAACAGACCTTTACTATTTCGGCGTATGCCACAAAGGCTCCCAGATCGTTCCAGTGCGTGTCCGTTTTGGTATAAATCAGTCTATCATATTTCAGGCGTGCAGTGGTCAGGGGCTCCCGCAAATCGATGATTTTGACGGCAGATTTTTTTTTCATGTGGGCAAGCAATTGGTCGAGGCGGGACTCGTTACTTAGCCTGTTAATATTTGGCGGCATGAATTCCGGATAGATAGTCTCCTTATTCAGGGCAAAAACCACGACATACAGGATCCCGCTCCTTCGGAGCCACTCATCTCTGGATATGAGGGCGTTGGCCCACTTTTCTAAAGACACTTCGTCAAATGGCCGCACATTACGAAAATAATCGCGAGCTTCATTATTTTCTCCGGCATAGAATAACCAGTCCTGTCTGCCCAGTATCACCTTTGGTGATGGAGAGTCTCCAAGAATCCGAAACTTAAGATAATTGCGCCAGGTGATCAGGGATGGGCGAAGGCCGAAATTGTCATTGTAATAAGATTCGTAATTGCGAGTGAATTCCTTTAAGTTAGTCGCGCTTTTCCATTCGGGCCGAGGAGCCAAATTTCTCTTTTCCGCCCCACTTACAGTTTCTTGAACGCCCAAATTGCCAACCAATAAAGGCAAAAACACGATCAAAAGGAACACAAAGCACACAGCGCCATCTTTAGCTGTCTCCAATAAAGGTGAACTGTTACCGGTCATCTAGCCTTAAAACCTAAAATATATGAATGGATTGTACGTTCCGGCAGCGATGTACATGACACTAAGAACCAATACACTAGTCAGGACGGCTATGTGTATTGCTAAGACTGCCGATCTAAAGACTGGATGGAAAGCATGCGGGCTCTTGAATGGGGAGTCGGATGTCAGGTTGGTTATCCAGGGGACAAAGGGGGTGGCCCCTAGAATCCCAATAGTTAGAGCTACCCAAACTTCTTGAGTAGCATAAAGGCCAACGTGATATAAAGTGCCAGTTCCAGTACCGAATCCCGCCATGGCCTTAATAAAGTTTGTGGCGCCCTGGAAGGTCTCGCTCCTAAAAAATACCCAGCCCACTGTAACGACAGTCACTGAATAGAAGGTGCTTATAACTCTTCCAAGACGGTTTAGCCAATTTTCGAGGAAGGCCCTTTCTAGAATCAAGAAAGAGCCGTGGAAAAGTCCCCACACAACAAAAGTCCAACTGGCTCCATGCCAAAGGCCGCACAGAAAAAACACGGTAATAAGATTAAAATAAGTACGGAGAGGGCTGCATTTGTTTCCGCCAAGGGGAATGTAGAGATAGTCTCTAAGCCAAGTGGAAAGCGAAATGTTCCAACGTCGCCAGAATTCTCTAATAGACCCCGATATGTATGGATAATTGAAATTCTCGATAAAGCGAAACCCCATCATTCTGCCAAGGCCGATGGCCATGTCCGAATATCCAGAGAAATCGAAATAAATTTGCAAAGTGTAGCAGCCAATTCCGAACCAGCTTAGGCTTGCGGTGAGTTGATCCGATGGGATGGCAAAGACGTGATTGGCGGGAACAGCTAGTGTGTCTGCTATCAGCACTTTTTTCCCCAGTCCCAGAATGAAACGTCTCACGCCTTCAGCAAATAGAGCAATCGTCACAACACGATTCTCTATGTACGGGGCCATGTTTGCGTACCGGAGTATAGGTCCGGCAAGTAACGTGGGGAAAAGTGAGATATAGATTGATACAGTTTCCATGTGGTTGGCAACAGGTGCTTGTTTTCTGTACACGTCAATGACGTAGGACAGAGATTGGAAGGTAAAAAACGAGATTCCAATCGGGGTGGGTAGCAACACGACAGTAATATTGGAAAACCCGAGTTGCGACAGTACGACATTGAGGTTTTCAGTTAAGAACGAGAGATACTTGAAAAATCCTAGAAGTAATAGGTTGAGTGACACAGCTATTACAACGAAGAATTTTTCAGTCCCCGAGCCTTGAAACTTGAGCAATATAATGCCGAAAATGGCATTCCCAAGCATGGAAGCCACCAGGACTAGCGCCATCGTGCCTTCACCCCAAGCATAAAAGAAAAGACTCGATGCAAGGAGGAAGATGTTACGGAGATTGCTCCGTAACGAGAAATAGCAGCTCAAGAAAATCGGTAAAAACAGAAACAAGAAGGAGGGAGAACTAAAAAGCAAGGTCTCAAACCCCCGATGATTTTCTATCCACCAAGTGCCTACTTCTCACCGCGAGCGCTGCGTCTCACTAAGAATTTGGCACAGACAACAAAACTAAATGAATCTCTCATCATTCTTGGGCTCGTCACCTCGGTCCTCCTCCCTTTTTCCAGAGCTTCCCTCCTGCACCCTCAGCTGCCTTGCTCGTGTCGATATCTCCCATGAGACCGTCAGCAGTCAGAATGACGATCCGTAAATCATCCGGTGACTTATTTTGAAAAGTGTATTTAGGAATTGCAAAACTAAAGCCTGTCTTGGCGAGATCTGGATTTTTGAAATGACTTGCCACATCAGGTCTTTCTGTAGGTTTGACAAGGGCTACGCACTTATTATTAATGAACAACAAAAAACCATCTGGAACCACTTTTTTTTGGCGATCGAAACCCCAACCATTTATTAGGACCGAATCTCCTTGCAAGATGAACGGACTCATGGCACCGTTTACGGCATCGCTCTTCCTAAAAATCTTTTGACCCGGTCCGACCAGTGCCTCGGTCCCTGAATCGTCAGAACGAACCTCATAATCACAACTTGCAGCCTTTTCTTCCTGCCCTTGCATCTTCGTGACTTTTGGCTGCGTTGGGGCTTGTGTGGGAGGCTCGCTGCAACCTACCAGAAAAGAAAAAATCGCTCCCACCACTATTAACGCAAATAGTTTCTTCCTCATGATTACTCCTAAATTCTTAGGTTCTCCATTCGGTTATGGAAATTACCTATTGTATTAAGCCGCTCTTTGATAATCCGGCCAACTGCTTCTGGGGACAGTTCCCGCCGAATGGTCTTGGCCGCCTGCTCCCCTCTTTCTTTTCCTAGATCCGGTTGGAAACAAACCAACCTCATCATCTCAGCCGCGTGATCCAAGTCAGGGTCTGCCCAGAAATTACCTTTTTCATAAGGTCCGTAGTTTGCTTCAAGTTGGACTATCTTGTATTTAATTGGAAAAGAATTGCTTAAATTCATAAAATCCATATTCGCAGACCATCCGGTTGCTATGACCGGCTTCCCCATGTTCATGGCTTCTGCGATTGGCAGTCCGAAGCCTTCAGATCGATGGAGAGAAACAAGGCAGTCGCAGGCATTAATCAGACCGTTTAACTGCGTACGTGATTTGTAATCATCTATGAGTATTATGGACAAGTCGCCAGCGGAGATATCCTCTATTTTTGTCATCATGTCAGGGCGCGAGTTGGGATTGAGGACTTTTAAGACTAGGCAAGATTCACTAGAATTTGTTCCAAATGCTCTCCGGAAGGCCTTCACGGCCCCCAGTAGGTTCTTTCTTTCCGGGACGCTCAGGAAATCTCCCATGGCCAGAAAAAGGAATTTTTCTTCAGGTAATCCTAGAGTACTCCTATCAATAATTGAAGGCACTTGAGGCTGGATACAAAGAGGAATTCGGCAGACAGGAATCGGGGCCTTCCGGCCTATTGCGTCTAGACAAAAAGTGGATGCAACCCAAATTTCCTGAAACGGTAGAAAGGAATCCATCCATTTATCTGGAAATATTGGCATTTCCCAAAACCAAAATCCGATATTGAAGTGCTCTCTCAGAAACCCCGGACCAAAATAAGAGGTCACTATTGCTACTTGGTCAGCGTTTATATGAAAAATACTAGTCAGGAATTTTGGGCCCTGGTTGCGGACGCCTTCAATCGCATGCTGCATCCGGGCCAGGCAGCCCTCGCGGAAATCGATTGCACTCACGTCTAAACCCACTGCCTTGGCCGCTGCAATGGTGGAGCGCGCCGCCTCGCCAACTCCCAGTTCCCCCCTTAAATAGCCTATAAGATTTATTCCACCGTTGAAGAATCTTGATTTGAAGCGCGAAATGTCGCTTCGTCGCCTTTTGTACGCAAGTTTCAATGCCCATACTTTTATATTCTCTTTCTTCTCATGGCTAGGGATGGTCTGTTTAATGATTCTGTGAATCATGGCCGCTAACTTGGCCCAGACACGGAGTCTGATTGCGGCGGAGAAACCGTTTTGGCTCGCATTCGTTTTTCCCTCTGTTTCGGGTGAGGCCGCGTTCGAGACACTTTGTATAAAACGGCTCGGCATTTCTCGGACAACTTGAGAGACATTTTTCGCTGTTGTAGCAACTCTCTCGGAAAGCATTTTCGCTACCGGTTCCGTAAAAATCTCGCCAAATCCGTATTCGCGATTAGTGGCGCTCAGGAACCAACGCGCTAAAGCTTCTGAATCCGCCCCTTCAACATCAGGAAACGCTCCTTGCAAGTCACGACGTATTGAGTGTATATACCGCATCAACTTGGTGACAGGCTGCCCATTGTCAAATGCAGGATAATTGTAAGAATTTGCGAATTCAGGGTCTCTTGAGACATCAAAAGGATCATCTCCAAAGATTGCCTGTATCGATGAATCTGTCAGATAGAGTTGCCTGACCGGGGGACTTATTTGTTGTTCTATCCCTGAAAAGTAGTTGAAGTAGTAGTCATGTTGACTGTATTGTTGCACGCCATCATTCATGATTCTCTCGACATAGTCTTCAACTATTTTTTGAACCGTTTTGGGGAGCCCTTTTTTCTGAAATCGGTTCTCGTGCTTTGAGAACACAATAGTCTCGGTGGGCACAACGCCGCTGAAATGAAAGAAGATCAGCGGTTCCCCGTTGACATAATATCCTGTGGCCGACTCTACAACGGTTCGATGTATTAAGTTCCAGTAGGCTACGTTCCAACCAGGGTTTCGCTCAATATGACTTTTGTGGACGAAACACGGGAGAAAGTTGCACCAAATTTGATCTACAAACAGACCGTTAGGAAGATCAACCCTGCACATCGAGATTAGTTTATCTTGCCACCAGTCAAGAAAGGCCTCAGTTTCTGCGGAACGTGCCAGGGCCAAAAAACCCAGATTATAGACACCGGCTCGTAAGATCGCCAAGTCGTCAGGCCGCAATCCGTCATTTAACGGACTGGTAATATGGGGCGTGACTGCTGCATCAAATTGGGAAAGCTTATCAAAGATGGGATTTAAGGAGCGATAGCAGTATATGTCTGGGTCTAAGTAGATTACTTCTCGGTAGCCTTTGTTCCAAAGATAGTCAATAAAGAATGGTTTGACAGCAGTATTTAGTTCTATTACTGTGTAGATAAAAGCCATTCTCTTAAAGTGTTCCATGGGCACATCCAAGACGGGAACGGTAGTGAAGACGTCCGAGCTGAAAAGTCTTTCGTCGTATCCGCCGTCCACCAGCAGCACAAAAAGGTCAGCATCCGTCCCTGATTCTTTGATTGATGTCATTAACGTTTTTGCAAAATGGAAGTAATTACAAGATACTATAGTAAATATGACCTTGCTATTCATAATCATTCATATCCTAAGCCGGTTGTTTCATCCTAACCCAGTTTGAGAAAGGCCTCGTACATGGGTTTCACGTAATCGTTGTCGAGTTCATATTCGATGCGGCCCTGACTAAGGTACCATTGACAGTATCTCAGCCAATCGTAACCAAACAAGTCTGGAAACGCATCTCTGACATCAGGCCTAATCAAATAAATGAAGTAAGCCAAGTTAGAAATCTTTTTGGGGGTCCCTCTCACGTACTCATTTACCCAGTTGACAAAAGAATCCCAACTCGCTTCCTTTATAACATCATTCCATTTAGCTCTTTCCGTAGGTATCAGTTCCATAAAGCAGCGAAAGACTATCGGGGGAATTCTGACACCATTCGAGTCCATCTGGGCGTCCAAAAAGGGATTTCTGGGCTGAGGGGCGGAATGCTTGGCTACGGTTTGAGTCAAGGAGTAGCCCAGGCTTTGGAACAACAGTGGGTACGGACCGTATTCTTTAAATATTCGAAGAATTTTTTCCGGTATTTCTTCTGAGCACACACTTGCTCGTCCTTGACGGAAGTGGGATTTCTCGTCATCCACGGCTAGGCGGCGCATCACATTAAGATTTGACAACTCCGTTGCCACAAATATCCTTTCCTCGGGCAATGGCCCTATATAACGGGTGACGGCGGCAAAAGTTTTCTCCGTATTACAATGAAGATCTTCAAACCGTATGCATGGGACACCTAGCTCCTGCCAGCCGTAGCTGATCATCAACCGTAGTGGAAAATGATCCCTAAGGTATTCCCGGCATCCCTCCCCCAACTGCCCCTGATCTTTAAGCATCAGTGTCTCTGGATATACAGCTCGTGTTGGATTATTAAGAGTCTGATTAAAAAGAGACAAAAAGACCCTAATGGGATGTCTGACAATGGTTAGCAGTTTTACTCCTAATTTCTGTGCTCTCTCGTAACACCGTTCACAAGGCCATGGATGGATATTGCCAACTCCGGTTATCATGTTTTCAATCAGGTCTGGCAACGATTCAGCGTTGCTGCTGTAGTCATGTTGTAAAATTCTATACGCATTTGCAATCAATGACTTGACCCATGCGTTTCCAGTTTTGGGACATGTGACTAGGAGCACCCTTTGATCGCCGTCCTCCCAACACCACGGTTTTGCGAATTTCGTCATCACCGGCTCCACACCCCAATCGCGAGCTATTCTAGCTACCCCCCCTTGGTTAATCCAACCTAAATTTGGAGATTCATATCAGAGTAACGCCCCGAGGTGTCCTGCACTGCTACCTTTATCGAGATTTTGGGGTCACCATAAGGTCCCTGGTTACTATTCAGAGCAAAACCCGACTTAAAAGAGTCCCGCAGCATGGGGAACATCTGTTTGACATCGGGGCGCTGCAATCCATAGAAACACAAGCCAAGGAAAGTATCGTTGATGTAGACCTTTACTTTGTGAATCCCTGGTGGGGAAACAGCCCACCCTTTGACATGAAGACGGTTTTGGATTATATAGGCTTCGTCCACATTCATCTTGGGCCATTTTCCTGCGGCGGCATCCTGTTCGAGTCGTCTGGCAATAATTCTTTCCATAACTCCGTCTCTGAGTGGCTTGCCACTCGACATGGGACTGACACGAATGGTCCTTCCACCGAGTTTCTTCACGGATTCCCCGCTCTGCAGAAGGGCATACACTTCAAGGGTGACGTCTCCGTACGGCAGGAGTTTGCCCTCGACCTCCAGTGTCCAGCCACAGTATTCGAGCTTATCGTTGGACTTGGCTTTGACTAAGTCTGGCCTACTGCGATCAATGTATGAGGCCGCTACAATGACCTGTTCGTGTACCAGGAAAACTCTCCTGGCGGGCTGCCCAGCTCCTTCATCCACTGCCCAGCCAGAGGCTTTCAACACCCCTTTCTCAGAAAGCCAGCGGCCCACCAGATCCCCTGCCCAATGATCCACATTGCCGAATTGACGACTGTCCCCGGGCACCAACACATAGTCCGTGATATGAACGGGCAAGCTGCGGTCGTTTATGCCTTCGACAAGCTCTTTGCGATTAAGTCCTTCTTCAACCACAGGGCTTTCACGGGTGACCGAGCCTCCTGTCAATAGCCGCGTTTCTTCAGACGCTTCTATATCCCTTATTTTCTGCACAATCTTTCTTTTAGATGAACTCTTCTTCGTCATGGCATATATTGATTGCGCAACAATTTTCACGGCCTGATGTTGTTGTTGAATCGCAATTCATGAAAATTGTATCATAGGAACTCAAGAATTTCTACGTAGAAACGAGCTTAATCTGCGAGCGGGTCTCGTGATCTTCCAAGAAGTTGATTGATAAAGGTGGTCGAGAAGGGCCTCCTTTTCGATCAAACGCCCCCGCGTCTCGGCAAGGAGCATGTCGCGCTCTTCTACCCGCACTAACGCCTCTGACACTCGACCCTCATCCTCGTCAACACGACGCCGAAGCTCTGACTCCAGAGACTCCTTCTCTCGCAGCAAACCTTCCAGACGCTTGACTTCCGCCTCCCTCGCTGCTAATTGCTCCTTCAAACCAGCCGACTCACCCTCATCAGCACGAAGCCATTCCTGCAACTGAGCAACCTGGGCATCTCTGTCTTGAACAGACGAATTGAGTGCGTTGATAGTCGCTTGACACTGATCTTTCTCAATCTTGATCTTGTCTGATTCCAAAGACGCTTGCGTAAGTAGATCTTTAAGACACACCACTTCCTTTTCGAGGCCATCGACACGTTCCGTGAGGGATAGTATGAACTTGTCCTTTTCCTGGATTGCTAAGTCACGCGTCGAAATTTCTATTGTCAGACGTTTTCGCAATAATGTCAGATCACGATTCAATGAACGGCTCGGCCAAGAGTTCGCGGCCGTTTCAAGGCCTTTCTTCTCCTCATCGAGAAGGCCGGCTAGCTCTGATCCACCATTTGCGCATATTCTCAGGAGCTTGTTCCAAGTATCCCTCACAAACGCAGGTATATCTCTTTTCATGGGGTCGATTTTCAAGGATTGCTTGAAATGTCTTAATCGTGGCTCTATGAACCTTTGGATGCTGAGCGCCGTCTCGGTGAAAGGGATGGGCCACTCAATACCTAAGACATCACAAGTTCTTTTGATCACGGACGTAGGATCTTCGAGGAATTCCGAAAATGAAACGAAAATGCGCGGATATTCGCTTGTGTACTCTTGTGCCTCCAGTAGATGCGCGGCCCAGAGAGTGAGAGACTTTTCTGACGGAAAATCATTGCGTCTTTTTAATGAAGCGGCCACCTCTAATGGATCCCGGACCACGAGTATAAAATGAGGTTCGACCTCCAGCTCGACAAAAATGTCATGCCACAAAGGAAGCAAACGGCACATCCGCGGGTCCTTGAGCCCCCACATGGCTGCCGCATGAAAATCCCGACGGAGTATGTTTAAGATGTCCGATCGGAATCGCTCTGCATCTCGTTCCAGCCACCATGATTCGGGGAAAGGGCCGACATGGTCCCAGCTCAATCCCATCCAGTTTAGAACGGCATCGTGGATATCCACAATCTCCTGATGTTCCCAAAAACCTTTCCGGTTTTCCCATGCCGGTTGCATGAGCTTGGGGCCCAAGTCCACGCCGAGTATGCCGAGGACGCCGGCCACAGCTGATGTGCCGCTGCGGTGCATGCCCAG
>Ga0172375_10005260_pt1 | contig 18737 bp, 13 predicted proteins | sample LakKiv1m_FD_114537 | JGI IMG/M metagenome (GOLD analysis project Ga0172375, IMG submission 114537) | Freshwater microbial communities from Kabuno Bay, South-Kivu, Congo - kab_092012_11.1m | ecosystem: Environmental > Aquatic > Freshwater > Lake | place: Democratic Republic of the Congo...
GCGCGCCACGGCGGGCGCGCGCTATAAATGACCCTCGTGAATTGAATCTAACAATCCTTTAATCCGACGAATCCCAGTTCAGACGGTTATGCTTTCCGCCGCAGCGCCTCCAGCCGGGCTGTAGCCAGCCAAAAGAGGACGATCACATTAAAAAGGGTGAATGGGACGGTCAGCAGATATAAACGGAGCATGAGCTGACGGGTGGATTCAAGGGCCCAGGGAGTCGAATCCACAATTATATTCGCTTGGATGAAGAATTTAACTATTTCTGTGATGATAACCAGGAAACTTGCGGTAGCTATTACACCGATAAATGCCTGAAACGGTAGGGTGGCTTTCTTGCCATAAACTTTTGTCCTGCCTCTGGCGGTCAGGACCGCGGTAGCTATGCCAAAGATGACTGCAGTCGTTAACATATTGGATCGATATAGCCCAACGAATGGCGAATACCCATACAGGCCGACGATTCCCTGAAAAAATACCGATCCTGTTGAGATTATTGAACTGAATAATAATATGCCGACGGTGGCGCCAAGCGCCTGCCCGGATCGGCCATACCAGGCGGAACAGATCAACCCCACTGTCGCCGCGAAAAGGATGCCGAGGAAAACCCGAAGAGCAGTAAGCAGCAGTGTCCAGATTCTCATACCGGCGATTTGGAACATGATGGCCCCGGCGCTCATCGTTCCCAGTAAAATGAGGCACGCAGGCAGGCAAGCCGCAATAAGCTTCCCAGCGATAATTTCTATGCTGCGCAAGCTGGTCAATAGCAGCATGTCCAACGCGCCGATCTCCCGCTCGCGCGCAATGGTTCCGGTGATCTCCGGCAGTACTTGCGCCAGCGCCAGCAATATAAGAAGAGAAGAGATGCCGCCGATGGCTTCGTAATCATTATTATCGGTTAACACGAGGGAGAACAGCCAGCCAAAACATACCAGGATAAACCCGATCCTCAGCAGCAACCGCCACCACACGCGCATCTGCCGCTGCTGCGCCAGCAATTCCTTATTCATCACCGCGATCAGGCCGGCCACGCGCGGGAGGCGCTGCTCGGCCCAGCCGGGATCGATCAACGGTATATTGAGGATGTTCGGCATAGCTTTGTCCTGCCCCTGGGATTATTTGATTGACAACCAGTCCACGGCAAGGTTGTACCCGCTCGATTTCTCCCTTTTTCCGGTCACCTCGATAGCCAGCTCGTGCTCGCCGGCGGCAAGCTCCCACTCGCCGAGGTCGAGGGTATCGAAGCGGATGTAGTATTCGTAACCGTCGAAGGCGAGGGGGACCGGCTGGCCGTCGAGCTTGAATTGCAGGTTGCCGCCGCTGGGGAATTTGCACAGGCCGAGGGTGAGCCGCTGCCTGCCCGAGCGGAGCACCGGGAAGCGCAGCGTGATCGCCGCGCCGGGTTTATCCGCCCCCAGCCACAACAGCCGCCAGTTGCTCGCTTCCGAGCCATCGTAAAAGCCGGAGGTGTTCACATACGCTTTGATCGCTTGCTTGCCGCCTTTCACGCTCGAAACCGGCAGCTTCTCCGCTTCGAGCAGGAGGTTGCTACGGAAGGTGATGAAATCCAGCATCAGGCCGGCGGCGCGGGAAGCCCGGTTTTTACCGGCGGAGGTCACGGTGATGCGGTGCGGTCCCTTGGCCAGCGGTTGCGTCATGCCGATCAAGGCGGGCATGGCGTCGCGCGGCTCTTTCGCATAGGTGTCGATCGGCTCGCTCAGCGCCTGCCCGTCCACCGCCACCCGCGCGATGCCGCGGTGTGGGCCGGTGACTAAGCCCATCTCCAGGTAATACACGCCGTCCGCGGGCGCGTCCACCAGAAGCGTGAACGACTCGCCTACGTGGGCATTCAGCGTGGCGATGCCTTTCGCGGAGCTCAGGCAGATCGTCTCGTTGCTGTCGTCCACTACCTTGCCGCCCGCAGCGGGGTCCAGCAAGGTTTCCGCCTCGGTCACCCCCCGCCGCGGTTCCGGGCGGTTGAGGCGGGCGGGCATGCCGATCGGGGTGAAGCCGTGCGTCGTGCCCGGCGCGGCGTACCAGTAGGTTACCCCGGCATAGTCGGAATTCGGCCAGCTATTGACCGGTCCATGTTCCATCATGATTTTTGCCGTCTGCTGGAACGGGACCATATCGGTTAACTGGAAGCGATACGCGTGCGCGATCCCCCGTTCGTCGAGCAGGCCGCAGCCGTAGAGCGGCGCCGAGCCCGTATTGCCGAAATACCACCCGCCGTTGAAATAATCCTCGGTGCCGGTGCCGTTGTAGAAGGTGTTGTCGCGGTCGTCGATCCACAGCATCTCGTCGCCTTCCAGAAAGCCGATGCCGATGGCTTCGTTCCGCATGGCGTGGCTCACCCCGCACCACTGGCCGCGTCCCCGCGCTTCGAGCATGGGGAAGAACTCGCCGTTGACGGTGCGCGGCTGCCGGTGCCACCAGGCGAAAAATCGCCCCATGCCTTCCGGCAATTGCTTCATTGGCTCATACACCACCTCATATGACAGCTTGAGCGGGGTGGCCGACTCGTTCTTCACGGTAATGGCGGCGCCGTCGGCATACGGCATGACCCAGTAGGAATAATAATGGTCATTCACCTTTCCCAGCAGCATAGATTTGCATTCCTCCCCCGGGTAGGGGTCGAGAAAGAAATCGGCCAGCGGCGAGTAGACGTTCGGCTGCTGCTGCCCATCCACGTTCAGCAGCAGCAGCGTCTTCCGCCCGATCTTCACATCGCGGCTATCGGGTTTGATCTTCAGCGCGCGCACCAGCCCGGCGCCGGTCAACTCAATGAGACTGCCGGTTTTGCCGGGGGAGATGGTCAGAGTTCTCCGCGCGATGTGGGCCGTTTTCGGATACGGCAGCGGCGGCTTGCCGGGATTCAGCCAGGCCGCCTTCACCTGGTCGAGCTTGCGCCGGTTCTCCGGAGAGTAGTTCGGGTCGAAGGTCGTCACGCCCTCCGCGCCGCCGAAGCGCTGCCAGGTGATCTGCAGGAAGTTCACCGGCCCACCCGCAACGATCTTCAGCGACTTCGCGAAGGGGATGGGCACGTAGCTGCACCACCCCCCGATGAAGTGTTGTGAAAGCGGCGGAATGAACGGATAGACCGCTCCGGTGAACATATCGCGAAAATGCTCCAGTTCCAGCCGCGGCGTCTCTTCCCCGTCAAAGTAGAACTTCACCCACCCGTCGAGGGGATCGGCCGACCAGAGGCGGTAGACGCACCCCGGCCCTTCGGCATCGAAGATGACCAGGTTCTCCCCCTCTTTGCGGATGTAGGAATACTTGCCGTCGAAGCCGTCGTTATTGCCGCCGGTCCGGTCGTAGCTGGACACCTGCGCGCATACGCTGTCGCGCAGATAAGCCGCGCGCTCAACGTCGATCAGCTCGGTCAAGTCGCCGGTGGCGATGGGCGCCGCGCGGGCGGCAGTAGATAAAAACAACAACAGCATGATAGCGGAGATGAGTTGTAGCATGGCGCCCTCCAGCAGAGATAGTTTACAAGCGTTCGTTCGTTACTGCAACCTGGATTCGTCGGATTAAAGGATTTGAAGGATTTTCAAATCCTTTAATCCGACGAATCCAGGTTCAGACAAAAATAGTGCTCATCGGTTATACTGAAGATCATGCCGCCGATCGTAAAGAAATCAGACGAGCGCGATGAGGAGCTGACCGCCTTCCTCGACGAATGGCTGCGGTTTTACGGGCCGGTGTCGGTAGAGTGGCTCGCGGGGACGCTCGCCCTCCCGGTGGAGGAATTGACGCCGGCGGTGGATGACCTGCTTGACGGCCAGCGGCTGGTGCAGGGGCGGCTGGTGGTCGAGGGCGGCGAGGACGACCTCTGCGACGGGGAGAATTTCGAGATCCTGCTGCGCATGGCGCGGTCGGCGGCGGTGCCGTCGTTCAATCCGCTGCCGGTGGAAGACCTTCCGCGCTTCCTCGCGCAGATGCAGGGATTGGCCGCGCCGGGGGAGGATATGGACGACCTGTGGGCGCGGCTGGAGGGACTGTCCGGCTACCCGGCGCGGGCGGAATTGTGGGAAGAGGCTATTTTCCCGGCCCGGATGTGGCGGTATGACGGCGCGTGGCTGGACAGCCTGATGCAGGAAGGCGGCCTGCACTGGGTGGGCGTCGAGAAGGGGAGGGTGGCGTTCTGCCTGGAGGACGACCTGCCGCTGCTGCCGGCGCGAGAGGCAAAGGACGGGCTGCGCGACCTGCTGCCCGACGCTCATGCCCGCTACGGCCTGCCGGCGCTGGCGATGAAGTCCGGCCTGCCGATGGAGCGGCTGGTGGCGCGGCTGTGGGACGGCGTATGGGCCGGCATCGTCAGCAACGACAGCATGGCCACGCTGCGCAAGGGCATCCAGCAGGATTTTCAACCGCCGAAGCTGCCGCAAATCGATCCCGAGCGCCGGGGCCGGCGCGTCCCCCGCGGCGGCTTCTCGCGCTGGACCGGCGCCGCCCCCCTCGCCGGCAACTGGTACCGCCTCGCCGGAGCGCAGGCTTCCAGCCTGCGCGTGGAAGATGACCCCAACCTTCTCGAAGACGAAGAGCGCGCCCGCGACCGCGCCCGCCTGCTCCTCGACCGTTACGGCATCCTCTTCCGCGAGTTGCTGCAATGGGAGACGCCGCCCTTCCAATGGCCCGCCGTCTTCCGCGCGCTGCGGCTGATGGAGCTGTCCGGCGAGGTGCTGGGCGGCATCTTCTTCCACGGCATCTCCGGCCTGCAGTTCATCGCCCCGCGCGCCTTCCGCCTGCTGCAGCGCAAGCTGCCGGACGGCGTCTGGTGGCTCAACGCCTGCGACCCCGCCTCCTGCTGCGGCCTGCCGCTGGCGGGCCTGCGCGGCACGCTGCCGAAGCGGCTGCCCGGCAATTTCATCAGTTATTGCGGCAGCTCGCCGGTGCTGATCATCGAGCGCAACGGCAAGGCGCTGCAGTTCCTCGCCCCGCCGGACGACCCGCGCCTGCCCGAATACCTGGCGCCTTTGCATAATCTAATCGAGCGCCGCTTCCAGCCGCTGCTGCACGTCACCGTGGAGTCCATCAACAGCGAAAATTCATGTACCAGCCCCTACCTCGACGCGCTCTCGCTCGCCTTCAACGTGGTGCGGGATTATAACCGGATATTTGTCTCTCGACGACTGGCATAAGAAACAACCATTTTTGGAAAACGGATACTAGCACGGAGCTCCTGCTCGCGACGCCGTTCCTATTGACACTGGAAGGCCATCTCTGCTATCGTAATCGCGAGGGAAGACCACGGGGAGCGTCATTCGCAACGAGCCGCGGGTAAGCCGGCAGACGATCTTTCGAGATTGGCCTGCCGATTTTTTATTTGTGGAAGGGATCATACTGTGACCGAGCATCGCCAATTGAACGCGTGGATCGAAGAGTGCGCGCGCCTGTGCCAGCCTGATGAGATCGTGTGGATCGACGGGTCGGAGGAAGAGAAAGAACGCCTGACCGCGGAAGCGATGAAAACCGGTGAGATAATACCGCTCAATCAAGAAAAATTTCCGGGCTGCGTATATCACCGTACTGCGATCAATGATGTGGCGCGCACCGAAGACCTGACCTACATCTGCACCAGTCTGAAAGAGGACGCGGGTCCGACCAATAACTGGATGTCGCCGGAGGAAGGCTACCGCCGGGCGGGTGAAATCTTCGCAGGCTCGATGAATGGACGGACGATGTATGTCATCCCCTTCTCCATGGGTCCGGTGGGGTCGCCGTTCAGTAAAATCGGCATCGAGCTTACCGACAGCATCTACGTAGTGCTCAACATGCGCATCATGACGCGCGTGGGAACCCCGGTCCTGAAACAGCTCGGCGCGGGGGCAGAGTTCACCAAGTGCCTGCATGGCAAGACCGACCTGGATATCAAAAAGCGCCTGATCCTGCATTTCCCGGAAGAAAACACCATCTGGAGCGTTGGCTCCGGTTACGGCGGCAACGTGCTGCTGGGCAAAAAATGCCTGGCGCTGCGCATCGCCAGTTACCTGGGCAAGCGCGAGGGCTGGCTGGCGGAACACATGGTTATCATGGGCGTGGAGGACCCGGCGGGGCGCATCGAATACATCGCCGCCGCCTTCCCCAGCGCCTGCGGCAAAACGAACATGGCCATGCTGGTGCCCCCCGAGGGATTGCGCGTAAAGGGTTATCATATCTGGACGGTAGGCGATGACATCGCGTGGATGCGCATCGACACCGACGGCCGGCTGTGGGCCATCAATCCGGAGACGGGATTCTTCGGCGTGCTGCCCGGCACCAATATGAAGTCCAATCCCAGCATGATGAAAACCATGACCCGCAATACCATTTTCACCAATGTGGTGCTGGGCAAGGACGGCACAGTGTGGTGGGAGGACGGCGAAGGCGATCCTCCGGCGGAAGCGCTGGATTGGCAGGGCCGGCCCTGGCGCCCGGACATGAAGGATGAGAGCGGCAAGCCTATCTCCGGCGCGCACCCGAACAGCCGCGCCACCGCGCCCATCTCGCAGTGCCCGTCGCACTCTTTTCGCATCGAGCATCATCATGGCGTGCCGATTTCAGCGATCATCTTCGGCGGCCGCCGCGCGTCGCTGGCGCCGCTGGTTTACGAGTCCTTCGACTGGGAGCACGGCGTATTCGTGGGCGCGACGATGGCCTCCGAGCGCACCGCCGCCCAATTCGGCAAGCTGGGCGAAATACGCCGCGATCCGATGGCTATGCTGCCGTTCTGCGGCTATCACATGGGCGACTATTTCGAGCACTGGCTGGAGATGGGCCGCCGCATGAGTTCCGCGCCGAAGGTCTTCCATGTCAACTGGTTTCGCCAGGATGAGGACGGCAGTTACCTGTGGCCGGGCTTCGGCGAGAACCTGCGCGTGATCGAATGGATCCTGGATCGCTGCCGGGGCGAAGCCGACGCGAATGAGACGCCCATCGGACTCGTGCCGGCGATGGATAGCCTGGATTTGACCGGACTGGATGTCCCGCGGGAGCACATGCGCAAGCTTTTTGCCGTCGATAAAGACGAATGGCTGGAGGAGAGCAATCGCGTCGAAAGCTTTTTCCAGCAGTTCGGCAATCGGTTTCCGGGCGAGCTATGGGAACAGCATGTCGCGCTGCGGCAGCGACTGGAGTCGCCGGTAACGTTAATGCGGAACGGCAGCGTTTTACGCCCGCCGGCCACCGAGCTGAACGAGACCATTGAGCTGGAAAGTCCGTATGTCTTTGCCATGATGTCACAGCTTGGCAAGCGATTGTATTTCCCGAAGGGCATCCTGGCGCAGAGCGCGGAGGCGAATGAGAAAGCGACGAAATACAATGCTACCATCGGCATCGCGCGCGAAAGCAACAAGCCCATGTTCCTGCCGTCGGTGATGAAACACGCCGGCGACCTGACGCCGGCGGAGGCGCTGGCCTACGCGCCCGCCACCGGCAATCCGGCGCTGCGCAAAAAATGGAAAGAGGAGCTGCTGGCGAAGAATCCCAGCCTGGCCGGCAAGCACATCAGCACTCCTATCGTCACCGGCGGCGTCACTCATGCCTTGAGCGTGGTGGGCGATCTGTTCGTCGATAAGGGCGATCTGATCCTGCTGCCGGACAAGTTCTGGGAGAATTACGAACTGCTCTTCGGCGTGCGCCATCAGGCGCAGATCGGCCTTTATCCTTTCTACAACGAGGAAGGCGGCTTCAACGTGGAAGCGCTGCGCCAGGCGCTTGCCGCGCGGCGGGATGCGGAGAAGACGATGCTGGTGCTGAACTTCCCGAATAATCCGACCGGCTATGCCATTCGTAAGCACGAGGCGGACGCCGTGGTGCGGGTGCTGACGGAAGCGGCGGAAAACGGCAGCAATCTGATCGTGATCAGTGATGACGCCTACTTCGGGTTGAATTATGAGGACGACGCGCTGGCTGAATCGCTGTTCGCTCGCCTGGCCAACCTGCACGAGCGAATCCTGGCGATCAAAGTGGACGGTCCGACGAAGGAAGAATATGTCTGGGGTTTTCGTACCGGCATGGTCTCTTTCGGCACGAAAGCGAGCAGCAGCGTGGATGCGCTGTATGGCGCGCTGGAGAAGAAGGTCGCCGGCGCCATCCGCAGCGCGGTATCCAATTGCGCGCAGCCGTCGCAGTCCATTCTACTGAAGGCGATGGCCGAGCCGGCCTTCACCGCGGAAATCGCCGCGAAGTACGACATCCTGGCGGCGCGCGCCGCGAAGGTGCGGGAAATTCTACGGGATCCTTCCTTCGACGCGCTGTGGGAGCCATATCCGTTCAATGCCGGATATTTCATGCTGCTGAAGCTGAAGGGGCTCGACGCGGAGGAATATCGCAAGCATCTGCTGGCGAAATACGGGGTGGGCGTCATCGCTGACGGCAAACACGATATCCGTGTTGCTTTTTCGGCGGTAGATATCGATGATTTGCCGATGCTCTTTTCCATACTTGCCGATGCCGCCGGCGAATTAAAGCTGGAAGCAGCCGTCCAGGCGTAGGAGAGTTCCGGGCTCCGAGACCGTGGGAACTTTAATTTTCCGCCGTCTCTACCGCAATTTTGCGGACCGCGACATCGACCAGGCGGATATCTTCCTCGCTGCCGCCCATATCCAGGCGCAGGTCGTATCCTTCGCTGCCGGCGAAGAGGGCGTTGTCGAGCCGGAAGGTGTAGGAGTATTTATTGAATGGCCCGACATCGATCCACTGCCAGTTTGAGTAAGCCATGCCGCCGACGGCGTCGTAATAAAGCAGGAAACCGGCTTTCTCCGGCTCCCTGGACCCGCGGACGGAAATAGTCACCTCCACCGCCTGGCGCTCGGAATTGTAGAATATGAAGTCATCGGGCACGTCCAGGTGAATCCAGGGTTCCTTGTCGCGCAGGGTGCGTATTATCTCGATCTTGCCCTGGTATTTTTCCTGCCCGTATTTGCCGCCGGGAAGGTCGCGCAGCGGGCGGACGGCATCGCGATCGGCGCCGGACGGGTCGATACCGACCGAACCGCAGGTAATCGGCGTCGATTTTCGTGGAGGCGGGCCGGCGGCCGGCTGCAGCAATACGCCGGTCATAATGATGGGGCGCGAAGACAACCGATAGTCCATTTCCTCATCGACATCGATCCGTTCCGTCGTTCCGGAGAGCTTGCTGACCTCCACGCTTTTCGCCGGCACGGCGATACCGCCATCTACCGGCGCGGCGGAGGGAACGAGGCGGAGAGCGGCGCCGGCGACCGGAGGTTCGTCCGGCAGGATAACGGCGTATTGCGGCTCATCCTTGCCGAAGGCGCCGATCAGCGCCGTCCCGACGCGCTGCCAACCGAGATAACGCTGCCCTTGCAGCATGGCCAGGGATTGCAGCTCGCCCAGCAAGGCAGGTTGGGCGCAGATATCGCGGTATGCCGCGGTCGGCTGCGGCAGGAGGGTGGTGACGTTCTGCATCAGTAAGGTTACCATTGCCGACCAGCACCACTCCTGCTCGGTGGCGGCGGTGACGCTTGCCCAGAGGACAGGCGCAGGCTCCGTCAGCACGCGTTCGCGCAGCATCTCCATTCGCCGGGCGAGCGCCTCCGGCGTGCTGCGCTCCGTGACGGCGGAAAGCAGCAGGATATCGGGACGTTCGAGTCCATTGGCTTCCCGCAGGTAATCGTTGATCCACCCCAACTGCACGTCGCCCGGCTCCGCGGCAATGACCCGCAGGGTAGGGTCCACCCTATGCACGGCGCGCGCGGCGGCGCGATACAGTTTGCGCGATTCCGCCGCGGTGGCCAGCAGGTTAGCGACGATCGGACGCTCCCACAGTTGATAATAGCGCACGCGTCCCGCATACCGTTTTGTCACCGCGGTGACATAGCGCTCGTATGGCGTAATGTCCGGACGGGCGCGCTCGATCTCTTCAGGGGCCGGGTCCTTCAGGTAAGAGGCTGTCCAGCGCGGCGCCGGACCGAATACCAGCACGACGGCCAGGTCGCGCGCCTGCGCCTTAGTGATGAGCGCATCGAGCCAGGCAAAGTTCCAGGTATCGGCGTTTGGTTGAATGCGCGGCCAATCCGCGCGGATTTGCACCAGCGACATGCCGGCAAGTTTGGCGTCATCCAGCGCGTGATCGAAGGAGGGCGCACCTATGGAATCAGGGAAATTGGTTGGAATGCCGAACTGAATCGGCGCCCCTTTGACGGATAAGGTAAAACCCAGTAAGATAAACAGCAGCAACAGCCGTCCAGCCGCTTGCTCTACCGCACGCGGCGTCGCGGGGTGTTTCACAACCGGTTGCCGGTGTCGGTTGAGTTGGGTCAGGGATAGGTGTGTCATAGGCGTCTCCTGCGTGATCGTCGGACATCCTGCATTTTATCGGGTCCTTGTCAGAACAATGCGGCAAACAACTCGTTGAGCCGGATGGCGAATGACATCAGGACTGTTATACTTTTCCATATTCCCGGCAAATTTGCAATAGGGAGGTCAGAAAATGAATCGTTTCCTGATCGGCATCGTACTCGCTGCCGTCCTGGTAGTGTCCAGCCAGGCTTTCGAGCAGAACGTACCCAGCGTGGTGGGGGTGACGCCATTCTCCCCGCCGGCGCGCTACATGTCGCTGGCCGGTTTCCTGCGCTGGCAGTATTTCACCGAGAACGGCGTATGGCTGAGCATCCAGGAGGCCCAGGAACTGGTGAATAACCAGTTGGGCGAATAAGCTGTCCGTGTAAAAAAGCGCAGCCGAAGCGCGGGCGGGACACCGATCGATCGGACAGTGCCGGCGCATGAAAAGCAGCATCAGATGCGCGGGCGGGTTCCCAAGTCATCGGTGCAAACCGCCCCCGCTCCGGCTTGGACGCCCCGGGCTGGCAGGCAATCCGCCAGCGCCAGCACGGAAGGCAATACCAGGTCCGGCGCCGTCGCGCGCAGGTCCGCCTCTCCCGTTTGCCCGGTGAGCACGGCGACCGTCGCCATGCCGGCCGCCCGCCCCATCTGAATATCGGTGGGGTGGTCGCCCACCATCAGCGCGCGGGACGGCGGTGTTTCCAGGCGCGCCAGCACCTGGCGGACATGGTCGAGATGCGGCTTGGGTCGTTCGACATCCTCGCGGCAGAGAATAACCTCGACCGGCAATACGACGTCGCCCAGTATGAGCCGCACGGCCTCGGTGGAGTTGCGAGTGACGACGCCCAGACGGTATCCTCGCCCATAAAGTTCGGCCAGCGCGCGGGGCATGCCCGGCAGCAGGCGTGTTTTAGCCGCGGCTTCGTATTCGATGTCGCCCAGCCGCCGCATTGCCAGCCGGCGGAACGCGCCGGCCCGCGCCGGCTCCTCCGCCAGCAATTTCGCGCCTTCCCCGATTGCCTCCAGCAAGCCGAAACCCGCCAGCCGTTCCCGCGCCAGTCCGAATTCCTCCGCCGTCGCCAGGATGGATTGCCGCATGAAGGCGAAATCGTAAGGACAGGTGGCCAGTGTGCCGTCGAAGTCGAATACGATGCTGCTGATATTGTCGAAAGCCATAGATTGAGTTTTGAGTTTTGAGTTTAAACTCAAACTGAAATCATTGTAACACATCCGAGGGAACCGAAAAAGGAATAGCTCCCCCGAAGCGCGAATTTGAACATTTATGGTTATGGGAGGCGGTAGAGGAGGAGGTTTTCGTCATGGCACGGATTTGCCGAAGGCGAAAAACCCCTGGAAATCGTTGAATCGCATCGTCCCGTGGATCGCACCGTTCTGGCCGATCCTGGCGTTCGGCTTCCTCTGCATGTTCCTCAACACCTATATCAGCCTGCAGCCTCCCCGGCTGATTCAGCGCATGACCGACCACACCCTCGCCGGTAGGCATTACGACGAGATCCCGCGCATGATCCTACTGCTACTCGGCGTGTATGTCGCCACTCAGCTCACCGGTTTTTTGCGCACCTACTGGCTGCACGTGGCCGGGCAGAAGATGCTGCACGGATTACGCCGGCGGCTGTATGAGCATTTTCAGAAGCTATCGCTGACTTTCTATGACAATCGCCAGACGGGCGACCTGATGTCGCGCATGACCAGCGACGTCGAGCAGATCGAGAACATCATGGTGCACGGGTTGGACGTGCTGGTGATGGGCCTGTTCGGCATGGTGCTGGCGTTTTATTACATGTTCGGGTATGACCGCTACCTGGCCTTGCTGGTGCTCATCCCTATCCCGGTCATCGCCGTCAGCATTTTCTTCTTCAGCGGCAAGGTGCGATCCATCTATCGGAGCATCCGCGACCGCATCGGCGCCATGAACGCCAAGCTGCAGGAAAATCTCTCCGGCATCCGCGTCATTAAGGCGTTCAGCCGCGAGGGAACCGAGCTGGAGCACGTCACCGAGACCAGCGCGCAGGTGTTGCATATGAATATCCGCGGCATCCGCCTGTGGTCCAGCTTCGGGCCGGCGATGGGTCTGCTGGGGATGGTCGGCTCGCTCATCGTCTTTGGCGTGGGGGCCTACCAGGTGAAAGCGGGCATGATGCGGGTAGGCGAGCTGTTCGCCTTCATCATTCTCATCAACAGCTTCTATCAGCCCATCGGCCAGCTTTTCAGCTTTTTCGACAGCATCCAGCGCTCGCTGGCGGGCGCCGACCGCATACTGGAGGTGCTGGATACCGAACCGGACGTGGCGGACCCGGACCAGCCGCGCGAGCTGCCGGAGGTGCATGGCGAGGTGGAATTCCGCGATGTCTCCTTCAGTTATGCCTCGACGGGCGAGGTGGTGCTGCGCGACGTGAATGTAACCGCCCGGTCCGGCGAGCGCATTGCCCTGGTAGGGCGCAGCGGAGCGGGAAAGAGCAGCTTCATCAACCTGATCCCGCGCTTTTATGACGCCATGGAGGGCCGAATCCTGGTGGACGGCATCGACGTGCGCACCGTGTGCCAGACCGAGCTGCGAAGGTATGTCGCGCTGGTGCTGCAGGAGACCTTCCTCTTCAATGGTTCGGTGCGGGAAAACCTGCGTTACGGGAAGATCGACGCCGACAACACGGAGCTGGAGGAAGCGGCGCGAATCGCCAACGCGCACGAGTTCATCGAGCGGTTGCCGAACGGCTACGACACCGAGATCGGCGAGCGCGGGGTGAAACTTTCCGGGGGGCAAAAGCAGCGGCTGGCCATCGCCCGCGCCGTGCTGGCCGATCCGCGCATACTCATTCTGGACGAGGCTACCTCCTCGGTGGATTCCGAATCCGAATTTCTTATCCACCAGGCACTCGACCGGCTGATGGAGGGGCGCACCACCTTCATCATCGCCCACCGCTTGAGCACCATCCGCAACGCGGATGTCATTCTGGTGCTGGAGAACGGCATCATCGTCGAGCGCGGCGCCCATACCGAGCTACTGCGCGCCGACGGCCTCTATGCCCACATGTATCGCCAGCAGTTCTGGCTTGACGAGTTATTCAAGGACGAGCAGCCGGAATTTCCCGCGGAACAGGCGGAGGAAGAAGTGGTTGACATCCCGTCGCTGGAATGAATATCTTTCATACTCATATCGTCAGAAACTGTCCCGCGCCGACATGACCAGCGTTTGTCCATGAACATAATGCACGTTTATAAAACCACGGGACTGTCCCCCCATGTGTATAGGCTTGCCTCTCGCGCGTGGGGGGACAGTTATTGAGCTTGCCATCCGGGGGGAAGAGAACACTCGCCATTCGCCATTTCATTCATTAAATAACTGAAAAGTCTGCGCGCGCAGTGTTCCCTTCACCCCCTCCGGCATATCGCGCCCCATCTCTTCCTGGCCGCTGACGCGCGCTCGCCATCCTTGCGGCTGTCCAGCGCGCCTACTATGGTGATCGCGAGGGCGGCTTCCGGCCCGGCGCCGGATTGCCCACCTGGCTCTCCCGGCGCCATTCCCGGCTGCGGCATCGGCATCAGCAGGGGCGGCGCCAATTCCCGCGGCAGCTCGGCGCTTTTCACCATGCCTGCCCCGGGGCTAAAGTGGCGAGTGTTAGCCACTTCTCAGATGGAATACCCGCTCGCTTGTTGTTGCTTCCGCGCCCGGCGCAGCGTCTTCCAGAGCAGGAGGCCGTGGCGAAATCCCGCCGCGGTTGCCGAACCGCGAATGATGGGTACGGCGATGATCCGCTGCAGCAGCCGCGACGTGCTCTCCACGCCGTGACCGACCACCGTGGTGGTATGGGCAGCCTGGTCGGCGATGTTTTCCGTGCGGTCGTGCACCTTTTCCGCCATCTCGTTGGCGGTTATCAGCAGCGAATTCGCTTTAGTCGCCAGCGGGCCGATATGCTCGCGAATCTCCATTATCAAATTCTTCACCGCCGTCAGCAGTATGGCGACGGCAACCAGCAGCACCACCGCCACTACCCCGAGAACAATCATGCTGATGACGGCAGCAACATTCAAAGCGGTCATATCCAACTCCTTCAGTGACTGGATGCCCCTCGATAATACCCACGGTCCGGGCACGGTCTCCGCGGACTCGATACTATTTGACACACCTATACAAGTCATTATACCCGCGTTTGCGAACCAAGCCTACTGGATGTCGGACATTAAAGTAGGTTGTAGCACGCGCCCGCCGTGGCGCGACGGGTGGAAGCTTCCTCACCGCGAAGGCCAACACGGGACCGGCGTCGATACACGGCTAACCGAAAAGCCGGATTCCGTTTTGCACACTTAATTATTCCGGTACCGCCGCAATACCTCGCAGGCGTCATCCCAGTCCGTGGTTTCGTAGAAGAATACAACACCCGTCGGGTATGCCTTCCGGGCACGACCGGTGATGAGATCGTCCCGGGGGGGCATGGCGCGGGCGAGGGCTACCCGGCGCTCGCGGCAGGGAAGATAGATCGCGGGCAGGTCCATCAGGTAGGACTGGCCGAAGTCCAATCCGCGCAGTTCGGGCAGCTCCAGCAGGGCGGGAATCAGATGTTGGCCGTTACCGCAGAAATGGATACTGCCGTCCCCCGCTTCGCGCAGCAGGCGATGGTCGTGCGGGCGCACGAACTCCGCATACATGGCGGGGGAGAGCAAAATCGACGAATCGTTGCGAATCAGCGCGCGCCCGGGCGCCAGGTAATTGTTCTGGGGGTGCGCGTCGGGCGCCAGCCGGTCGCGGGTGCGCTCGCCAAGTCGCCGCCAGACGGCCAGCGTCACCTCGGTCACCCGCGCGAGCAACCGTTCCAGCAGCGCGGGCGATTCCGTGAAGGCATAATAGATGCCGCTGCCCCAGAGCTGTTCCGCGGTATCGAGCGGTCCCTGGGTGTCCGGCAGCGAGATTTGGACGGCCTGGCGGCAGCGCGAGTAGGCCGCGAGGGTATCGTGAAAAAAGGCCATCGTTTCCTCGACCTGCCGCAGCACGCCGTCGTGCGTCTCCAGCGCCGGTGGTTCGTCCAGCATGCGCTCCAGCGCCGCCGTCGATGCCGCAGACTCCACCCAGGGGTTGTTATCCTCGTAAAGCTGCCAGGTGGCGCCCAGCAGGCCGGCGATTAGCACGGTCCCGCAGTTATGCCGGATGGCCAGCGGGTTATCGTCGCGCAGCGCCACGCCGGGCGCCGCGCAGCTCAGCAGTTGATTGTGCAGCATGGCCGCGGGCCGCGCGAGCGCCTCCCGCGTGGGATAAGGGGTGAAGGCATCCCATGGCGCGGGCAGCGGCAGGCGCTTGCCGAACGGCGCGCGGATTTGCAGCGGCGGCCTGTCGATCTCCGCGAAGGCGAAGGCGCGCCGGTAGCGCTCATCCACCGTCCGGCAATGGTCGAGATCGACGCGTTCCTCCAGCAGGGACAGCAGCTCGTGTATCCGCTCCTCGGCAAGGTTCGGGTTCACCGGATCTCCTTCTCGCCGCAGAGATGGCGCGCGATTTAAAAAATATTCACCATCAGCTTCGTTATCCCTCTTGTAGATACGGGCAAGCCGCGGTACGATTATTACGGTTGACCAGGAAAGGAAAAGCGTGATGCGTATTGGCAGCGAGGCTTGCTGCTGGCGGCGGTAATGCTCATTTTCGTGCTGGGATTTTCTCTGGTGATTTACCTGCAGTCCCACAAACAATCACCGAAACCGGAAGAAAGCATTGCCGTTACGGCAACGAATGACGAAGCGCGCGCGGAGACTTTTGCCGTCACGATAACGAATGACGAGCAGCCGATAACGGAGGACCAGGCGGTAAAGATTGCCGGAGACTTGCTGGGTATTAATAAGGAGGCTCGTTATACGGTAAAACGAGACACGGTGACCGACAAAACGTTACCGTTCGTAGAAGTAGTCGATCTCCCGGTGTGGATAATCACCTTCGAAGGAGTGAAGGTAACCTTTCCCGGCGCCGCGGGGCCGAAGCCGGAGTTCTCGACGCTGACCTGCCTGGTGGACGCCAAGACCGGCGCGCTGTTGAAGGTATCGTCGCCGCTACCCGCCACAGGCGGCGTGATCGATAATGAAACTCATCCCGAAGAGCTGGCTGAGATGATGAAAGAAACGAACTTCACCGCCATCGAGGCTTCCCGTCTGGCGGATGCCGGCGTCAAGCCGCTCATTCCATTGCTTCCGGAAATAAATAAACAAAATAAAACTATCCAACCGGCAAAACAACTGGTCGCATATATTGGGTTGTATACCGGTAATGGTATTAATACAGAGCATGTCAATCATTCCTGCTGGTTTATCAAAACAGGAGGTTTACACTTTCCATCTCTACATATGATTGTCACCGATGTAGATTTTTACGTCGATACAACTTCAGGAAAAGCGTTTATGACAGGGTTTGCCGGAACAGGTGACGGCACATCCCCCATTCCCAGGTAATGATCGGGCACTTTCTCCGGACCAACCATATCGCACCCAGGTAAGCCGCACGAGACGATGGCACTAAGGCTTGCCCTGGGTGCGATATTTTTTCATGCATGAATATCAAAACCTTGATAATAAGTGAAATGATCATTCACGGGGTTAACAATTCAAGTCCCGAATACGTCTAATCATATGAGCCTGGAATCATGGGCGGAGCCCGGTGATTCAACGCCGGGTGTGGTTCGGCCAAAATGAGTGATATCGTTATCGAGAATTACGCGTTGGACAGATCGAGTTCGATAGACACTGAACTCTCTCTCGTATTGGCTGCGCGACGCGGCGACCGGGATGCCTTCGGCGCGCTCTACGAGCGGCATAAGGACGCGGTATATTGGTTCGTGTTGAGATCGGTAGGCTCGCGGGAGGACGCGGAGGATATCGTGCAAGAGGCCTTCTGCCGGGCATTGAAGGCGATAGACCGGTTTCACGGACAGGCGCGGTTTCTCACCTGGATTTACCGCATCGCCGCGAGAGTCTGCGCAGACCGGGCGCGGGCCGCGCCGTTGCGCGGCCTGAGGGTATCGCTGGAAATCGCCGACGCCATCGGCCGGGATGACGAACACCCCGGTGTCACCTGGCAGGCGCTGGAAAGGGCGATGAATGATCTGCCGCTTATACACCGTCAGCTCGTATTGCTCTGCGATGTACAGGGATTTTCCTCCCGGGTAGCCGCCGAGATGCTGGGCTGCTCTGCAATCAGCGCGCGCGTGCGGCTCTGCCGCGCGCATGAGAAGCTCCGCAAGTCGCTGTCGGCGGAGGAGGTATGCTAAGATGAGACCGATCTGTTTACTGGTTTCCGGATATCACTTGCTCGTCGGAGAAGCAAAGCCGTGGGTCGCCCGCCATCTCGCCGGGTGCGCGCGCTGCCGGGCGGAGGCAGAAGCGCAACTCCGCATGCGAACGGTCATCAAACAGGTCGTGCCGGCGAAGGCGGAATATCCGGTCGGCTGGCGGCAGATGGCAGCCCGGCTGCAGCTTGAGGAGGGCAGCAGTTCCTTGCGGGAAAGGAGAATTGCGATGGGTAATTGGCGGCGCAGCTCGCTGCCGGCGGCGGCATTGCTCATTTGCGTATTGGGATTTGCGCTGACTTACAACCGGATCCACGCTAACAGCGAGCTAATATCGGAAGACCAGGCGGTTATGATTGCCGCCGGCCTGCTGGGCGTTGATCCGACGGCTCGTCATGCGGCAAAACTGGACAAAGTGACAGATAAAACGGTTCCGTTCGTCGAGATTGTCGATCTCCCGGCCTGGACAGTTACTTTCGAAGACCTGGCGGTGACCTTTCCCGGCGTCGAACAGCCGAAAGCTGAGTTCGCGACGCTGACCTGCCTGATCGACGCGAAGACCGGCGCGCTGTTGAAAGTATCGTCTCCCCTGCCCGCCGTCGGCGCGGTCTATAACGAGACCCACCCGGAAGCGCTGGCCGACGAGATGAGAAACAAGACCTTAACTCCCATCGCGGCCTCCCGCCTGCCGGATGCCGGCGTCAAGCCGCTCATTCCGTTGCTTCAAGAACTGGGAAAGCAGCGAAAAACTGCCATTGAACCGGCAAAACAGTTGGTAGCATATTTAGGGCTGTATACCGGTAATCTTTTTACAACAAAATTTGTAGAACACCCACTTTGGATTGTTAACACGGGTGGCCTGAAGACTTCGCGTGGCAGCGATGCGCTTTTTTACGTTGATGCGATTACCGGAAAAGTATATCTGACTAGATTTCTCGCGCTACCAGGTGAAGGTGATTTCGGAATTCCACACCCGCATTAGACAATGAAGAAGTGGCGAGTGGTGTAAGCGGCAACTCGCCACTAAACACTAATCGCTCTGTGTATTGCGCCACCTGAATATGGAGAACAACTCTCGTCTTTGATATACTACTAACCAGACAGACGGGAGATCACCATGTCCATGCAACGAAAATCACGACGCCATTACACGCCCACCGAGAA
>Ga0172375_10005261_pt1 | contig 18733 bp, 14 predicted proteins | sample LakKiv1m_FD_114537 | JGI IMG/M metagenome (GOLD analysis project Ga0172375, IMG submission 114537) | Freshwater microbial communities from Kabuno Bay, South-Kivu, Congo - kab_092012_11.1m | ecosystem: Environmental > Aquatic > Freshwater > Lake | place: Democratic Republic of the Congo...
ACCACCCGGCCGGCGAAGGCGACCTCAGTGACCGCCGCCTGGAAGGTTGCCGGCAGGCCGATGGCCTCGATGACGACGTCAGGGCCCTCGCCGGGGGTGACTTGCTGCAGGCTGGCATGGAGGTCGGCGCCGGCGGAGTTCACGGCGTGCGCAGCCCCGGCGCGGGTGGCCAGGGCCAGCTTGGCGTCGTCGATGTCGACCGCGATCACGCGCGCACCCCGGGCGGCGGCACCGGCTACGGCACCCAGGCCGATGGCCCCGCAGCCCAGCACGCACACGGAGTCCGTCGCCGTGACGCGGGCGCGGTCCACCGCGTGGCCCCCGATGGTGAGGGGCTCGACCAGAGCCAAGGCCTGCAGATCCAGCCGCGCCGAAGTGAACAGCTTCTGCCAGGGCACCACGATGAACTCGGTCAGGGCGCCATCGCGCTGCACGCCGAGAGTCTGGTTGCTCCGGCAGCAGTTGGGACGCCCCTGGCGGCAGGCGCTGCAGGCGCCGCACTGCGTATAGGGGGAGAGGGTGACGGCGACCCCCGGCTGCCAGGGCGCGGGGACATCCCTGCCGGCGGCCTCGATGAGGCCGCTGATCTCGTGCCCTGGGATGCGCGGGTAGGAGACCATGGGGTTGAGGCCGCGGAAGGTGTTCAGGTCAGACCCGCAGTAGCCCACGAAGCGCACCCGGACCAGCACCTCACCGGCGCCCGGCTGCGGCACGGGCAACTGCCGGACCTCGGTCTTGCCCGGTTCGGTGATCGCCAACGCATCCATCGTCATCGTCAGTGCTCCACAGACGCCGGCCTGGTGCCACGCGGCACCGGCCGGACCCTGGCGGGGCCATCCGCCTCGGGATGCCGCGTCGCCATGGCCGCTTGGGATTTCACACTCCGCCGGCCGAGCGGTCAGCCGCGATCCTCGAGCCCGTAGACACGGGCCGCATTGCCACCCAGAATCGCGGCCTGCTCCGGGCGACTCAGGCTGGCGATGGCGTCGCGGACGATGCCCAGCCACCGGCCGTAGGGGCAGGCGACCAGGCAGACCGGCCAGTCCGAGCCAAAGAGGAGCCGCTCCGGGCCAAAACCGTCCAGCACCGTGGTGAGGTAAGGCCGCAACTGGTCGACGGTCCAGCACCGGTAGTCGGCTTCGGTGACCATGCCACTGAGCTTGCACCAGACGTTGGGCCGGCGGGCCAACTCCCGCATCCGGCCTGCCCATGGCTCCAGCAGGCCCTCGCGGATGCGCGGCTTGGCGATGTGGTCGACCACGAAACGCTGGTCCGGATGGCGGTCCACGCACTGCAGCGCGGCCGGAAGCTGGCGTTCGAAAACGAGGACATCATAGACCAGGTCGAAGCGCCGCAGGGCGTCCATGCCGCGGTTGAAGTCTGGACGGAGCATGAAGGCCTCGTCGGGCTCGTCCTGGACGACATGCCGCACGCCGCGCAGGGCAGGGGACTCCGAGAGGCGCTCCAGGACGCCCGTTACCCCGGGATCGCAGAGCGGCACCCAGCCCACGACGCCCCGGATGCGCGGGCAGGAGCGAGCCAGGTCCAGGAGCCAGGTGGTCTCCTGGACGGTCTGGCGAGCCTGCACGCTGATGGCCCCATCGACCCCGGCCTCGTCCAGCGTCGCCGAGAGGTCCGCGGGGAGGAAGTCGCGGCGGATGGCGGCCATGTCGTCGCCGATCCAGCCGTAGTCCTCGGGCGTGTAGTGCCAGACGTGATGGTGGCTGTCAATCACCATGCCTGAACTCCCAGGGCGGGGCCCGTCGATCGCCGCCGGACCCGCCTCAGCCGAGGTAGGGAAACTCGCGCGAGATCAGCCCCGTGTCTTTCATCGCCAGCCAGAGCCCGGGCGGGACCTCCGCCGCGATCGCTGACACGTTCTCCGCGACCCGCTCGGGACGACTCGTGTTCAGGGCCGTGGCCACCACCCCAGGGACGGCCATGCCAAAGCGCACGCAGACAGCCGCCGGCCGGACGCCGAAGCGGGTGCACACCTCGTGGAAACGCGCGCGCCAGGCAAAGAGGGGCGCATCGCCTGGGGCCGCCGGGTCGACCTTCCGATAATCGTAGAAGGACCCGCCCGTGAGGAAGCCGGCATGGAAGACCGCGGAGTTGATCATGCCGACGCCCTGGCGGTGCAGGCGGTCCATGAAGGCCAGCAGTTCCGGCGGGTGGGTCATCACCGACAGGCTGCAAGCGAACATGGCCCAGTCCAGGGCGACGTTCTCTGCGAGTTCCCGGATGACGGTCCAGTCCTTGGCCCCGACCCCCACGGCCCGGACCTCGCCACGGGCCTTGAGCTCGCCCAGGGCCTGGTAGGCGGCCACCACGTCGGCCAGGCGGCGCTGCCGGTCAGCCTTGCCCCGGGCCGCGGCCAGGTACTCGTCCGGGTCGTGGACGGAGACGATGGCTGGGCGGACCCCGCCGAGGAGATCGCAGCCCTGCTGCCAGCATTCCAGGATGCCATCGTAGCTGATGGTCTGGACCGCGTCGTGCCCCAGGTCGGCCCACACGCCGGGCTCGAAGGTGGGTTCGGGGCCTCGCAGCGGGACCCGTTGCCAGGCCAGCTTGTTGCTGATCAGGACGTGCTCTGCCGGGACCCCGAGTTCCCGCACGCAGCGGCCGATCACCTCCAGGGCCAGGCCAGCCCCATACTTGCCGGCCGAGTCGAGCACGACTGGCGGCGCCACCTGGCGGAAGAACTCGCGCACCGTGGCCAGTTTCGTTTTCCATGGCAGCGCCTGGTAGAGGTTCCCCAGGCAACTGGTGCCGAAGACTATGGGAGGGACCTGCAGACCGCACCGCCCCAACGCATTCCGTGTGCCTAGAAGAGCCATCGCCCGGTCGCCTTTCCAGGGGCCCACAGCCTCGCCCCGATCCGTGGGAGTGACCGCACCGCCAGGGCGGCGCCGCGCACGCACCGGTCAGCTCGCACGCCGCCCATGCCGGGGCGCGCGTCACTTTAGTGCCAGCGGGCGGAAGTGCCTACCCACGGTTGCCCTATGCCAGGGCTGTCTCAAGATCCCGGCTTGCGGGGTGGCGCACCCGCACCCCGCGGGCCGGGCGAGTAGGTGACGGCAGCCTTGACGTCCAGACCTCGGTGACCGCCGCACAGCGACGCGCAAGTTGAACGCCGGTCGAAATCGGCGATGGCTTGCGTGTCGCGACGGGATCCAGGTTGAGAAGGCGCAAGCGGTCGCCGGTCCGGGGGCCAAAGTGACCGGCGTTCATCTTGCGCGATTCGCCGAGTTCTGGACGTCACCCTCTGGAGTCGCGCCCGCACGCGGGCGGGTGGCAGCCGCGACCTACCGGGGCCTCATCGCGAGCCTGACGCCGGTTTCCTGCAACAGCCCTGGATGCGGGACAGGGCCGTCTCGAGGAACCGTGGCCGGTCTGGCGACTGTGGGGCCGACGTCCGTTCGGCCCAGAGAGGTCCCCATCGGAGTGGGGACCCACAGATGCCGGCGCGGGTCATCTGCCTCGAGGACTTCGATCTTGGGACCGCCCTGCCAACGGTCCAGCGTTCCTTGAAAGCCTCTTCTTCTACCCTACAGTACCCAGTCGTGCTATCGCCGCCGCTCGAGTGAGCGGCTGACGCGAGAGACCTAGAGCGTCGGTCAAAGGGATCGCCACCTCATGCAAGCACCATTCTACGGGCATGTCCGGCAGTACCTCAACATCAAGAGCGAGATCGATGCGAAGATCTCCGAGGTGTTGATGAGCGGCCAGTATGTCCAGGGCCCCATGTTGGCAGCCTTCGAGAAGCAGGCCGCGACGTATTTCGGCAGCAAGCATGCCATCGGCGTGGGCAATGGCACCGACTCCATCTGGCTCTGCCTGCTGGCCCTGGGAGTCGGGCCGGGCGACGAGGTGATCACTCACCCGAACACGTTCTTCGCCACCGCTGAGGCCGCCTGGATCGTGGGCGCCACCGTGGTGTTTGTGGACTGCGACCGGAAGACCAAGAACATCGACCCCGCCCTGATCGAGAAGGCGATCACGCCCAAGACCAGGGTCATCATCCCGGTTCACCTCTACGGCCAGTGCGCCGACATGCCGGCCATCGCCAAGATCGCCAAGAAGCACGACCTTTTCGTCATCGAGGATAACGCCCAGGGCATCGACGGCCGCGGGGACACCTTCCGTCAGGGCGAGCTGGCGGACGCGGTCTGCACCAGCTTCATCATCCAGAAGAACCTGGGCTGTTTCGGCGATGGCGGCATGGTCTTCACCAACCGTGACGACATCAACGAGAAGGTCCGCAAGCTGCGCAACCACGGGTCGGCGAAGCGCGACCACCACTCGTTCGGCTTCAACAGCCGCCTCGACGACATCCAGGCGGGCGTGCTGAGCGCCAAGATGAACCACGTCACGCAGTGGACCGACCAGCGCATCGCCATCGCCCGCCTCTACGACGCCGGCCTGGCCGGCTGCAAGCACATCGACCTACCCTACCAGACGCCCGGCTACCGTCACGTCTACCACCTCTACGTCATCGAGACCAAGGACGCCGCCAAGCGCAACGACATGGCCAAGTTCCTCGTGGCCAAGGGCGTGGATGCCAAGACGCACTACTCCATCGCAATCCACAAGCAGGACGGCTTCCCCTGGGGCAAGCAGTACCGGATCGTCGGCAGCGTGGCGAACGCGGAGAAGAACGCGGCGAGCTGCATCAGCCTGCCCATGTTCCCCGAGCTCCGGCCCGAGGAGATCCAGTACACCATCGAGATGGTCAAGGAGTGGGACAAGGCCCAGGGCTGAGGGCGCGAGGCGCAAGGGACGGCGGTCCGTCCGCTCGCCCCTGGCGGACCCCGCCCCGAGCCGGTCACCGGCCGGGCTCGCCGGCGGCACGACTGTGCGTCTGACCCAGGTTCCCGGCCAGGCCGGGAACGCCTGGTGGGCAGCTTCTCCGCAAACCGCCGCGCGGCTACGGAGATCCGCGCCTCCAGACCGCTGGCAGCGCGGGGCGGTTTGAGGCGGACCTTCGCTGGTCTGGGCTACGCCCGAGTCCCGCGGACTTGCGGACCGTGCACCTGCGCCGTAAGCACTTGCGTCGCAGGTTTCGACGCGAGCCGTCCTCCCGGGTGGGCTCGTGGTGGCGAGGGAAGTGGCAGGTCGTGGCGCAGGAGAGACAGTCCCATGGCGAAGTACCGCGTGATGGTGGTTGGGATGGGCAAGCGTGGGAAACACCACGCTGTGGCTTTCAAGGCCAACCCCTCGTTCGAGGTGGTGGGCATCTGCGACATCGTCCCGAGTGCTCTGCCTGACCTCGCCGCGCAGCTCGGCGGGGCAGCCTACGGGACAGACGCCAAGGCTCTGGCGCAGCGGGTTCGTCCCGATGTGTTGTGCTTCTGCACTCATCCGAGCATCCGTCTGCCGCTGATCGAGCTGGGTGTATCCAGCGGCGCGAAGCTGATCGCGTTCGAGAAGCCGCTGGCCGCCAGCAGCGCCGAGGCGGTGAAGATCAGGAGCCTGCTCGAGGCCAACCCCGGCGTGAAGGCGGTGGTGAGCCATCAGCACCGCTACGGCAAGCACTACCAGAAGGTCAGAGAGATCATCGCCAGCGGCGCCCTGGGGCGGGTGCACACGGTCTACGCCAGCACTCCGGGCTGGATGCTGCACATGTGCACCCACATGATCGACTACATGCGCTGGTACGCCGGCAACCCGGCCGCCGAGTGGGTCATGGCCCAGGCCGCTGGCCGGAGCAAGCTCTCGGACAACCACCCGTCTCCGGACTACATCGCGGGCTTCATCCAGTTTGCTGGCGGCATCCGCGGCATCATCGAGTGCGGGGCCGGAGCCCCGGACCAGCCCGAGGTCGGCAAATGGTGGGGCAAAAACCGCCTCGGCGCCCAGGGCACCGACGGCTTTGCCGAGGTCCTCACCAACGGCGGCTGGCGCGCCGTGACCAAGGCCGGCGCCATGAGCGGCGACGGCGCCATGAACTACGACCTGGACATGCCCCCCTACATCCAGGAGATGGCCGACTGGCTCGACGGCCGGATCCCGGCCCACCAGAACGGCTTCGCCAGCGCCTACGCCGGCTTCGAGATCATGGCGGGGCTCTGCCGCAGTGTGGTCGAGAGGGGACAGGTTGCCTTGCCGTTGACGGACGCCGGCATAGACGAACTGGCGGCCCTCGGCAAGGTCCTCCCCGAGCGCCGTGTGCTGCTGGGGGCGCCCTGCCACGCCGCCGAGTTCAAGCTCTAATGCTGGCAGCGCGGGCAGTAGAACGACGACCGGCCTGACTGGACGATGCGGCGCACGCGGGAGGTCGGCCCGCAGCGCTGGCACGCTTCGCCCGTGCGGCCATACACGCTGAGTTGGACCGCGAACCGACCCTCGGTGCCGTCCACGTCGCGGTAGTCGTCGATGGTGGTTCCGCCAGCCGTGATCGCCTCCGCCAACACCTCCCTGATGGCTGCTGCCAGACGCTCGCACGTCGCCCGGCTCAGCGCCCCGCTGGCGCGTTGCGGCCGAACGCCGGCGCGGAAGAGCGCTTCGCTGGCGTAGATGTTCCCGACGCCCGCGATGATGGCCTGGTCCATGATCAGGTTCTTGATGGGCCGGCTGCGCCCACGGGTCGCCATGAAAAGGCCCTCGCCGCGGAACTCTCCCTCCAGCGGCTCTACCCCAAGGCCATTCAGGCTGGCGCGCCCGTCGGCCGGCGAGTCGCAGACCTCGACCGAACCGAAGCGCCGCGCATCGGCGAAGCGCCAACTGCGTCCATCGGTCAGGTCCCAGATGACCCGTTCGTGGCGGCCCGCAGGCGCCTTACAGTCGACGATGCGGAACGCCCCGGTCATGCCCAGGTGGAGGACAAGACCAGGCCCCTCTCCCAGTTCCACCAGGATGAACTTGGCACGCCGACGAATGCCGGTGATGGTATGGCCGCAGCAGGCGTCACGCAGGCGCGGCACATCCACGGGTCGGCGCAGGTAGGCGACGGTAGCCCTGACATCGGCGATCGTGGCGCCGCGCAGGTGTCCGCGCAGGCTCCTGACAATCGTCTCGACCTCTGGCAGTTCTGGCATGGTAGCTCCAGGCCGCGGATGCGGCGGCCGACAACACTGACACGGACGGTCCTTAGGACGGGTGTAGCAGGGCGATGTTCCCGGGGGGACCGAACCGCAGAACCGCCGGACCGAGGGAATGGTCAGGGCTGAGAGCGAGAGGCGCCGGGCTGAGGCGCCGGTCGGAAGCCTTCGGCATTCCGCGGTTCGACATTCGGTGTTCTGCGGTTGTCCTGCAGTGGTTCTGCGTTCACCTCCGGCTTCCTGTGGTTCTGCGTCCGCGCGAGGAGACAGACGATGCAAGCGTGCCTAGCCTTCGGTCTTGTGGCCAGTGGGGCTCTGCTCATCGCTGGCTGTGCCGCGGCGGCTGAGGCGGTTCCCATCCGTTTGTCGCCCGTGGCGCACAGCGCCGAGGTCACCCTTCTGGGCGACGGCTCTGCCGAGGTCCGGACCACGGGTGGGGATCCGTACGTGCTCTGCGAGCGGGTGGCGCAGGAGATCGACTGGAAGGAGGCCAGCGTCTTCGCCTTCGAGTACCGTTGCCCCGAGCCCCTGGAGTTCTTCGAGATCTTCTTCGGAGACCCGTTCGCCAGCCACAATCGCTACGGCAGCGGCCCGTTGCCGCCGGCACCGGAGTGGACGGCGTTTGCCGCCGACCTGGCCGCGGTGCCGGGTTCCGACTGGGGGCCGGCGGTGCGCGCTTTCCGCATCGATTTCGGCGACCGTGCGGGACGGACGATCCAGGTGCGCGGCATCCACCTGCGAGCCCAGACGGCGGCGGAGCATCAGGCCGCGCAGCAACGCCAGGCCGCGGAAACGGCGGCGCTGAAGGCCCTACAGGAACGCGTCAACGGCACGCTCATCGCGCCTTCCCGGATGCCTCCTTTCGACAGCGTCATCGGCGCCACTCACGGGTTGCAGGACGCGGGCGGAACCGTCCAGGTGAGCGTGGTCGGCAGGGACCTGGACCTGGTGACCCAAGTGGCCAGCCATGCCGGGAGCATCCAGGCGCCTGTGCCCATGCCGCCGCCGCTGGTGGTGGGCGAGGGGGCCAGCCCGAGGAACCATACCCTGGTCCGCGTCCTCAACCGCTACGGCTTGTGCGAGGGGCAGTTCCTGGCCTACCCCGAGAGCGTCCGCGGTGGCGTCGCCGTCGCTGCCGGTCGGCGGGCTGACGGCCAGCCTGCGGTGGTCACCGCACCGCTGGCTAACAGGACGGTCCGTGATCTGCGTGTCGTCGGGCGCTATGGCAACCCGGTGGCCACGATCACGGTCGCAGCGGAGATGGCGCCACCCTTCGCCATCGCGGTGGGCGGCTTCCTGCCGGCCCTGGCGGGAGACGAGGTCGCCATCGCCTCGCGGGAGTCGGCTACGGGCCCTATCGTAGTGCGCTTCTATGGCCTGGGCGGCGACTTCCTGAAGAGGGTCGAGATGTCCGGGCCGCATATCGAGGGCAAGGCGCTGTACCTCTCCACCGCAAGCCGGCCTGGCGCGGCCGACCTGCTGCTGGCCCACCAGGAGAGCGCCAAGGCCTTCCTGAGCCTCGACGCCGACCGGGGCACGACCGAGGTCCACGACGTCGGGCTGCCGGCCGAGTGCACGGGTGTCTACGCGTCGGCTCACGCGGGACGGCCCTTTGCGGCGGCCTGCCGGGAGCCGCTGCACTCGGCCCTCTACCGCCCGGGGCCTGCGGGTCCGCCTGAGCGTGTTGACGTGGGGACGCGAGAGAACCGCTTCTGGTTCACCCCTGGCGGCCCGTTCAGCACTGCGCCGGAGGGGCGCTACGTGCGTCACTCGGGCTTTGCCCACATCCGCACCGACTTCGCCAGCCCCATGGCGCGCACGCCCGACTTCGCCCGGACAGACGCCGAGTTCTGGACCGGTGAACGCTATGCCGCCTGGGTCGCCGACCGGCTCAAGGCCTTCGACAAGGACCTGCCTACGTGCTGGGAGCCATGCTTCACCCACCGCTGGTTCTACGCTCAGGCGCGGACCTGGGCGGAGGCCCGCGATGCCGAGACCGGCCTGCCAGGCTACACCCTGGTGACGCGTGACAACGAGACCGGTACCTACGGGGAGTTCGGCGAGACGCGCAGTTTCGTCTCGGGGACCTATGCTCCCGGGGTACCGCCCATCGAGTGCTTCTACACCTATCCCTTGCGCGGCTTCCTGCACGAGCTGGTGAAGCGCGTCCGAGCCAGCCCGGAGCACTTCGTGGCCGTCGAGCCCAACCACGAGATGGAGATCAACGCCGAGAGCGAGGCTACGCACGGGGACTACAACCCGAACATGATCCGGGCGTTCTACCGTTACCTGGTGGGGCTCTACGGGAGCCTGGCCAACATCAACCGCCTGTTTGCCACGGACTTCTCCGCGTCTCGTTTTGACGCCCCGCGGGACCTGCAACGCGGGCCTTGGGACTCCTACTCCACGGGCAATCCCTACTACATGGTCTGGATGCGGTCCCTGAACGACGTCATCTACCGCGTGGTCGCCGGGACGTACCGCGAGGCCTTGCTGGCCGGGTTCCCGCCAGAGGCGGTCAAATGCCACCAGATCCCCGATCACTACGCCATCGCCAGCCTGGCCGCCTTCAGCCGCCCGGCCCAGCGCATCACCCCCATCGACTGGAACCTCAACGCCGGCGTCGGGTTCGGCTGCACGAAGTACGGCGTCTGGTATGACCAGCCGCACAACTGCGTGCAGGGGCCCAACAGCTCCGGCTTCGATGCCATGGTCATCGGCGAGTACCAGTCGCTGACGCCCGATGCGGAGGCGGCTTACCAGCAACTGGTCTACCTGCAAGGCCACGGGGTCCAGTTCATCCACTGCATGGACTGGCCGGCAGGCCATGACCGGGGCTACAACCAGTCCCTGGCCGCGGCCCTCGCACGCCTGGCCCAGGCGGATGTCCCACGGCCCGGGCAGACGGGCGGGACCGGCGAGGTCAGAGCCGTGCACCAGGGCGACCGGGCCTATGATATCGTCAGTCTCGGGGGCCGCACCGAGTCCACCGGTCTGCTGAAGAGCGTGGCTGCCGATGGCACCTGGGAGGGCAGTGTCTATGTCGTTCCCTTCCACGCCCATGTGGAGATCGAGACGCTGCTGAGCAAGCCGGCCCGCGAGCTGGGTGCGGAGGCCATCCGGGTGGGCCCATTCCCAGGCATCGACGCGGGGAACCTCGTCGAATGCACCTTCGCGGCGAAGTCCGCCGGGCCGGCTGCCGGCAGTGTCTCGCTGAAGGTATACCACCATGGCATCGAGATGCCGGCGCAGTCCCTGGTCTCTGCCGTCGGCCCGGAGTGGCGGAACCTGCGGCTGCTGGTCCGGGTGCAGATGGACACCGACGACCTGGCGATCGAGTTGGGCAGTGGCGATGCCCGCCAGGGAACCTGGGGGCAGGGAAGCCTGCTGCTCCGGGACCTTACCCTCGTCCGCCATACCGAGAAGACCACCAAGCTCAAGAAGGGCATCTTTGCCGGCGTACGCCACGAGGGCGGTGTCACCTTCGACGTGCTGCCGGAAGTGCCCTGAGAGCCCCACGCCGGCGGAGCCAACGGGAGCGGACCGGGGGCGGCGTGAGCTATGCCGGCGAGTCCCTGGCTGGGCGGTCATTGGCCGGTTGCCAGCGCCTGTATCTCCGCGGCGTCCAGGCAGCGGTTCCAGATGCGCAGGTCGTCCAGGTCGCCGTCGAACTCCTCATGGCCCCGGACCCCGATCAGCACATCCACGGCGCCGAGGTCGAAGCGCCCCACGTAGGCCGCGTGTGCCACGGCCTTGCCGTTGACGTAGGTCGACGCTCCCGTCGGTCCGGCACAGACCGCCACATGCCCCCAGGTGCCATCCCGGATCAGCTCGCGCATCCCGCCGACATAGAGCTGGCCGCCGGAGTGTGAGGCGTGGTCGGTGACGACCGGGTAGAGGTTGTCCGGGCCGACGCCGAACTCGACGCGGTCGAGGCTGCCGCTGCCGATGTAGACGACCGGTCCGTAGCCGCTGGCGGGGTAGCGGGGCCGGATCCAGGCGGCGATGGTCACGGCCGCGTCGGTCCGGAGGTCTGTTTCTGTGCGTCGTCCGAAGCTGCCGCGGCCTGTCAGTCGGATGGCCTTGCCCTTGACCCCATCGGTCCACTGCGTCCCCTGCAGAGCGATGTCATGTCCCAGGCCGCTCCGGTCGCTGGCCACGTCGCCCTCACCCTCGTCAAAGGCAACATGGAGCACGAGCCCGGCGGCTCCCACCGGCCGCCGCGGGGCGGTCGTCCGTGCTTGCTCCAGAGCCGTACAGAGGGCCTCGATGCCATCACCCCGCGGCGCCAGGAGCAGCCCTTCGCCGCCGCGCAGGGTCAGCTCCACCGTGGCGCCCTGCGTCTCCAGCCGGCCCGCCTCGGAGAGGACCACGACCCCGGTGACGGCGGCGTTGCACTGGACCTCGACCCGGCGTTCCGGGGTGGCGTCGCGGACCTTGCTGGTGCGGGTGTCCACCAGCATGACCAGGGGCGGTTCGCCCGGCTTCACCAGGACCCCGGCAAGGAGGTCCGGGCTCATGCGGGCGATGAGGCGGTCGGCCGCCGGGGCCCCGCCGCGAGCGGCGCGGGGAGCGGTGTGGAGTACTCCCGCACAGGCCCTCCCCAGCACCAGGGGACCGTATACCGCCACACGCCGGTTGGCAGCCGCCGCATCGTGCCAGGTCGGCAGCAGGGCCTGGCGCACCTCCGCCAGGGCCTCTCCGCCGCGGCCCTGGCGCAGACCGTCGGCGTAGGTGAAGTACCACAGCCCCTGGGCCCCATAGGCCAGGCCGGCGTAGACCTGGCAGCGGAGCAGGGAGTCGCTCTCCACCCCGCACACGTTGAACATCGGCCACGGCGTCAGACCATGGCGCAGACACCCGTCCCGGAGGGCGCGCAGTTGCGTGCAGTACCGGTAACACTGTTCCTCGACCGGCCACTCGGCTTCGTACAACGTGGGGTAGATCTGCGGGTTCTGTACCGGGTTTCCCGCCTCGGCCAGGCTTGCCGCGCTCATGACGTTCTGGCATACCCATGGGACGAGGTGGGGGGCGTTTTCGCGCAGGAAGCGGGTCGTCTCGACCAGTTCCGCCGGCAGGGCCCCGTAGTCGTCACCCAGGAGGTATCCGGCCAGGGCCGGGTGTTGCCCGAAACGACCGTGCAGCCAGCGCAGTTCCGGCAGCGTGGCGGGGTGGTGCGACGGATGCGGAGTGTAGGCCCCCGCCTGGCCTCCCCACGGCTGGTCGTTGGGGGTGTAGGTGTCCACCATGAGCCGGAGTCCGTGCGCCCGCGCCAGGTCAAGGGCTTGACCGGGCAGCGCGTAGCGTGGGCTCATGACCACGTTGAAGCCGGCCTCGCGGTAGACCTGGTACTCGGCCTCGGTGGCTGCCGGCGGGTCCCACGCCGCAAGCATGAAGTCGCGGAAGCGGAAGTCCCAGCCGGTACCGGGAGCGCCGGCAGGGCCTGACTCGGCGGCGCTGCCCACGAGGCAGGCTGCGGTCAAGGCTATAGCGGTGGAGAGTGCGTGTCCCATGGGCGCCGGTCCTCGCTTGTCCGTGCGACCAGACCCTCGGCCTGAACGATGGGGATACTATAGCGGGTCAGCGCCTCTCACCGGCAGCATTGACTGCGCAGTATTTGCGCATGACAGGTCGGTTGTGGTGCGCAAGGCTTGCGCAGCCGCGCCCAGGGGTGGCGCATCCCCTGACCGGCCGCGCGCTCCATCCGCGACAGTTGGCAAGGGACCTGCTTTAGGCCCAGGCAGGAAACGGCGACCCGCAGACAAGGTCGCCCGGTGTTCGAAGTCCGGCGTCAGAAGGGGCATTCCGATGAGACTCGACTCAGTGACTCGCATGCTGTGTGTGGTTGGGCTGGCGGTGGCCAGCGTCTTCGCGCAGGACCCGCCGCCTCCGCCCGCGGGTGGTCCTGGGGCTCCGGCCGGTGGCCCGGGTGGTGGTCCTGGGGGTCCCGGTGGCGGCCGTGGCGGCTTCGACCCGGCGCAGTTCCGGCAGCGCATGATGCAGGGCATCAAGGAGCGGCTTGGTGCCAAGGATGACGAGTGGCAGTTGATCGAGCCCCGGGTCACGGCAGTGTTCGAGAAGCAGCAGGCCCTGCGCGAGCTGCAGGGGGGTCGCGGCATGTTCCGTGGCCCGCAGGGCGGCCAGCAGCGCGAGCAGCCTGCCCCGGTGGCGGCGGTCGAGAAGGCCATCGAGGGCACCGACGCAGCGGCCGTGAAGACGGCCCTCGAGGGTCTGCGCAAGGCGCGGACCGACGCCGAGGCCGAGGTCGCCAAGGCCAGGCAGGCCTTGCGTGAGGTGCTCTCGGTGAAGCAGGAAGCGCAGATGGTGTTGATGGGTGTCCTTGACTGACGGTGTAACCCCCTGGGGCGCCTGGTCCTCCCCCCAGATCCACTCGGGGCCAGGCGCCCCTCTTTCCGTTTTGGGCGCACGGCACGGCACAGGGCTGCAGGAGGGCAGGTCTGCGGAGCGCCGTCCGGGGCCCTGGGAGAGTCGCCCCCCTAGAGGCGAGACGCGCAGAGAGTCTCGTGGAGTCCACGCTTACCAGCTTTGTGGAAGGTCGGCAGTTGTCCGAGCCCGACGCGCATCGCCTGGCCGCCAGCATCGCGGCCGGCGAGGTCAGCGATCCGCCGGGCGAGGTCGGCGTGCTGCGCTGGTTGGCGCAGGAGTACGGGCTCTCGTTCAGCAGTCTTGAGCAGGTCTCCATCGACCCGCAGTTGCTGGCCCTTTTCCCCGTCCGCCTGCTGCTTGCCCACGAGCTCCTGCCCTTGCGCCGCAGCGCCGAGGCCGTCGAGGTCGCCACGGCGCGCCTGTTTGACACGCGGGGCATGGATCTGCTGCGCGTGCAGACGGGGCTTCGGCTGACCCCGGTCCTGGTGCCGCACGAGGTCCTCAGCAAGGCCATCAAGGAGCACCTCGGGGTCGGGGCCGACACGCTCGACTCGATCGAGCGCGAGTCCGGCCTGCGGGTGGTGGATGACGACAGTCAGCAGGACGTGGACCTGGACAACATCGCCCAGGACGCGTCCATCATCCGCTTCGTCAACCAGATCCTGGCCGACGCTATCGGCCAGCGGGCGACGGACGTGCACCTGGAACCGTTCGAGGACGAACTGCAGGTGCGCTACCGGGTGGACGGGGTGCTGCAGGATGTCCCGGTGCCCGTCCAGCTCAAGCGCTACCAGCCGGCCATCGTCTCGAGGGTGAAGATCCTCAGCAGCCTTGACATTGCCGAGAAGCGGCTCCCGCAGGACGGCCGCATCAAGCTGCGGCTGCAGCGCGAGGAGGTGGACGTGCGGGTTTCGGTGATTCCCATGGTGCACGGGGAGGCGGTGGTGCTGCGGCTCCTGCACCAGGCCACGGCGCTGCGCGGGCTCGGATCGCTTGGCCTGGATGCGCGCGAGGAGCGCCTGGCCAGGCGGGTCCTGGACCTGCCCCACGGCATCGTGCTGGTGACCGGGCCGACCGGCAGCGGCAAGACGACCACGCTCTATGCCATGCTGGCGGAGATCAACCGGTCGGACTGCAAGATCATCACCATCGAGGATCCCGTGGAGTACCGCCTCAAGGGGATCAACCAGATCCAGATCAACGAGAAGGCTGGCCTGACCTTCTCGCGCGGGCTGCGGTCCATCCTCCGGCATGACCCGGATGTCATCCTGGTGGGCGAGATCCGCGACAGCGAGACGGCCCGCATCGCCGTGCAGGCATCCCTGACCGGCCATCTGGTGTTCTCCACCCTCCACACCAACGACGCTCCCGGGGCCTTGACGCGCCTGGTGGACATGGGCGTCGAGCCCTACCTCATCGCGTCCTCCGTGGACACGGTCATGGCCCAGCGCCTGGTACGGGTGTTGTGCCCGGCCTGCCGGACCGCGGACACCTCCCCCGAGGCGTTGCGTCTGGCCGGCGAGTGGGGGCTCAACGGCGCGCAGACCGTCTACCGGGCCGTCGGCTGCGAGGCTTGCCGTCAGACGGGCTACCAGGGGCGCCATGCGGTGTTTGAGGTGATGACGGCCAACGACGAGGTGCGGCAGTTGCTGCTGGCTCACCGGGCCACCGGGGAAATGCGCGCGGCGGCCTTCCGGCACGGCATGCGTTCGCTGCGGGATGACGGGCTGCGGTTGGTACGGCTCGGGATCACGACGCTGGAGGAGGTGCTGCGCGTATCCACGGAAGACGACGGGGGTTCTGACCCCACCTGACCACCATGGCTCTCTTCAGCTACAAGGCGTTGCGCACGGATGGCTCCCTGGTGACGGGTCAGCTCGATGCCGCCGGTCGGGGCGAGGCCCTTACGGCGCTTGACGGGCAGGGGCTGCGGACCGTGGACCTCTCGGAGGGCACCGCCCTGGACCGCGGCCCCGCGGTCCAGGGCCGGCGGCCCAGGCGCGTGTCGGCGCGGGCCCTGGAAGCGTTCATCCGGCAACTGGCGAGCCTCCTGGCCGCCGGTGTGCCCCTGGCGCAGGCCCTGCATCTGCTGGCGCGTGAGTCCGGCGACGGGGTTGCCCGGGAGCAGTGGCAGGCCATCCACGACGACGTCGTCGACGGGGCTTCCCTGGCTCAGGCACTGCAACGCTATCCCCGCGTCTTCCCGGCGGTCTACAGCGCCATGGTGAATGCCGGTGAGACGGGCGGTTTCCTCGATGTGGTGCTGAAGCAGATCGCCGACTTCCAGAGCCGCGAACGGGACCTGCGTTCGAAGGTGCTTGGGGCCCTGATCTACCCGGCTGTGCTGGCGGGGCTGTCGGTGTGTGTACTGGTCTTCCTGCTGGTGTTCTTCATCCCGCGCTTCCAGGGCATCTTCAATGACTTCGGTGCGGCGCTCCCGGCCCTGACGCGGGCCATCGTGGGGCTGAGTGCCCTCTTGCGTCGGCACGGGCCGCTGCTCGTGCTCGGGCTGGTGGCCGGGGTCCTGCTCCTGCGTCGGTACCTCGACACGCCGGCCGGCCGGCGCTGGCGCGAGACCGTGGTCCTGCGCCTGCCGTTGCTGGGCATGGTTGCCGCCCGCTTCGCCATGACCCGTTTCTGCCGGATGCTGGGGACGCTGGTCCACGCCGGGGTCCCCCTGATTGCGGCCCTGCGGGTGGCGCGCGAGTCGCTGGGCAACGAGATCCTGGCCGGGGCGGTGGATACCGCCGTCGAGCGGGTGCAGCACGGCGACCGTCTGGGATCCAGCCTGGCCGCCTGTCCACAGCTCTTTCCGGCGTCGGTGGTGGCCATGGTGACGGTCTCCGAGCAGACCGGCCGCCTCGACGCCGAACTGATCCGCCTGGCCGATGAGACCGAGCAGGACCTCGACCGTCACCTCCGGGCCGCCGTGGCCATCGCCGAACCGGCGTTGCTGTTCGTCATGGCCGGTTTTGTGGGGACCCTCGTTGTCGGGATGGTGTTGCCCATCTTCGCCATACAGGATTACATCCGATGAGAACCCTTCAGTCCAGACCCGCGCCGCCGGCCGCCGAGATCCGCGCCGCAGTCCTTCGCGCCAGGCATCGGTCTCGGGTACGGCACGGGTTCACCATGGTGGAGTTGCTGCTGGTGCTGGTGATCCTGGCGACGTTGGCGGCGGTGGTCGTCCCCAAGTTCACCGGGCGCTCCAAGCAGGCCAAGATCACCGCTGCGCAGACCGAGATCTCCTCCATCGAGGTGGCCCTCGACGCCTTCGAGGTGGACAACGGCTTCTACCCCGAGGGCACCGATGCCCTGCGGCAGTTGGTGGAGAAGCCGACGGAGTCCACCAGTTGGCGCGGGCCCTACCTGAAGAAGGCGGTGACCACCGACCCGTGGGGCAATCCCTACGTCTACGAGTTCCCCGGCCAGCACAATGCGGACGGCTATGACCTGAGTTCGTGGGGACCCGACGGCAAGTCGGGGGGTGGCGATGATCTGTGCAACTGGGAAGAGGCCAAGTGACGACCGTGCGGACAGCCCGGTTCTCGCTGCTTGAGCTGATCGTGGTCATGCTGTTGCTGACCATCGCCATGGCCATGCTCACGCCGAGCGTGAGCGGCTTCTTCCGTGGCCGGCGGCTCGACGACGAGGCCCGCCGGCTATGGGCGTTGACCCGTTATGCTCAGGAGCTGGCGGTGGCCCGGGCGGTCCCGGTGGCCGTGTGGGTCGACTCCGAGGCAGGACGCTACGGCCTGGAGTCTGAGCCCGGCTATGGCTACGAGGTCCCCTCCCTGACCTACGACCTGGGCAGTGGGATCGAGGTCACGGCCGAGGAGACCACCTCGAGCCTGAACGCCGGGGAGACGCTGCGCTGGGTCTGGTGGCCGGACGGTACCCTCGCCGAGGGCGCTGTCGAGGCCTGGCAGGTGCGCTGCCGGCAACGGCCGGATGACGTCTGGACGCTGACCCGCGACCTGCCCTTGTCGACCTTCACTCTGACCAAGGAGGCCCACGGATGAGACGTTGCCCGTTCACCCTGGCCGAGGTCCTGGTGGCCCTCCTGGTGACGGCCGTTGTCATCCCCGTGGCCTTGCGGGCGCTGATGATCGCGGGGGCCCTGCGTCACGCGGCGGCGTGGCGCCAGCAGGCAGTGGAGCTGGCCGACACCAAGCTGCGCGAATTGGTGGTGACCGGCGACTGGACTGAGGCCGAGGACACGGGCGACTTCGGCGAGGACTACCCGGACTTCTCCTGGGAACTCGTCACCGACACCTGGACGGAAGGCGACATTGCCCTCCGCGAACTGGATCTGACCGTGTACGGCCCGGCCCGCGCGGGCCAGACCGTCGTAACGCTCACCACTCTCGTGCCGGAACCGGAGGAGTGAGCATGGCCAGGCCAGCCCAGCACCGCTCGAGGTTCACGCTGCTGGAGTTGCTCATTGCCACCATGGCCGGGGCGGTCCTGATGGCGGCGCTGGTGGCGGCGCTCAGCGGCGCGTGGCGCCTGCAGGAGCAGGGCGACGAACAGGAGCGCACCGAGGCCCCGCGGCAGGTTGCCCGGAAGCGCCTTGCCTTGGAGCTCTCCCTTGCGGTGCCGCCTTCAGAGATCCTGTCCGGCGCGTTCAGCGCGGTCACCGAGGAGGTCGGCGACGACCGCCACGATGATGTGCAGTGGGTGACGGCCATCGGCGCCCGCAACCCGGAGAGCACCGACGGGGACCTGGTGCAGGTGCATTATTACCTGGTCGAGAACGCGGATGGCGATGTCTGCCAGTTGGTGCGCACCGAGAACCGGGACCTCCTGGCGGTGGAGACCGAGGAGCCGGAGGAAGTGGTGCTCCTGGACCACGTCGTGTCCTTCGCAGCGGACTGGTATGACGGCGAGAACTGGGTCTCGAGCTGGGACTCGACGGTGGAAGAGAACCAGCTCCCCGAGGCGGCCCGCATCCGCATCGACTTCGCCGCTGACAGCCGTGGCGCCACGCCGCGGCCGCTGGAACTGGTCGTCCCCCTGGTGGTGCGCACGCTCAGCACGGCGGAGGCCACCCCATGACCAAGTCCGCCAGACAACAGGGGAGCGTCCTGGTCCTGACGCTGTGGCTGGCGGCCGGGCTGGCGGCGGGCGCGCTGCTGGCCGGTCACGTGGCCGTGATGCGCTACCGGCGCGACGCCTACCAGTACGCCACGGTCTGCGCCGACCATGCAACCGACGCTGGGCTCCACTACGTCGAGCAGATCCTCAGCACCCTCTACGAGAAGGGCGAGATGCCGGACACCGATTCGTACACCGCCGAGGACATC
>Ga0172375_10005262_pt1 | contig 18733 bp, 13 predicted proteins | sample LakKiv1m_FD_114537 | JGI IMG/M metagenome (GOLD analysis project Ga0172375, IMG submission 114537) | Freshwater microbial communities from Kabuno Bay, South-Kivu, Congo - kab_092012_11.1m | ecosystem: Environmental > Aquatic > Freshwater > Lake | place: Democratic Republic of the Congo...
GAATGCACTAATTAAAAACGAATTTGAAAACATGATATTCGTGCAACCGTGGCGAACAAAAAAAGAAGAAATTGCCACGAATGCACTAATTAAAAACGAATTTGAAAACATGATATTCGTGCATCCGTGGCGAATAAAAAAGAATTTATAAATTAGATCAGCATTTCTAAATCAAATAACATGAACAGACTAACCAGCCTGCTGATTTTGCTATTCATTGGCATTGATCTTTCAGCACAGTCTTATCCTTTCCATGATAGAAACCTCCCTGAAGATACGAGGATAAAAAACCTTATTTCTCTGATGACCCTTGATGAAAAACTGTCGTGCCTTTCAACACGGCTGGCGGTGCCACGGCTTGGCATTAAAGGAACCAGGACAATAGAGGGATTGCATGGTCTTGCATACAGCGGCCCCGCGAACTGGGCAGTGAAAGGACCTAAAGCTTCACCTACTACAACCTTCCCCCAGGCTATCGGACTTGCACAGATGTGGGATCCGGAACTGCTGAAAAGAGTCGCTGACTGGCAGGCAACTGAGGCAAGGTTTCTTGCCCAGAACCAGCGTTTCGGAACATCAGGACTTATTGTTTTCGCCCCGAATGCCGACATGGGCAGGGATATACGATGGGGCAGAACCGAGGAGTGCTATGGTGAAGATCCTTTCCTGAACGCTACTCTTGTGACGGCATTTGTTAAAGGGCTTCAGGGCAGTGATCCTGTTTACTGGAAAACAGCTTCTCTGATGAAACATTTCCTTGCAAACAGTAACGAAAATAACCGTAGTTACAATAGTTCCGATTTTGATGACAGGCTTTTCAGAGAATACTATTCATATCCTTTTTACAAAGGTGTGGTTGAGGGTGGATCTCAATGCTTCATGACTGCATATAACAAATATAACTGGATACCGTGCACTGTTCATCCTGTTCTTAGAAATGTGACAATGAAGGACTGGGGCCTGAGAGGAATAATCTGTACTGACGGAGGCGCTTACCGCCAGCTTCTTACAACCCACGCTTACTTCCCGTCTCTCGAAGTTGCTGCTGCTGAGTGCATAAAAGCAGGAATAACCGTTTTTCTCGATAATTATATGGCTCCGCTTCGTGACGCCCTGTCTAAGGGACTGGTATCGGAATCAGAAGTTAATGATGCAATTTACGGTAACCTCAGGGTCCTTCTGAAATTAGGATTGCTGGATGGTCAGCTTGATGATCCGTATAACAAGATCGGCATCACTGATACTATTGCCCCTTGGAACAAACCAGAAGCCCGGGAACTTGCACGAATTGCAACCCGAAAATCCGTTGTCCTCCTGAAAAACCAGAATTCATTGCTTCCACTGGAGAAGGATAAAATAAAGTCGATAGCAGTTATTGGACCTGCTGCAAACAAAGTCATTTCCGACTGGTATTCCGGCACGCCTCCTTACAATGTCAATATTCTGAATGGTATAAAGAATTATGCAGGGGAAAACATAAAAATAAGGTTTGCAATGAGCAATAAGGCAGATTCTGCAGTAATTGCAGCCTTTCAAAGCGATGTTGCTATAGTATGTGTCGGGAACCACCCTTTGAGCTACGGCCTGGGATGGGGACAGAATTATGTCGCGAGCGATGGCAGGGAAGATGTTGACAGGCAGGCAATATCTCTCGAACAGGAGGATCTTGTAAAACTTGTCTATAAGGCAAATCCGAACACTATCATGGTATTAGTATCAAGTTTCCCTTATTCAATCACATGGTCGAAAGAGAATATTCCGGCAATATTGCATGTATCACAATCGAGCCAGGAACTGGGTAACGGACTGGCTGATATTATATTCGGAAATGAAAGTCCTTCGGGAAGGCTTGTACAGACATGGATTTCCTCAATTGATGATCTTCCTCCGATCCTCGATTACAATATACGGAATGGAAGAACCTATATGTATTCCAAAGCGGCTCCGCTTTTCCCTTTTGGCTATGGACTTACATATGCAAGTTTCAGTTATTCGGATCTTAAAACAGATCGCAAGTCAATTTCAAAAGACGGAACTGTCAATGTCAGTTTCAGAATAAAGAATACAGGCAATTATGACAGTGATGATGTGCCTCAGCTATATGTGAGTTTCCCGGGTTCCAAAATCGAAAGGGCTCCAAAGGCATTAAAAGGATTTACAAGGGTAATGATCAGAAAGGGAGAGGAAAAGCTGGTGACAATTCCGGTTAAAGGCGAAGATCTTACATATTGGGATACTGAATCGGGGAGATGGGTTCTTGAACCGGGAAAAATTGATTTCTTTGTGGGATCATCCTCTTCAGATATAAAATTGAAAGGCTCTTTGTTTGTCAATCTCAGATAGGGGATATGTATTCTTTTCAATAGAGCCTGTATTAAAAGAATTTTTTAACCGCATAGGTCGCGGTTTAAAAATCCTTTTAAGACATCCTGTCTGATTTCTGGTTAATGAAAAAGCTTAATAATTTAGGTTTGACTTTAATATATTAAGAATTTCTGTTATTTTTGCGCCTGAATTTTTAAAGAAAAGCGTAAAAAGTAACAAATTGAAAAATCACGAATGGAAATACGATAAGATTGCAATCAAGGTCGGAAGCAATGTCATAACCCAGGGCGACGGTTCACTGAATGTGGGAAGGATGCTCAGGATAGTTGAGGATGTTGCCGTTCTTGTGAAACAGGGACTTGAAGTGGTACTAATCTCATCAGGAGCTGTTGCAGCCGGCAGAAATTCGGTAGTCCCTTCAAAAAGGACAAATATAGTCTCAGCCAAGCAGATCTGGGCCGCCATAGGCCAGGTAAAGCTCATGTGGACATATCAGTGGCTTTTCGAGAAATACGGGATCAACGCAGGACAGCTTCTTGCCACAAAGGAGAGCTTCCGCGACCGCAGACACTACCTGAATATGAAGAACTGTATTTCGGCCATGATAGAAAACAAAATACTCCCGATTGTAAATGAGAATGATACAGTTTCTGTAAATGAGCTTATGTTTACAGATAACGATGAACTGTCGGGATTGATATCATCTCTGATGGACAGTGAGGCACTGTTCCTGCTGTCAAATGTCGACGGTATCTACAATGGCAAACCCGGCGATAGCAATGCCACGCTTATCAGGGAGATCAACAGCGAAACAGGCGATATAGGAAAATATATAACCAGGGGAAAATCAGGATTCGGAAGGGGAGGAATGCTCACAAAATATTCCACAGCCCGCAAGATCGCATCAGAAGGTATTGATGTATTCATTGCCAACGGAAGCCGCGACTTCATTGTTACCGATATTCTGAAAGGAAGGGATGTGCCTTATACTCATTTTGCTGCGAACCTTAACATTAAAACAAGTGTTAAGAAATGGTTGTACCATTCCGAGACATTTGCAAAGGGCGCACTCTATGTAAATCAGGGAGCAAAGGATGTCCTTCTTAATGAAAAGGCAAGCCTTCTGATGATCGGTGTTACCAGGGTGGAGGGCTCTTTCAGGAATGGAGATATTGTAAGGATACTGGATGAAGGAGGCAACAGCCTTGGACTGGGGAAATCACAATTCGATTCAGAAAAGGCGCAACAGAGTATAGGCCAGAAACTTAACAAAGCGATAATCCATTACGATTATCTCGTGATAAATGACGATTTAAGGAACAGCTCCGGCCTGTTTTAAATATGGAATCTTGATCAACCGATATGCATCTGAAAAATACAGTAATAAAAGCAAAAGCTGCCAGCAGGTCTCTGCAGACGCTCGATAATGATGCTGTGAGTTCTGTCCTTCTGAAAATTTCAGATGCGGCAGTAAAAAGATCAGATTTCATCCTTGATGAAAACAGAAAGGATCTCCTGCTTATGGAGAAGAGCGATCCCCGGTATGACCGTCTCATGCTGACAGAAAGCAGGATCAATGCTATATCGCACGATATTGCATCTGTTGCACGTATGAAGTCGCCTGCCGGAAGGATTTTATCGGAATATATAAGGCCTGATGGACTGAAAATATCCAGGATATCTGTCCCCTTTGGTGTCATTGGTGTAATTTATGAGTCGAGGCCTAATGTCACATTCGATGTATTTTCACTCTGTTTCAAGTCAGGAAACTCAGTCATCCTGCGAGGTGGAAAAGAAGCAGTTAATTCAAATCAGGCTATTGTGAGCGTTATAAAGGATGTACTTGCTGAATCGGGGATCGACCAGAATATTCTTACGCTGATAACGGGAACCAGGAATGATACTCTGAAGCTTCTCCACGCCCGGGAAGGCCTTGATCTGATAATACCGAGGGGAAGCAGGGGACTTATTGAATTTGTACGCCAAAATTCCTCAATCCCGGTGATTGAAACAGGGGCAGGGATATGCCACACATATTTTGATGAATATGGAGACAGGTCCAAAGGTCAGGCAATAATTAACAATGCAAAAACCCGAAGGGTTAGTGTATGTAACGCACTCGACTGCCTGATAATTCATGAAAAACGTCTTAATGATCTTGGATTCCTTGTTGAATTATGTTCAGCCTCCAACGTGGAAATTTATGCCGACAGGAAAGCTATTAAAGCCCTGGCAGGAAAATATCCTGCAAAACTGCTTCATAAAGCAACAAAAGATTCATTCGGAACAGAATTTCTTTCATATAAAATGGCCATAAAGACTGTTGCGACATTTGATGAGGCGCTTTCCCATATTGAAAAATACGGGTCAAAGCACAGCGAATCTGTAATCACTGAAAATAATGACCGGAGGGATGCATTTTTAAAGATGGTCGATGCTTCATCAGTTTATTCAAATGCGTCAACAGCATTTACTGACGGAGGAGAATTCGGTCTTGGCGCCGAAATAGGGATCTCAACGCAGAAGCTTCACGCAAGGGGCCCGATGGCTTTGGAGGAACTTACGACATATAAATGGATAATCGAAGGGAATGGTCATATAAGAAAATGATAAGGACTATGATAAGGGATCCGGAGATAATAAAGTCGTTGTATAAATCGCTGCCCGTCAGGGTAAAAGAGGTAAGGGATAATCTGGGCCGGCCGCTTACACTGGCGGAAAAGATACTTTACTCTCATCTGGCAGATAAAAATGTTCTGTCTCGTCTGAGGAGGGGGCTTGACTATGCAGAATTTATCCCCGACCGCGTTGTCATGCAGGATGCAACAGCTCAAATGGCCCTGCTACAGTTCATGGTAACCGGCAGGGAACGGACAGTCGTTCCTGCCAGTGTTCATTGCGACCACCTTATTACCGGGCACAAGGGCGGAGAATCGGATCTAATGACAGCCCTTGAGTTCAACAGTGAAGTATATGACTTCCTGAGTTCGGTATGCAGTAAATATGATATCGGATTCTGGAAACCGGGGGCAGGGATAATTCATCAGGCCATTCTTGAGAACTATGCTTTTCCGGGCGGACTGATTATCGGCACTGACTCACACACACCGACTGCAGGAGGTCTTGGTATGCTTGCGGTGGGAGTCGGAGGCGCCGATGCTTCCGATGTTATGGCAGGACTCAGATGGGAACTTAAGGTTCCTGAAATTATAGGAGTCAGACTTTCAGGTAAGCTTAGCGGATGGGCATCTCCCAAGGATGTGATACTGAAACTGGCCGGAATGCTTAATGTTAAAGGAGGAACTGACAGGATCATAGAATATTTCGGGGATGGCGCCCGGTCGATCTCATGTACCGGAAAGGCCACAATCTGCAATATGGGAGCTGAAACAGGGGCGACCTGTTCTGTATTCGGATATGATAATCAGATGTCGGATTATCTAAGGTCAACCGGAAGGGATGCCGTAGCGGATCTGGCCGACGGGATAAGCGCCTGCCTTAATTGTGATCCTGAAGTTTATGATTCTCCCGACTTATATTTTGACCAGGTTATCGAAATAAACCTGTCAGAACTTGAACCTCATGTAAACGGACCGTTCACCCCCGACAGAGCAATACCAGTTTCACATCTGAAGGAGGAAGCAGAAAAAAACGGATGGCCTTTGGAAATAAGTGCAGGGCTTATTGGATCATGCACTAACTCATCATTTGAGGATCTTTCAAGATCTGCCTCAGTAATTAAGAATGCTGTTGCATCCGGGCTTGGACTGAAATCAGAGTTCATTGTCATCCCTGGTTCAGAAAAGATAAGAGCAATTGCGGAAAAAGAAGGTTTCCTTGATATTTTCAGGGAGGCGGGAGGAAAGATATTTGCCAATGCATGCGGCCCATGCATCGGTCAATGGCTAAGGGACGACGGCACTGAGATGAAAGTGAACACAATTATCCACTCCTTTAACAGAAATTTCGCTAAACGTGCCGACGGGAACCCCAATACTCATGCTTTTGTTGCATCACCCGAAATAGTTACAGCTTTTTCCGTTGCCGGCAATCTGACTTTCAATCCGCTAAAAGATACTTTGCTGAATTCCGAAGGCAAAGCAGTAAAGCTACACGAACCTGAAGGAAGTGCTTTGCCCGAAAAAGGATTTGAAGAATCCCCGGATGGTTATCAGGAACCTGCAAAAGATAAATCAGATGTTGAAGTTATTATCAGGCCAGGTTCATCCAGGCTTCAGCTTCTGGCTCCATTTGATGAATATGATCCTGAAGACTTCAGGAATATGATACTTCTTATAAAGGCGAAAGGGAAATGTACAACAGATCATATCTCTATGGCCGGAATGTGGCTGAAGTTCCGCGGACATCTTGAAAATATTTCTGAAAATTACATGACTGGCGCGGTTAACAGTTTCAACGGTCACACAAATCTTGTTGTTAATCAGTTAACAGGAAAGGTTGAAGCCGTTCCTGCTGTTGCGAGAGCATATAAATCGGCAGGTATAAGTTCAGTTGTCGTGGGTGAGGATAATTTCGGAGAGGGATCATCGCGCGAACATGCGGCACTCGAACCGAGATACCTGGGAGTTAAAATGATAATTGTAAAATCGTTCGCAAGGATTCATGAAACCAACCTTAAAAAGCAGGGCATCCTGGCGCTTACGTTTGCAGACAGCAATGACTATGACAGGATCAGGGAGGATGACAGGTTTGACGTCGAAGGACTGGAAAACTTTGCAGAAGGAAGCTGGATGCGACTTAAGATCAGTCATTCGGATGGTTCATCAGAGTATATTGAGACAAGACATTCATACAACGCGAACCAGATAGCATGGTTTAAGGCCGGAAGTGCACTGAATTTAATACGAAAGTCAAACGAATAAAGCAATGTCAATGGCAAATGAAAAGATAAGTATCTCTGAAGGTAAACTGATTGTTCCGGATAATCCTTTGATACCATTTATTGAGGGCGACGGTACCGGACCCGATATATGGAAAGCATCGGTAAGGGTATTTGACTCAGCAGTAAGCAAAGCCTATAACAGCAAAAGGAAAATTGAATGGAAAGAGCTTCTTGCTGGAGAAAAAGCATTCAAACTAACCGGAAGCTGGCTCCCTGAGGAGACACTTGAAGGTTTCAGGGATCTTCTTGTAGGAATAAAAGGCCCGCTCACAACTCCGGTAGGAGAGGGAATGCGCTCATTGAACGTGGCATTGCGGCAGGAACTCGACCTTTATACATGTTACCGCCCGGTTCGTTATTTCAGCGGAGTTCCAAGTCCGGTCAAGCATCCTGAGAATGTCAATATGCACATTTTCAGGGAAAATACTGAAGATATTTATGCAGGGATCGAATATATGCATGGTGATCCTGCGACAGAAAAGGTGAAAAGATTCTTAATAAGCGAAATGGGCGTAAAATCTATAAGGTTTCCTTCCACCTCATCAATAGGGATCAAACCAGTGTCGGTGGAAGGCACGGAACGTCTTGTAAGACAAGCTATTAAATTTGCCATGGAACACCGACTCCCTTCAGTTACTCTGGTTCACAAAGGAAATATAATGAAATTCACAGAGGGATCTTTTATGAAATGGGGTTATGCGCTGGCTGAAAGGGAATTTGCCGATAATGTTTTTACATGGAAGCAACATAAACGTATTGCAGATGATAAGGGGGAGGATGCTGCAAATGAACTGATGAAAAAGGCAGAAAGGGATGGAAAGATAATAATCAAGGATGTGATAGCGGACGCATTTCTTCAGCAGATACTTACGCGGCCGGCTGACTATTCAGTCATTGCAACCCTTAATCTTAACGGCGACTATATTTCAGATGCCCTGGCTGCTATTGTCGGAGGAATAGGAATAGCCCCGGGTGCCAATATAAATTTTGAAAAAGGTCATGCCATATTTGAAGCAACTCACGGAACAGCGCCAAAATATGCCGGGCAGGATAAGGTAAATCCGGGTTCGGTAATCCTTTCAGGGGCCCTTATGTTTGAATACCTGGGATGGCATGAAGCCGCCGATCTTATTTATAAAGGCATTGAATCAGCAATCATTGATAAAACTGTCACTTATGATTTTCACAGGCTGATGGATAATGCCACTCTTGTTAAAACGTCAGAGTTTGCTGATGCAATAATTTCGAATATTAATACCTGATAACTTTATAAACAATGGAAGGTAACAATTTCGTTTCAAAGCTTGAAAGTCCGGTCAGAGACGCCTGTCAGATAGAAAGTTCTCTTTTTGAGACCTATGATGTAAAGAGAGGGTTGAGGAATGCTGACGGCACCGGAGTCCTTGTAGGCCTGACAAACATCGGCGACGTTGTCGGATACAAAAAGGAGGACGGTAAGGTCATTGCAATACCCGGGAAACTATATTACAGGGGTATTGATATCGAAGATATAACTGCCGGATTCCAGCATGAGAACAGGCACGGCTTTGATGAGACTGTTTATCTTCTTCTTACAGGTCATCTGCCTACAAGCAACCAGCTTATGGAATTCTCGGCATATATGAGCTCCCTCCGTCCGCTTCCCGACGATTTTGTAAAGGATATGATACTTTCAATGAAAGGAAAGGATGTGCTTAACATTCTTGCCCGCTCGGTTCTGGGACTCTATATCCTCGACAGCAAGCCTGACGATATAACCCTTGAGAACATGATAAGGCAATCTCTTAACCTGATTGCCAAATTCCCGACCATAGTGGCATATTCATATCAGGCCCTGAGGCATCTTTATAAAGGCAAAACCCTTTCTATACGTCATCCACAGTCAGGACTGAGCACAGCGGAGAACTTTCTTTACCTTATAAAAGGAGACAACAAGGGCTTTTCGAAGCTTGAAGCAGATCTTCTCGACCTGATGCTTGTTCTTCATGCTGAACATGGGGGAGGGAACAACTCGACATTTACGATGAGGGTTACAAGTTCTTCAGAAACTGATATTTATTCAGCAGTCACATCTGCAATCGGTTCGCTCAAGGGTCCCCTTCATGGCGGGGCGAATGTAAGAGTGCTTGAGATGATGGAGAATATTAAGACTAATGTGAAGGACTGGACTGATGAAAAGGAAGTTGAGAATTACCTGCTGAAGATCCTGCGAAAGGAAGCAAATGACAATTCAGGAAAGATTTATGGCATTGGTCACGCTGTTTATACCATTTCAGATCCCAGAGCAGGTATTCTTAAGGCAAAGGCACGCGAGCTTGCAGTAGAGAAAGGAAGGCTTGCTGAATTTGAACTCTATTCGCTTGTGGAACGTATGACACCTGAAGTGATAAGGGTTTTCAAGGGTGAAAGATTAACTAAGCCGGTCTGCATTAATGTTGATTTTTATTCAGGCTTCGTTTATTCCTGCCTTAAAATAGCAAAAGAACTTTATACGCCTCTGTTTGCAGTTGCCAGGGTATCAGGATGGTGCGCCCACCGCATAGAAGAACTCACATTTTCTGCAAAGAGGATAATACGTCCGGCTTTCAAATATGTATACGGCCGCAAGGATTATGTTCCTATCGGAGGCAGATAGCTTAGTTCTTTATTTCCCTGCATAAACAAGAAGTGCAAGCCCTGCAAGGTAAGCGAGAAACATCAAAAGTATTAGTGTATTTACCTGTTTGGAGGCGCCTTTGAACTCTTTCCAGATAAATACTCCCCAAAGGGCAGCTATGAGAGTTGCACCCTGACCAAGACCGTAGGATATTGCATAACCTGCTTTGCCTGATGCTATTATGCTCATCGACATGCCAAGATTCCAAATTACTCCTCCAAGAATGCCTGTCAGGTGTACACCGGTGCTTCCAGCCCTGTAGTCCTTGAAGGTTAGTGGTGCTCCTTCAAAAGGCTTTTTCATTATGAAATTATTGAAAAACAGGTTACTCACCAAAACTCCGATGGCAAAGTAAAATACTGCCGAATACGGAGTAAGCATACCGGCTTCGGGAGCTACAAAATCAGAAGCCATCGAACTTGCCACGAATCTGTAGAACAGAGCCATAAGTATACCTGCCGAAACAGAAAGGATTATCCCTTTGCCTGATACCTTTTGCAGCGAAGCACTGTGTTTTTTGTATGCAATTGCATCAATTATTATTGCAGCAACGATAAGTGCTACTCCTGCGAAAAGAAGCATGGGATCGCCTTTTGGGGCGAAAATATAGTTGATTATAACACCCAGGGCAAGGGCTATCCCTACTCCGACAGGAAAGGCTACAGCCATACCTGCGATTGCCATTGCGGCAACAAGCAGTATGTTGGAGGCATTGAATATTATTCCACCAAGCATAGCCTTGAAAATATTCCCGGGATCTGCCTGTAAAAGATCAGGAATGAATTTTCTTCCTTCAGTTCCTATACTTCCAAGTGTCAGGCCGAGGAGTATTGAGAAAATAAGTATCCCGGTAACATAGTCCCAGTAAAAAAGTTCGAAGCGCCACGATTTTCCGGCAAGCTTTTGGGTATTGCCCCACGATCCCCAGCAGAGCATTGTGACAATGCAGAGGATAACGGCAAGTGAATAGGTTTGGGGGATGAACATAATTTTAAGTTTGGAGTGAGCTAAAGTGTAGAGTACTAAAAGTTAAAAAAAGTATTTCAGATTATTCAGCATGTTATTTTTCAAATGAGAATTTAAAGCTTTCATTATGCTTTGCTTCAGTCTTGAAGATTGTTGCTGAGGTGAGATAGACCCTTGTACCTGTTGATTCAGGTCTTTTTTCTCCTTTGACAACTATTTTTACCTTATGGGCTCCGGGAGCGAGATTTGTAATATGCCAGATACTTTCAGTATGCTGCTGATTTGCAAAGTAATAATATGTATCAATGTTCCGGCTGAGATTGCCGTCAACATATATATCGGCCTTGCCGCAGTCGCGCCACCAGTTACCTCTGAGGGAAATCCCGGTCCCTGTAAAGCTTATCTCAGCTTCGTCTCCGGCATTCTCCGACCACATCGACTGGTCACGTCGCTGATCCTGCGGTCCCGTCTGGTAAACATTCCATTTTCCGGTAAACTTCCAGCTTTCCTTGTCAAAAACCGTGACAGACCTGTCGAAAACAAGTGCGGGAAAGGATACTTCCGGTGATGGAGCAACAGGTTCCTCGGGAATAACAGTGATCTTTTTGGCAGTAACCTTACCTCCTGATTTTGCGATGAGGTCAGCAGCATATTTGTAAGTAGCCTCAACAGCAGAATTAAATGAATATGTTGTATGGATGAACAATGAGTCACCGATCGCCTTAACTCCTTCCTGCATTTCAGATGGCAGTCCGCTGAATCCTTTAATTACACCGAGGACTGCCAGTGCGTTTGAGGGATTGCAGTCGGAGTCCTGCCCGCAGCGTGTCGAAATTTCAAGGGTTTTCAAGGGATCTTCTTCTCCATAGAGCAGCCCCATTACTATATAAGCCCCGTTAAGTTTTGCATCAATGTTGAAAGGAGAACCTGCTCCGCAGATGTCGACATTGCCCCATTTGTTTTCAAGCTCCTGCCATGCGGCGCGCCAGTCGGAAGGATAATTTTCATGAAGCAGAATCACATCCCTTACTGCCATGGAATAATCACTTTCCTCAGGGATCGATCTTAATGCCTTTTCGATAATCTTAAGTATATCGGTTTCAAAGTAAGCTTCTGAATAAAGGGCTGCCACAAAAATACCGCCATAGACCCCGTCGCCGTAATTCATAATATGTCCGATCTTGTCAGCGATACTTGAGGCCGTGTTTGGCATTCTAGGGCACATGAATCCGATATAGTCGGCTTCGATCTGAAAATCAATATCATCGGCATGGAGGTTATACTCAGGACTTCCCGAAAGAGGTGCAAAAATGCTATCGTAATAGTTTTTTCTGGCTTGCATGTTTGCATGCCACAGGGGATATCCGGCAAGGGCAAACATCTCCTGGAACTTTTTTGCGGGGGCATCAATACCATAAAGGTCCATTGCCATGAGGAAGGTAAGCTGGACGTATATATCATCCTGCCACATGCTTCCCTTAATGTCGGCCGGTTTCCATTTTATTGAATCATCATATGTGCGCCCCTGCGCACGGAATTCAGTCGGGGCTCCATAGGTTACGCCCACCATTTTCCCGGCCCAGCCTCCGGCAATCTTGTCCTTAAGAACCTCAGGTTTTATTGTTAGATATTGCTTATCTGATGTCTTGCATGAGATGCAAAAGATAATCAGGAGAAAAATTGCATAGAATGTTGTCTTTTTCATAATTATATAATGATTATATTATGTTTTAGCCCTCCTTCAGGGGGGGATGGGGGGCAGTTCAAAATGATCGGTTGTTTTACTTCAAGATATCTTTTGATATTTTGGGACGGAGGCAACTCAAAATGAAAGGACATTTTACTTTGCAGTTTCTTTTGATACAGGAAGATGCATCATCCTGTCCTCAATGAATCTGGTTATTTCCTGAACAGGCATTTTCTGTATCACGTACATGTGTTTACCAGCAGGATCATCCTTCCATTCATTGCTTCCATCGGGATGTACGATAATGGTGCCTCTTTTTGTATCGAAAAATCCTTCAGTTCCGTAAACTCCTATCAGCACGGCAGTTTCATCCCAGCTCATCCGTCCGTTTCTGTCTTCAGCAGAAAGAGGAATGCTTATTCTGAATACATCCTTAACCGGATTGTTCATGGCAGGAGAATTCATAAGGCGTAGCCCCGTCAATATTTCCCTGCCGATTTCAAATCCGGTGAAGATAACTTCGCCGGGCCAGTTTTCAAATACATATCTGGATGAAGTAGAATCGATAAAAATATTGAATTCTTTTCCCTTCGGGAACCATCCTGCCATCGAAACAAGCCTTTTAACCTTTTTTTCAACAAGGTCTTTTCCCGCAAGCGGACTGGTTTCATCTGCGCCGGATTTTAGAAGATTGCTCAGGTTGGTAAGGAAGCCTACTGTTATTATTGTAACACTTCCATCGGGCTGATCCTGAAGTATCCTTCTGTATACCGAAACCGCATCCGGGGCATCGGATGTTGATTGCATAACATGAGGATATTTTGCAACTATCGAATCACCCCAGTGTTGGGATGAACCCATTGAGGCGCCGTTACCTTTCGGTGATCCGAGCGGCAGTTCAGGCCGGTTGAAGTATGTGTTTATTACTTCAATGGAAGGAACCACAAGTTCATGTTTGTTTGATGCCAATGTAGCCAGAATTTCGGCTTTTCCGCTGTCGGCCATTGCATGAAGTAAAGCAAGGGCCCCCACATCGTCATAGTCAGGTCCCATGTCTGTATCGAAAATTATCTTTACTGGTTCACCTGTGACGGTTTGTTTTTTGTTCTGGCAACCTGCCATAACAACCAGACATAATAATAAAAGTGAAAAACGGATACTCATATCTGAAGTTTTAAATTTCTTTCCTGTAAGGTGCTGAAGCCTGGGCCCCCATACGTGTAACGGATATCGCAGCTGCCTTGTTTGCAAAGACCACCGCCTCTTCGAGATCTTTTCCTTCTGAAATTGCCACTGCAAGAGCGCCGTTGAACACATCGCCTGCTGCCGTTGTATCGACTGCTCTAACCGGGACTACAGATATCAGTTTTGAAACCTTATCTGTAAGAAGAAAAGCTCCTGCGGCGCCCATAGTAATTATCACGTTTTTGACTCCCGTGGACCTGAGTTTTTCAGCTGCTTCCTCAGCAGAAGCGGTATCCACGACCTTAATACCTGTAAGTATCTCGGCTTCGACTTCATTGGGTGTGATAATGTAGACGCAATTCAGAAGGTCATCTGAGAGCTGCCTTGCCGGTGCAGGGTTCAGGATCACCCTGTTATTTTTTTCATAAACTTTCTGTGCTACAAACTCGATGGTGCTCACAGGTACTTCAAGCTGCATCAGAAATACGTCTGAAGGATCATTGCCATAAACCCCCTCTTCAATATCGTATGCAGAGAGAGTACCGTTTGAGCCGGGAGCCACCACAATGCAGTTTTCCCCGTCCTGGTCGACCATAATCAAAGCTATTCCGGAAGGATTTTTTGGATCATTTACTATGTATCTAGTATCGATACCTTCAAAATCGAAAATATGTTTAGCCTGTTCTCCGAAAAGATCATTTCCCAATTTTGTAACAAGTGTTACATTTCCGTTCAGTCGTGCAGCCGCCACTGCCTGGTTTGCTCCCTTTCCGCCGGGATTCATCATAAAAGTGCCACCCAGAATTGTTTCCCCGGGTGAAGGGATCTTTCTCGACTTAACCACCATATCGGTATTGGTGCTGCCGATAACAACTATTTTTCCCATAGAATTTTAGATGTTCAGATTTCAGGTTTAATTATCAAAAACCAAGATATGATTTAATTTTGAATTTTAACCAGGCCTCTATCGGTTCAATTAAGTATATTTAGGATGAAAAAGTTATTGTATTGTATTTAATTGAAAATCTGTATGGGAAATAAGATTGTGACATTCGGGGAAATTATGCTGCGTCTTGCAACGCCTGAACATCAGAGGTTTACTCAGGCAACTTCGCTTAATGCAACTTTCGGGGGAGGTGAAGCCAATGTTGCTGTATCGACTGCAAATTATGGTCTGCCAACCGAGTATGTCACACGTCTGCCCGACAATGACCTGGGGCATTCTGTTATAATGGACCTGAGAAAACACAATGTCGGGACGAGGCACATATTATCCGGAGGCAAAAGGCTTGGGATATATTTTCTTGAGACCGGGGCTGTTGCCAGGCCAAGCAAAGTGATATATGACCGTGAAAATTCCTCTATTGCCGAAATAAAGTCAGGGATGATAAACTGGGATGAAGTATTTGAGGATGCCACATGGTTCCACTGGACAGGAATAACACCTGCAATTTCGGAAGGCGCTGCAACAGTTTGCCTGGAGGCAGTCAGGGCTGCAAACAGGAAGGGAATAACTGTATCGTGCGATCTTAACTACAGGAAGAATCTCTGGAAATGGGGTAAAAAAGCGGGGGAGGTAATGCCTGAACTTGTAAGCGGATGCGATATAATACTGGGAAATGAGGAAGACGCTGAAAAGGTGTTCGGAATCAGTGCTGAAGATACAAATGTTTCATCGGGACAGATTGATGCATTAAAATATGAGCAGGTTTGCATCAGACTCATGGAAAGATTTCCTAAAGCCAGAAAGGTTATAATAACACTTCGAGGCTCAATAAATGCTGATCATAATACCTGGTCGGGAGTTCTCTATGATGGAAAGACACTATTCAGAGCGCCTGAATATCAGATCACCGATATTGTTGACCGTGTTGGGGGAGGTGATTCATTTATGGGAGGGCTTATATACGGACTAATCACATGGCCCGGCGATGACCAGAAAGCCCTCAATTTTGCCGTGGCCGCATCGTGCCTCAAACATACAATTCACGGCGATTACAATATGGTCTCAGTTGCGGAGGTTGAACAGCTTATGAAAGGCGATTCTTCAGGACGTGTTGTGCGCTGAGTACCTTATCAGGCGAAAGCCTTTGTATTGCTGCCTTTTATCGCAATTATCGTCAATACTGAAGAAATCAGGAGAGAGCCTGCCATAAAAATATATGAAGCTCCAAAGCCTCCTGTTGTCCCGTTCAGGTAACCAACTATATAAGCACCTGCAAAGGACCCTAATGCACCCATACTGTTAATAAGCGCTATTGCACCGGGAGACACATTTTTCGGCAGGATTTCTGTTATGACTGCAAAGAATGGACCATAAGGTGCATACATTGCCCCTCCGGCAATGACAAGAAGCAAATATGATAACCAGAAATTGCTTGCCCCCAGGAGATACGACCCGTAAAAGGCAAATGCTCCGATCATAAGGAAAGGCCAGATGAAAATGCTTCTTCTCAGCATCTTGTCAGAGAAATATGATGCGACAAACATGCCGATAATAGCCAGCAGATAAGGGACTGATGACAACCAGCCTGTTTTTACAATATTCGAATCGGGCGAAGCATTTATTATTGACGGCAGCCACATCACAAATCCATAGACCCCGATACACCACAGGAAATACTGAAGGCAGAGCAGGATGACAACTTTTGATCTGAAAGCTACGGCATAATTTCTTACAGGCCTGATTGATTTTTGCTCAATGTCAAGTTCTGCCTGCAAGTCGTCCTTTTCATCATTTGTGAGCCATCGTGCCTCTGCCGGTTTGTCAACAACAAGACGCCACCAGAAAAATGCCCAGATAATTGCCGGAAATCCTTCGAGGATGAACATCCAGCGCCATCCGAGGGAGTCGACAAGGTAGCCTGAAAGAATTGACATCCAAAGTATTGTAACAGGGTTGCCAAGGATAAGGAAGGTATTGGCTCTCGAACGTTCATGTTTTGTGAACCAGTTACTCAGAAATACAAGCATCGAAGGCATTACAGCGCTTTCCACAACGCCAAGCATGAATCTTATGACAATAAGACCTTTTATGTTGTTTGTCATCCCTGTTGCCATTGCCAGTGCTCCCCATGCGATCAGCGACCAGAATATCAGCTTTCTGGCGCTTTTTCTCGCGGCATATACTGTGCCTGGTATCTGAAAGAAAAAATACCCAAGGAAGAAAAGTGATCCCAGCAATGATGATGTTGCTGCGTTAATATCTAGGTCTCTTGCCATTCCGCCGGCTGCTGCAAAACCGAAATTAGCCCGGTCGAGATAGGCAAGACTGTATGTAATAAAGGCAACAGGTACTAATCTGTACCAACGTTTTTTAGGAAGCTGATTTCCCATTTGAAAAAATTATTAAAGGGCCCCTAACTCCACAATCTGTCGTGCGATCTCTTGTCATCCCATTCGGGTGTAGGTTCGAAATACCCTTTTGCCCTTGGATGGAGATGTTTCTTTACCTCTTCCTCATTGAGTTCAATCCCCAGACCCGGCGAATCGAGAGGGACATTGGCAAAGCCCTTTGTGACCATTGGCTGGGAGCCCGTCATCTTTACAAGATTTCCCCACCATGGTGAATCGACGCTGTGATGTTCGAGGGCAAGAAAATTTTGCGTGGCAGCAGCGCAGTGAACATTGGCCATGAAGGTCACTGGTGTTCCTGCCATATGCATTGCCATGGCTACTCCGCATTCTTCAGCATAGTCGCCTATACGTTTTGTCTCCAGCAGACCTCCTGAGGTTGCCAGGTCAGGCTGTATTATGTCGACGGCACGGGCATCGAGAAGAGGTTTAAATCCGTTTTTCAGAAGATATATGTCTTCGCCGGTACAGGTCGGAGTCTCAAGAGCATCCGATACTGTTTTCCACTGGTCGGTATAGAACCATGGTACCATATCTTCGAGCCAGGCAAGCCTGTATTTTTCCATCGCCTTACCGAACCTTATTGAGTTGTTTATATCAAAATGTCCGAAATGGTCAGCGCACAAGGGCATTTCATAACCAACAGCGTTTCTTACCTGTTCAACATATTGAGCAAGGCCTTCAAGACCTTTTTCAGTTATCTGGACCTGGGTGAAGGGATGAAGTGTATTGCCATAACCCATATAATCGCGCAGGTCATATTGTCCGGCAGCACCATCCCAGAATTTGCTATTTACTATTGTATCTGTTTCTTTTGCAACGACATGTATCCCAAGATCCATTTTCAGCCAGGTGAATCCCTGTTCTTCAACCCGCCTTTTCATAGTCTGGGCGAATGCAACAGGGTCATTGGCTCCCGGAGTATCTGCATAAAGCCTGATTTTATCGCGGTAACGGCCACCCAGAAGCTGCCATGCAGGAACACCGTAAGCTTTTCCGCATAGGTCCCACAGGGCCATTTCAACAGCACATACTCCTCCGCCCTGACGGCCATGATAACCAAACTGCCTTATTATCTTGAATATCATTTCTACATTGCACGGGTTTAATCCGAGAATTCTGCTTTTAAGCATCAAGGCATAACGTTCATCGGCGCCGTCGCGAACCTCGCCGAGGCCATAAATTCCCTGATTGGTGTCGATTTTTATTATTGCAGTGCGGCCCACGTTACCCACCACGGCAACCCTCATGTCGGTGATCTTAAGATCCGACGGACTTGATGCACGGCTCACTTTCGAAGTTGTCTGTGCAATTGTATCTTCAACCGACATATGCATCAGACCGCCAAGGGCAATGCCTCCAAGGGCGCCTTTCCTGATGAAGTCCCTTCTGGTGGTTCCTGTTTTTTTAACGGATTCGGGTTTTAATGTAGATTCAGATTTTTCAATCAGTGAGTTTTGTTGCTGTATTTCTTTTATAATGCTTTTCATGACGAATAAATTTTGGTTCTTTTGTTACTGGTTCAAGGTTCAAGGTTGAGTCCCCTCCGAGAAGGGGAGATTATAATAAGACATAAAAAACATTAAAATTTAATAAACATAGTACAATGGATAATTTTCTGCTCAAAACCAATTGGAAGTTATTCTGTAAACCAAAA
>Ga0172375_10005264_pt1 | contig 18728 bp, 17 predicted proteins | sample LakKiv1m_FD_114537 | JGI IMG/M metagenome (GOLD analysis project Ga0172375, IMG submission 114537) | Freshwater microbial communities from Kabuno Bay, South-Kivu, Congo - kab_092012_11.1m | ecosystem: Environmental > Aquatic > Freshwater > Lake | place: Democratic Republic of the Congo...
ATGAAAGCTTATTACACAGCTAAAAATCAAAAAGGAGAGGTTCGAGCCGGAGAAGCTAATGTAAAAGATGAACGAGATTTAGCCACCCAACTTCGCTCTGATGGATTTGTGCTTACTTCTTTTAAAGAAATAAAAATTGAAAAAGAAAAAACTATTTCTATAAAATTTCTTGATCGTTTTACTTCAATTCCGATTAAGGAAAAAATGATGTTTGCTAGAAATTTAAGTGTGATGATTTCTTCTGGACTTCCTTTATCAAAAGCTATTCGAAATTTGACGGTACAAACAAAAAATAAAAATTTCGTTAAAATTTTAGAAGTAATTCAAGGTGATTTACAATCAGGATTAACTCTCTCTGACGGTTTAGCTAAATACCCAGGAGTTTTTGGTGAACTCTTTATTAATATGATTAGAGTAGGAGAAACCAGCGGAAATTTGGAAGAAGTTCTGGATATTTTGGCGATTCAGCTGGAAAAAGAGCATGAACTGATTGGAAAAGTACGAGGGGCTTTGATTTATCCGGCAGTAATTTTAGTGGCGATGATCGCTATTGGAATTGTGATGATGGTTTTTGTAGTGCCGAAACTGACGCAAGTTTTCAAGGATTTGGGATCGGAACTTCCAGCCACAACTAAATTTGTGATTGCTACGAGTGACTTTTTGAAAAATAATTTTCTGCTCTCCTTAGTGGGTTTTGTTATTTTAGCGGTTTTGGCTAAAGTTTATACCACTACCGAATCAGGCAAAAAAACCATGGGCTCTCTTTTTATTAATCTACCAGCGATTAGCAATATCTACATTAAAATGAACTCGGCACGTTTCTCTCGAATTTTGAGTTCACTTTTGCGAAGTGGCGTGACAATTGTGGAATCTTTGCGAATTCTCTCGCGAACACTAACCAATCATTATTATCGAACAGCTTTGGAAAAAGCGGCCGAGATGATTCAAAAAGGAGAACCACTCAGTAAAATAATTTATCAAGAAAAAAAGATTTTTCCAATCTTAGTTCCGCAAATGTTGGAAGTGGGAGAGGAGACGGGAAAAACAGAAACAGTAATGCAAAAGCTAGCTGATTTTTATGAGGCCGAAGTTGATCAATTAACCAAGAACCTTTCCTCGATAATCGAGCCAGTGTTAATGCTTATTATTGGAGCGGCGGTTGGATTTTTTGCGGTGTCTATGCTTACGCCGATGTATAGTGTAATGCAGAATATAAAATAAATATCGTTGATGTTTAAAAAAAATAAAAACAAAAAAGGATTTACACTTATTGAATCGTTGGTAGCGCTTTTTATTTTCTCTATTTCTGCTTTAGCTTTCTACGGGGCTTTTTCTGCTGGGACAAGTTATCTTCTTGAAGCCAAAAATCGTTCCTGGGCGCTATCTTTAGCTAATGAAAAAATGGAAATTATCCGGAATTTAAATTATGACGATATCGGAACGATCGGGGGAATACCAAATGGAAGCTTAAAATCAGACGAAGACGTTTCTTTTGGCGGAAAAACTTTTCGGGTTGTCATCGATGCCCATTATGTGGATGATTCTTTTGATGAAGCGGGAGCGAGCGATAAGAATGGAGTAATGACTGATTATAAAGTTGTAAAAGTTTCTATTTTTTGGGGGAAAGAAGTTGATTCGCAAAGAGTAAATTTAGTTTCTCGTTTTGTTCCTCCTGGGGTGGAAATTGGAAATCCAGATGAAGGAACTCTGGTGGTAAATATTTTAAGTCAAGACGGACCTGTCTCCGGAGCGGATGTTGATATTTCTAATACTTACGTTTCTCCGGTGGTTAATTTGAGTCGGGAAGCTGATGATAATGGACAGGTTTATATTCCGGGAGCCGAACAATCAATCCAAACTTACAAAATAAAAATTTCTAAAAGTGGTTATGAGACAGTGGAAACAATGGATCCGAGTTCGCCTGAAATTAATTATAATCCATTTGATAAAAATGGATCAGTGGTGGCGGGGAGTGTAAATATATCAAATATAACTATTAATAAATTAGCAAATTTGAAAATATCTTCCATTGATAGTGTTGGTAATTCATTGGCTAATGCTAATTTTTCTTTGGTAGGCGGAAGACAGCTTGATGTAGAAGGGAATGTTTTTAATGTGAACGAACTAAATCAATCAACTGGTTCTGGTGGGGGAAAAATATTTTCCAATATTAGTCCTGGAAATTTTACTCTCACGAGGGGATCGGGGATAAGTGATTATACATTTATTGGAATGGGAGAGCTTTCTCCTTTTTCTCTGAATCCTGATGAATCAAAAGAAATTGTTATGAAATTTGCTTCCGATAATCTGGTTTGGCTAATGGTGACAGTTAAAGATACAGAAGGAAATTTCTTAGAAGGAGCATCGGTTAAGTTGAGCAATACGCTTGGTTACGATAAAACACTGGAAACAGCTAAGGATGGAGTGGTTTTTTTTCCAGATTCTGGAGAACTTCTTGCTGGAGAATATAATTTGGAAGTTGCTTTGAGTGGTTTTAAAACAAAAAATTCAACAATAAATGTGGCTGAAAAAACTACTGAAGAAATAATTTTAGAAGTTGAATAAAATTAAGATGAAAAAAATTAATAAAAAATTTTGCGGGATGACGTTGGTCGAAGTGTTGGTGGCTATTTTTGTTTTTTCTATTTGTATGGCTGGATTTTCCTATCTTTTTGCCAAAAGTTGGAAGTCTAACGCGTATATCTTGGAAATGGGACAAGCCTCAGCTTCTGCTTCAAGTGGGGTAAATAAATTAGTTGAAATTATTCGCAAGGCCAGACAGGGGGAAAACGGAAATTACGCCATTGTTTCTGCGGAAAATAATAGTTTTACTTTTTATGCCGATTCGGATGGCGACGGGATTGCGGAAAGGGTTCATCTATATTTTGAAAATCAAGAAGTGAAGATGGGAATGACAGAGCCACAAGGTGGAGCGGTAAAAAGTTATCCAACGGGAGATCAAGAAATTGTTTCGGTTGTTAAAAATGTTCTGAATGATTCTGGAGAAAGCATTTTTCAATATTACAATAGAGATTATCCAGCCGATCAAGTGAATAATCCAATTGATACCGGAACAAGCGATATCTCGGAAATTAGAATGGTGGAAATTTATCTTAAAATAAATACTAATCGAAATAAAATAAAAAAAGATTTGGAGTTAAGATCATTTGTGGAAATTAGAAATCTAAATGATTATGATCGAATAAAATAATGAAAAGCAGGATTGAAAAAATAAAAAAGAAAAAAGGATCGGCCTTGGCCTATGGCTTGGTGATTATGATGGCGGTTTCCATTATCTTAGTTTCTATTTTGCAATTCGTTTCTTCTCAGGTGAGACTGAGTATTTTTACTGCCGAAAAAGAACAAACTTTTCAATTGGCGGAAGCAGGAGTGTATTTTTATCGTTGGTATTTAGCGCATGAAACGGAAACTTTAAATTCTAGACAATTAAATGAATTTTGGGCAAGCGGAAATGCTTTGGGAGTGGGAGAAGTTTATGAAAAAGATTTTCCTGAAGGTAATCCAATCGGAAAATATCAAATTGAAGTTGAGGCACCAGAAGCTAATTCAACTATTGTAACAGTTAAATCTACTGGTTGGACCTATAAGAATCCAAATTCAAAAAGAACAGTCCAGGTAAGATTTAGAAAACCATCTTGGAGCGAATATGCAGTGGTGGCTGATGCGGATATTCGTTTTGGGGAAGGGACAGTGATTAATGGAAAAATTCATTCTAATGGAGGGATTAGATTTGATGGAATAACTTATAATATAATAACTAGCCTCAAAGATACTTATGATGATCTTGATCATGGGGGCGCGGATGAATTTGGTGTTCACACTCACAAAACAACTATAGATCCTTTGCCACCCGCATCAATTCCGACTAGAAACGATGTTTTTGTCGCTGGTCGGCAATTTCCAGTTCCCGAAGTTTCCTTTACTGGTTTTAGTGAAGATAATGAATTTTTAAAAGAGGAGGCACAATCGGGCAGTGGAATTTATTTTGATGATACTGGTGAAGGGAGAAAAATTACCCTAAAAACTGATGGAACATTTGATGTTTGCACGGTAAATTCATTCAACACAAGCACTTATGCAATAAGTAGTTATAGACGAAATACTGGTGGAGGAACCTGCTCATCTTGTTCTGGAAACTGCCTAAAAAATTATCCAATTCCTAATGATGGAATAATTTTTGTGGAAGATAATGTTTGGATTGGGGGAAGCGTTAATGACAGAAAAGTTACGGTTGTAGCTTCAGATAATGATATTGTTAACCCAGCTTCTTATGGAAAAAATATATATATTGGTCAAAATAATTTGCTTTATTCAAATTATGATGGGAGTGATATTATTGGTTTAGTAGCCCAAAGAAATATTTCTGTGATTTTTAATAGCCTTTCTGATCTAACTATTGACGGGGCTCTTTTGGCTCAAAATGGAAGAGTAGGAAGAGATTATTATTCCGGAAATTATAAAAATTCAATAACGGTCAATGGTTCAATCGCAACTAAGTTAAGATATGGATTTGCTTATACCGATGGAACTGGTTATCATGATAGAATTTTGAATTTTGATAATAATCTCTTATATTATCCTCCGCCATATTTTCCAACTGGAGATGCTTATGCTATTGATCTTTGGGAAGAGCTTTAAGAAAAAAATAATTTTTGTGTTATAATTTAAAGATGAGCTTTCTCACGAAAAAAATTATTAGTCTAGAAACCGAAGTCTTTGGGATGGATTTGAGCGATCTTTCCATTAAGGTAATGCAGGTTGAAAAAGATGGAAAAATCGATCGAGTAAAAGGTTTCTCTTGCGTGGAAGTTCCACCTGGGGTTTTTGATGATGGAAAAATAATTAATCGAGAAAAAGCAATTTTTTTCATTCAAGAGGCGGTGAAAAAATCAAGTCCAGGAAAAATCAGAACAAAAAAAGTTTTTTGTTCGCTCCCTGAATCTAAAGTTTTTTTGCGTCTGATCAGTGTTCCTAGTTTAAAAGAAGAAGAAGCAGCCGAGGCGATAAAATGGGAAATGGAAGCTAACATTCCACTGCCGATTGATCAGGTTTATTATGATTGGCAATTTGTGGATGGTAGAGTGGGAGAAAAACAAAATGTTTTAACAGTGGCAACGGAAAAAAAGATCGTCGATGATTTGATGGAGGTTTTTAAAGAGGCTGGTTTAGAAGTTTATGGTTTAGAAGTGGAATCAACAGCTAGTGCTAGAAGTCTTGTTGCGCAAAAGGAAAAAGAAGTTCCAGTTAATTCCTTGATTATTGATTTGGGATCAAGGCGAACTAGTTTTATCATTGTTGTTGGGGGAATAGCCTGTTTTACTTCTAGTATTCCTTTTTCTTCAGATGGAATTAATGATGCAATCACTAAATCTTTGAGTATTGATGTGCGCGAAGCGGATAAGATAAAATTGAGTCAGGGAATAGAAGTAACGGATGCTAGTAATCCAATTTACAAATCAATTCAATATCTTTTGGAAAATTTAGTGAGTGAAATTGAAAAAACTTTGGATTTTTATAGCGAAACTTTTAGTAGTTTTCCTTCAATTGAGAAAATAATTTTGTCTGGTGGTGGATCAAACATCAAGGGCTTTACCAACTTTTTAGAAAAAAAACTGGGGAAAAAAGCAGAGATTGGTAATCCTTGGGTAAATTTTAATTTAGGGAAAAGCGAACCGATAATTGATAATGTTAATTCTGTTCGTTATTCAACAGTGATTGGTCTAGCCTTAAGAGGAGAAAATTATGAAAACCAAACTTAATCTTATTCCAGATTATCGAAAAAAAGAAATTCATCAGCGAAATGTTTTTTTGAAAATTATGCGCTGGGGTTTTGAATTTATGGCGGTTTATATCATTTTTATGTTGTTACTTTTTGTGGTGGGATATATTTTAAAACTTAATTTGCAAATTAATTTAATTCAATTAAATCCTAATAATATTTCCAAATTTTCAGAATTTAAAAAATATGATGAAGAAATCAAAAATATTAATGGTAAAGTTGGAGAAATTAAGAAAATTCAGGAAGGACAATTTAATTGGACTAAATTTCTTTTGAGATTAAATGAAATTGTTCCTGAAGGAGTTGTGCTTAATCGAATTTCAACTAAGGATTTTAGCATTCTTTTAGCGGGGGTTTCCAATAATCGCGATACCTTACTTTCTTTTAAGGATAAACTTTCTGTAGATAATTGTTTTACAGGAGTAGAACTGCCACTTTCTTATATGGTACTCAAGGAAAATTTAGATTTTCAAATAATTTTTACTTTAAAAAAAGAGTGTTTAAAATAAAATGATAGCTAATATTCAAAAAGGAAAATATAAAATTTATGGAGCCATTTTTGGGTTTTTGGCATTGATGGTTTTGAGTTTTATTTTTGCTGTTTTCCCAGTTATTCGAGGAATAGTTTTTAATTCGGATGAAATTCAGAGAAAAAAAATTGACAATGAGATAAATCAGCAGGGGATATCCAAGATTCCTGAAATGGAAAAAATGAGCGAAATTTTTAAACAAAAAGCGGGGAATTTGGAAATAATTCTGGAAAATGGTGGTGAGGTGGGATTTTTGAAAAAAATTGAAGATTTAGCGGAAGAAACTGGAAATAAAGTGGAAATAAAAATAGTCAGTGATAAAAATGTTCCGATAAAAAAGGAAAAAGGTAGTGAGACTAAGATTATGGGATCCTTGCCTTATGACAAATATATTCTTTTAGAAGTGACAATTTTGGGAAATTATGATGGACTTTTGAAATTTTTAAATAAATTGGAAAAAAATGATAAATTAGTAAATGTTATTGGTTTGGATGTAAGCAAACTGGAAGTTGAAGCAGAAATCCCAAATATCTTTTCTTCTGTAAATAAATCTGTAACCAATCCTCCTGTTCTTACTAAAAAAGAAGTTTTGCAAAGCGTGATTAATTTAGCGGTTTATCTTAAAAAATAATTATGGCAGTAAAAAATGTTAATTTAAATATAGATCTAGCTGATTTGGGGGAAAAATTCAAAAAAATCCCAATTTTTTTGGATCGTAGGAGAAGATGGGTAATCATTTTTCTTTCACTCTGCTTCGTTGGTCATGTTTGTTATGAATATTATAAATATATTTATAATCCGGTTTGGAGTGAAGAAAAAAGGCAAGCCTACATTAGCACTAAAGAAAAAGACGCAGTTTTTAATCAAACCGATTTTGATCAGGTATTGAGCGAAATAGAAAAAAGAAAAATAGAATATATAGAAAATAAAATTACGGTTAGTAAAGATATTTTCAAACTTTCGCAATAGAAAAATTGAAAAAATAAAAATCCTCAAAAAAAGAGGATTTTTTTGTGCGCTGGGCAGCCTGCCTGCCGACAGGCAGGGAATCGAATCCTAGTAGCAATCCTATGGATGCTACGGGACAAGTCTGCGACCAATAATGTTATGAGAATAGATTTGTGCGCTGGGCAGCCTGCCTGCCGGCAGGCAGGGAATCGAATCCTAGTAGCAATCCTATGGATGCTACGGGACAAGTCTGCGACCAATAATGTTATGAGAATAGATTTGTGCGCTGGGCAGGAATCGAACCTGCGACCAATAGCTTAGAAGGCTACTGCTCTATCCACTGAGCTACCAGCGCTTAATTTGTGCACCCACCAGGGCTCGAACCTGGGACCGTTTGCTTAAGAGGCAACTGCTCTACCAACTGAGCTATGGGTGCTCATTGGGCGATTACAGGGAATCGAACCCTGATTCTCGGTACCACAAACCGATGTCTTAACCGTTAGACGATAATCGCCATATAAAATTTTCAATGTGCGCTCTGAGGGATTCGAACCCCCGACCCTCTGGTCCGAAGCCAGATGCTCTAATCCACTGAGCTAAGAGCGCTTGTTTGACAATAGTGAGATAATATCAGAAAATCTGATTTCAGTCAATGCTAAATATTATTTTCTTTTTTATACTTTTTCCATTCCTTATCTGACCAGTCGACAGGCTTGACAGTTAATATCTGTCCAGGATGAGGATATTTATTAGGAGAATCGTAATTACTATTAAAAACATCACTGATTATCACTTTTCCGTTTTTGTCAGTTACTTCTTGAGAAAAAGTAGTTTTCATTGATCCATCAGAATTTCTTTCAATAATTTTAGGTCCGATAATATTAATTTTTCTACCGTCATCAGTTCCATAGAAACGGAAAGTTAATTCTGTTCCATAAATTTCTGCTTGAATTAAAATATGTCCCGGCGTGTTATTGATGAATCGCAAGTCAGGGCGAGGGACATACACGGTTGCATCCATTCCCTGGGGATTATAGTATTGAACAGGATAGGCGTGATTGGTGCGGGCAGTTATTTTTAATCCGCTATTAATAGCAGCACGAAAAACAGTAGTGGAAACTTGGCAAATTCCTCCACCAAATTCTGGTTCAGTTTTATCTTTTTTGATAACTAATTCCTCTCGATAGCCATGTTCGCCATCCACTTCGCCGAGAATTTCAGTAAAAGAAAACTCTTCTCCGGGTTTGATAAGTGTTCCTTGGAATCTTCCAATTGCGACATTGATGTTAAAAATTCTATTTTTTGGCGAACCCTTGAAATCAGAATGTCCTTCTCCAATGAGAGTATTGATACCTAGGTTATTAATAGATTCGATAGAAATAGTTGGCTTAGTTTTTTTGTAAGCCAATTCTAATGAATCTTTAATATCATTACTTTTAAAATAGTTTATTATTATCTCTAAGCTTTTTTCTATATCTAATGAGATACCATCTTCACTGATAGCAAAGGCAGAGACCTTACCTCCTTCAAATTGTAGCTTGGCGTCAGTGGGGTCTTTGTCAATTTTTCTAGCCAAATCGTTTAAGAAATTTTTTAAAGCTTCTTGATCAATGGAAAGACGAGAATATTTTTGAAGGTGATAACTATCCAATAGAGAAGAGTCTATTTTGCAAGTTGATTTTTCAGAGGAACAAAAATTAATATTTTCAATTTCCGAAAGATAATTGGGATTAAAACGAAAACTCTCTTGACTTTTGAGCCAAAGAGAAATTTCCGCAGGGGATAATTGATAACTAGAAGAATTAATCTTCAAATTGATTTCAGATTGAAATTTGGAAGAAATTTCAGAAGCAGAAAAGTTACCAAGATTATTGTTTTGTGCAAAACCCCAATTAATTTTCGAGAAAGGAAAAAAAAGACTAAAAAAAACTAAGCCGAAAAACATTCCCCAAAGAGATAATTTTGATTTTGGATTCATATGTAAAGAATAGCTGAAAAGAAGGCAAAAATCAATATCAAAAACCCCCGCGAGCGGGGGTGAGAATTTTTAGAAACCGCGGACCTGAATTTTTTTCGTTTTGTTGGTATCGGACTTAGGCAAGCGAATGGTGAGAATTCCGTTTTTCATTGAAGCTTCGGATTTTTCAGAAATAATATCAACTGGCAAAATAACTGAACGGGAAAAATTACCCCAATAACATTCTTGGTAGTAGTAGTTTTCTTCCGAGACTTGTTCTTCGCGTTTTCTTTCTCCGCGAATAGAAACCATATCATTATTGATGGTGACATCCAAATCTTCTGGTTTTACTCCAGCAATGGTTGATTTGATGACAATTTCGGTGTCAGTTTGATAAACGTCAATCGTCAATTGACCTTCACCAGAATCATTAGAAATAAAAGTTTCTTCGTTCATATCTTTTTTAATGGAAGAAGGAGAGCTCATTAAAATTTCTTGAGCTTCCTCTTCGTAAATATTATTTAATTGCTGCATTCCTCGGTTAGTTTCCAAGGTTTCTTCTGCATATTCTTCTGGTTCGATTCGGTGAGAGCCGGTCAATTTTTCAAAAAATGATCTTTTTGTTTTTACCATGTCAATAATTTAATCTTCTTAATGTAAGTTAATTATAAGGCAGAATTTCTATTTTGACAAATCAATTAAAAAAGATAGATTCGGAGGGCATTATAGGCTAAATGAATAATTGAAGCAATTGTCAATCCGATCAGGATTTTAACTGGGGGTTTCCATTTTCTTTCCAAAAATAAGCCGATAATTCCAGCAGTTAAGATATGGAGCAGAATTACTCCCAAATAATCTGACCAAAGAAAGTTGCCTTTTTCCAAGCTGTTCCAAATTTTTAAGGAAATTTCCATCAAAGAGAATCCAAGACCGAGGAAAAGAGCGGAAAAAAATAAGTCGCTGAAATTTCCTCGGCGTCGGCCCAGTTGGTAGATAAAAATTAGTTTAAAAATTTCTTCTGAGATGGCAACAAAAATCAAAAGAGGAGTGAGTCGATTAAGCTCAAAAATTTCAATTCCCAAGACAATCAAAAGTAGTTGTTGAAAAATGGTAGCGCCAGAAGCGGAAATTATTCCGTAGGCAAGAGCTTGAAACATAATTTAAAAATAAAATTTAATTTTTTATAAGTTGATTTTCAAATTGGCATCAGCAGAAATGTTTTTCCAATTTTCAAGTAATTTTGAATTTTCTTTTTCTTTTTGCCAGCGGAAAAAGGCGGCAGCACCAATCATAGCAGCATTATCAATAGTATATTTAAATTCCGGACAAAAATAGCTAGTATTAATCAAATTTTCTTTGACGGCTCTTTCTAGTTGTTGGCGCAATTCTTGATTAGCGCTTACCCCACCCGCCAAAAGAACAGCCTTCGGATTGTATTTTTTAGCTGCAGAAATGGTTTTAGCAACCAAAACATCAATGGCGGCTTGTTGAAATTCAGTGCAAATTGCCTGAATAAATTCTGGGTCTTGCTTTTTTTCTTCATTTTTCTTAACCAAATAAAGCACGGCGGTTTTCAGTCCGGAAAAAGAGAAATTGAAATCTCCAGAATTTAGCATGGGTCGAGGGAGGGAAATTTTGAATTCTGAATTATGAGTTACGAATTTATTTTCATAATGTATACTTCGTAATTCAGCAGCCTTAGCCGCGATCAGGGGTCCCCCTGGATAGCCAAGGCCTAAAATTCTTGCGACTTTATCAAAAGCTTCGCCAACAGCATCATCTTGAGTTTGACCGACAATTTCATATTGCAGATGATCTTTCATCAAAACTAATTGAGTGTGACCGCCGGAAACTACTAGGCACAAAACAGGAAATTCAATTTTCGGATTTCGATTTTCGGATTTCGAATTTAAGCCAATGAAGTTGGCATAGATATGGCCTTCAATGTGATGAATTCCCAAAAGCGGTTTTTTCCAGAGATAACTCAGGGTCCGAGCGGAATTAGTTCCGATTAAAAGAGCAGGAATAAGGCCTGGTCCTTCGGTCACGGCCATAAGGTCAATTTGTTCTCTTGATAAACTAGCTTCTTTGAGGCATTGGTCAGTGACTGGCAGAATATTTTTGAGATGTTCTCTAGCAGCTAAATTAGGAACAACGCCTCCCCATTGAGAATGGAGGGCTATTTGTGAAGAAACGATACTGGCAAGGATTTTAATTTCCGAATTTTCCGCCTGAAGAACTGCGGCGGCCGTTTCATCACAGGAAGTTTCAATGGCTAAAATATTCATAAGTGTACTTGATTTTTAAGCTGTTTTCTGCTAGATTGATATGTTAGTATTATATTAGATTAGGGCGTAATTTCCAAGTAGGCAAGGGCCGATGAAAATTTTCGTCCACTGTCATCAAGATGACAAAAAAATATCTGGAAAAAAAAGCTGTAGCTCGAAAGAAAAAGGAGCAAACGGATAATCAATTAGTAAAGATTATTCGTCACGGAAATCATGAAAGATATGCTGAATTAGTAGAGAGATATCGTGGCAAATTGTTTGTCTATCTTTATTGTTTAGTTGGGCAAAAAGAAGAAACGGAAGATCTTTTGCAAAATGTTTTTATTAAGGTTTACAAAAATCTCAATCGCTTTGATCAAACAAGAAAATTTTCTTCTTGGATTTATCGGATTGCGCACAATGAAGCAGTGAATCATATCAAAAGAAAATATTTGAAAAAGTTTGTTTCTTGGGAAGATGTGGTGACAGCTAAGGACAATTTGGAAATTAATGGTCTCAAAGAAGATGCAGGGGAGGAGTGGATGCGCCATGAAAGAATTAGAGAAATTCATAAAAGCGTTGACCGATTGCCGATAAAATATAAACAAGTTTTGATTTTGCGTTATTTTTCTGGAAAATCTTACAAGGAAATGGCAGAGATTATGGGTAAGCCAGTCAATACGGTGGGAACGCTTATCAATCGCGCTAAGAGTTATTTACAAGCAGAAATTAAAAAAGAAAAAGCCGAATTGGGAAAGAAAAAATATTCAGCCGAAACCAAAGGTGTAATTTTTCGGAAATAAAAACTCCTCATAAAGGAGTTTTGTTTTTTAGTATTATATATAGAATTACTTGCGTTCTTCGAATCCCATACAAAAAATCAGGCTTGCGCCTGATGTTGGTACCGCGTATGGGATTCGAACCCATGATTTCCAGGATGAAAACCTGGCGTCCTAGACCGGACTAGACGAACGCGGCATATTAAGATAACAGTAAGAATGATAACATATTTTAAAAATAAATCAAGGCCTCAAGTTCAATCGAATATTTTTGTTATTTTGAAATAAGCGATTGTACTAATTAAGCAACCCTTTAAATTACTATGGAAAAAATTCACAAATCAATTGAAGAATGGCGAATGATTTTAACTCCCGAGCAATTTAGAGTAACTCGCTTGGGAAAAAATGAAGTTCAGTTCACCGGAAAATATGATAATTTTCGTGAAGAAGGGAAGTATGTTTGTGTGTGCTGTGGAAATAAACTCTTTGGTTCTAAAGGGAAATATAAAGAAGGAAAAGGTTGGCCGAATTTCTTTATGCCTTATGGTCCAGAAAGCGTAGAAGTTCTTCCTGAGTGTAAGAATGGTTTGAATCGTCGAAAAGTTATTTGCGCGCGCTGTGAGGCTTATCTTGGTTGTCTTTATGAAAGCAAGCATTCTCCAACGGGAAAAAATTTTTCCATCAATTCTACCGCCCTTCGTTTTGTGCCACAAAAAATTGGAGCGCGAGAGGATGAATATCTAGTTTAAAATAAAAATTGGGGGTCTTTTTTTAGATTCAAGAATAGGTTTTTTAATTTAAAATAATTTTCCGACTGAGGTCGGTTTTTTGTTGGGAGTTGACTTTAGAGCCAAAAAGTGCTATTCTAGTGATTGAAATTATTTATTTTTTAGAAATGGAAAATATGGATAAAAATAACGAAATTAAGCCAAATTTAGTTGAAAATTCTCAATCAAAAGAAATGGAATCTTCGTCAAAGAAGTTTGTTTTTCCTGATCCAAAAACAAAAAATCCCAAGGGCCATCGAATTCAACGGGCTTTGGAAATGGTTCATGGAACTCTCACTTGGAGCACATTTATTGGAATGTTTGTGCTTTCTTTTTTTCTTCCAATTTGGGCGGCAGTTTTCATTATTCTTTTTGAAGTTTTTTGGATTTTTCGTATCATTTTTATTTCCAGTTATTATGTAAGAGCCTATTTTCGTTTGCAAGAAGGCAAACGCACCGATTGGTGGGAGCGTTGCCAAAACATTATTCATCCAGAGGAATATGCTTTGAAGCTTCAAGATAAAATTGAAGAATTGAAAAAAACGCGTAAAGAAATTCTTTGGTATCATTGGCGCCAAAGATGGATTGTGAAAAAAGATCTCAAGAAAAATAAACACTTTAAAAAAGAAGTGCAGGCACTTGTTCCAATTAAAAATGAAATTTGGGATTGGCGCGAAATCACTCACGTAGTGCTTCTGCCAACGGCGGGAGAGCCAGCAGAAATTATTGAGCCCGCTATTCAATCGATTGCCGATGCCAATTTTCCAAAAAGCCAAATTATTATTCTTTTGGCAACTGAAGAACGAGAAAATACAGAGCATCGTTTGGCCAAGGTTGAATATCTCAAGAAAAAATTTGCTGGAGTCTTCAAGGATTTTTTAGTGACGATCCATATAGTAGCGGCGGGAGAAATGAAATGTAAAGCTTCGAATGCAACTTTTGCAGCCAAGGAATTGCAAAAATATCTGGATGAAAGAAGCATTGATTATAAAAAAGTTATTTTTTCCAATTTTGATTGTGATAGCGTGGCGCATCCAGAATATTTTGCCGCACTAACTTATGCCTATATTACTAATCCAAAAAGATTGCAAAGAGCCTACCAACCATTGCCGATGTATCATAATAATATTTGGGACACCAACGCGGTGGTGCGCTTGGTAGTGACCGGCTCTTCTTCGTGGCATCTTTTTCAAAGCACTCGTCGGGAAATGGTGACTTTTTCTTCACATTCAGAACCATTTGATACTTTGGTGAAAGTCGGTTTTTGGCCAGTGAACATTATCAGTGAAGACTCGGTTATTTATTGGAAATGCTTGGCTTATTATGATGGTGACTATGAAGTGCAACCGATTTTCTTGCCGATTTCCTTGGATGCAGTTTTGGCAGAAACTTATTGGAAAACTATCAAAAATCAATACAAGCAAAAAAGGCGTTGGGCCTATGGTGTGGAAAATTTTCCAGTAACGATGCGAGTTGTTTGGCCAAATAAAAAAATTCCTCTTTCGACAAAATTACGAATCACCTACGAACTTTTGGAAGGACATTACACTTGGGCGACTACCTCCATTATTTTGGCGATGCTGGGTTGGTTGCCATTGGCTTTGGGCGGAGAGGAATTTCGACAAAGTGTCTTAGCGCATAATCTTCCGCTTATCACGCAGAATTTGATGAACTGGGCGCTTTTGGGAGTAATTGTTTCCATTCCGATTTATCTGATTTCTCTTCCGCCACGACCGAAAAAATATCATTGGACGAGAAGTTTGCCGATGCTTTTGCAATGGGTGCTTATTCCTTTCGTGGCTTTTTTCTCAGCCCTGCCAGCGATTGATTCTCAAACCCGAATGCTTTTGGGAAAATATTTTGGAGAATTTTGGGTGACGGAGAAGATGGTAAAGAAATAAAATATTTTTTAGAAAATTTTAAAAGCCAAGCAGTGTTGCTTGGCTTTTTTGTGGCGCCTGAGTTTAGGCGGCAATTTTTTGGGGTAGCGCGGTGTTGCGCTTCATCTTGCGATCGTATTCTTTCAGGATGAAGTTGTACACATCACTGAGCTTTTTTTTACGCTGGTCGTCGGCCAGTTCGCTCAGTGTTTTGAACATTTCTTTGACATCGTATTCAAAGTAATGTCCAAAGATATCAGTTATCGCGAGGACCACTTTATGCAATCTTCGGCTGCATTTTTTGTTCATTCTTTTTACACGATGTTGTCTTTCATCATTGCCACGGATATGTATCGATTGATACATTCTGTCAATCAAAGACATTACAGCTTCATGGAAGGAATCTGTCGGCCTTGCCTTGACCGCTTGCAGTCTTCGACAAAGACATTTAACTTCAGCAAATCTGTTGCCGGGAAGTATAATGATATCTTTATTCTCTCCCGAGTAAGCTCTATAAACCTGCACTTCTGTTAGTTCAATTCCACAAACACAAGAGTACTTATCCGCCATAATCGAGCCTCCACCGAATTGGGTTTATGTGATATTACAAAGAGCCATAATGTGGCTTATATTAGCCTAAATAAAAATTTTTGTCAAGACTTATTCCAAATGAATCTTTTCGTTAAATTTTTGCAGCGCTTTTTGAAGGGCAGGATAATTTTTAAGAGTGAAATCTTCACGCAAAATATTTTTCGCTTCTTCTTGAGAAATTTTGATGAGTTTCACATTGGTCAAATTTTCCATCGCAATATCAGGGAGTCCTGATTGAACAGTGCCCAAAAATTGTCCCGGACCACGAAGAGCCAAATCTTTTTCGGCAATCTGAAAGCCATCAGAAAATTGTTCTAAGGCTTCAAGTCTTTCCTTGGAGTTTTCGGTATTAGAAGAAGAAAAAAGAAAACAATAGGATTGCTTTTCACTTCGTCCCACTCGTCCACGGAATTGATGGAGTTGCGAAAGGCCAAAACGATCAGCATCTTCAATAATCATAACGGTGGCATTGGGAATATCAATACCCACTTCAACAACAGCCGTAGCTACCAAGATATCCAATTTTTTATCTTTAAGGTCTCGCATCACCTTTTCTTTTTCGGCTGGTTTTAATTTTCCGTGCAAGAGTCCTAAATTCAAATCAGGAAAAATATCTTGAGACAATCTTTGGTGTTCTTGAACAGCCGCTTTAACTTCAGTTAAAATTTTGGATTCTTCCACCAGCGGCAAAATGACAAATGCTTGACGACCTTTTTGAATTTCCGATCTTATAAAAGAATAAATTTTTTGTCTTTCTTCTGGAAGAATAATTTTAGTGATAATTGGTTTTCTGTTTTTGGGCATTTCATCCAAAAGAGAAAGATCTAAATTTCCAAAAAGAGTTAGGGTTAGCGTGCGGGGGATGGGAGTAGCGGTCATGGATAAAAAGTGTGGAATTTTTCCAGAAATACCGTCATCAATTTTTTCTATTTCTTGTTGGAAAAATGCTCGTTGGCTTACTCCAAATCTGTGTTGCTCATCAATAATTGTTAGAGCTAAATTATGAAAGTTTACCCTGTTGAATAGCTTCGCTCCGCCTTTGGCGGATTCAACAGGGCAGGCATCTTTTTGAATGAGAGCGTGAGTGCCAATTACCAAATTAACATTACCATTGCGTATTTCTTCGAGAAGATTTTTTCTTTTGTGGTTCTTGTTTTGTGAAGATTTTAATTCTGAATTATGAATTATTAATTTTGAATTATTTTCGTCATTCATAATTCGCGATTCATAATTATTTATCTCTTGATATGAATTAGTTAGTAGAGCGATATTTATCTCATAATTCTTTAGTAGTTCGCAAAAGTTCAGATAGTGCTGTTTAGCTAAAACTTCAGTGGGAGCCATGATGGCAACTTGATAATTGGATGCTAGGACTTGTAGAGCAGAAATGGCGGCCACCAGAGTTTTTCCTGAACCGACGTCACCGTTTAAAAGTCTGTTCATCGGACGCTCTTTTTCCAAATCTTTCAAAATTTCAAAAGAAGCTTTTCTTTGCGCATCAGTCAGCTTGAAAGGCAATTGAGAAACAAAATCTTTGATTAATTTTTCATCAAATTTAATGGCGGTAGATTTTTCTTTGGACCAGGAAGAACGAACTTGAAGAGTTTTGAGTTGTACCAAAAACATTTCTTCAAAAGCAAATCTTTTTTGGGCCCGAATTAATTTTTCTTTTGACTCAGGAAAATGGATTTGCGCTAGCGCTGTTTGAAGATCGAAAAGATTTAATTTTTCTCGAACTTCAAAAGGAATCGGATCGTCCAGTTGTCTAGCAATTTGAATAAGTGGTTTAATTTGCCAACGAAGCCATTTGGATGTGAGACCTCTAGTTTCGTTATAAACTGGAATGATAGCGCCGGTGTTGGTGGCTTCACGTGTTGCTCTTTCCCAAGCCGGATTAGACATAGAAAGAAATTTTTTATTTAGGACTATTTTTCCACTTAATCTAACTTCAAGGCCTTCTTTTAAATTTTCAGCAATATAGGGCTGATTGAACCAGACTGCTTTAAGCGGAAGGTTATTTTCGTCACGAATAATAATTTCCACGATGCTCATCCTTCGGCGAAAAATTCTGGTTAACTTTGATTTAATAATTTTTCCTTGCACTGTCACAGTTTGATTTAGATATTCTTCGCTAATGGGAACGGTTTTAGAAAAATCATCATAACGAAAAGGGAAGTAGAACAAAAGATCTTCAATAGTATAAAGACTTAATTTTTCCAAAAGCTTGGCATATTTAGGCAAGATTTTGGGAATAGAGGCAAGTTTTGTTTGGGGAGTAAGCATAAGTTCAGTATATCTTTTTTGCTTTATTTTCACAATCTTATATAATAAAGACTCAATACTACTACAGGTAGTGGTATATAAAATATGTAAGTATATTTTTATGTCTACACATTGTTATTTCAATGGGAAATTTACCACTTTGGATAAGGTGAAAATTAGTCCTTATGATTTGGGCTTTCTCAGGGGCTATGGCGTTTTTGATGTAATGCGAACGGAAAATAGGAAACCTTTTCTTTTGGACAGACATTGGAAAAGATTTTTAAATTCTGCCAAGGAACTGGGACTTTTGGTTCCTTTGAAAAAAGAAAATTATCAAAAGGTGGTAGAAAAATTAATTCAACTTAATGGTTTTCCTAAATCAAACATTCGGACAATTTCGTCTGGCGGGGAAACGAAAGACGGATTATCGCGAAAAAAAGGCAAAGAGAGCTTTTTAATTTTAATTGAAAAATTTCATGAACTTCCGTTAGAGTTTTATAAAAAAGGCGCTAGCGTGATTACAGCTGATTATGAAAGATTTTTTCCCAAAGCGAAAATTAATAATTATGTAGTGGCGATTAAAAATCAGGAAAAGAAATTGAAAAATAAAGCGCTGGAAATATTTTATCTGAAAAATGGAAAAGCCTTGGAAGCTTCTACGAGTAATTTTTTTCTAGTTAAAAAGGGAAAGATTAACACTACTAAAGAAAAAATTCTTTTGGGAATTACTAGAAATCTAACATTAGAGTTAGCAAAAAAAGCTGGCTTTAAAATTGAAGAGCGAGAAATTGCCGAGAAAGAAATTTTTGAAGCGGATGAAATTTTTCTAACAGCGACAAATAAATATATTGTTCCAATAGTAAGGATAGATGGAAAAAAAGTGGGAAATGGAAAAATTGGTCCGGTGACAAAAATATTAATGGAAAAAATGGAGGAGTTTGTGAAGA
>Ga0172375_10005265_pt1 | contig 18724 bp, 9 predicted proteins | sample LakKiv1m_FD_114537 | JGI IMG/M metagenome (GOLD analysis project Ga0172375, IMG submission 114537) | Freshwater microbial communities from Kabuno Bay, South-Kivu, Congo - kab_092012_11.1m | ecosystem: Environmental > Aquatic > Freshwater > Lake | place: Democratic Republic of the Congo...
ATTTGCAATGCGAGCTCGTTATTTGGTCGTGTATCGTTGTTTATTTTATTTTTTGTTTGCTTTAAATATTCTAATTGAGAATTTAAGTTATCGCTTTCTGTTTTTGATTTATCGTAATTTGCTTCAAGCAGCGAATCGTTCTTCTGGTACTCTTTTAATTTTAAATCTTTACTTTCTAATTTTTTAGTTAGGTCTTCTTTAACTAATTCATTTTTTTCGTTATCTATTTGAGTTTTTATTAATGATATTTCGTTGTCTAAATTTTCAATTTGTGATTGATTGTCTTTATATTTTTTTTCGTTATTATCAGCTTCAATTTGTTTTTGATATGCCAGTTTGTTTCTTTCGTTAATTTCGTTTTCTATTGTGGTGTATTTATTTTGACTATTGTTAAGATTTTCTTTATTTGTATTTACAATATCAACAAGCTTTTGATTATTTGAATTATCGGCATTTTTAATTGCTTCTTTTATGTTTTTAGTTTTTTCGACATCTTTTTCTATGTCTTTTGCTACTTTATCTAAATTGCCTGATAAGTTATAAGCAGTAACAGCGTTGTTTTCGAGATTTTCGGCATCGGTTATTAAATCAAATATTTCTTGTTTTTTTTGCTCTAATTGCGATTTATCGGTTACTATTTTAAGCTGTTCTGTTTTATTTGCTGCTAAAACGCGTTTTTCGTTAGCTTGTTTGTTTAAATCGTTTGCCGATATAAATAATAGATTACTTTGCTTTTTTATTTCGTTGTATTGCTCCGTAATTGCTTGTTCATCTTTTGTAACCTCAGAATTTATTTCTTGTGTAGTTAAATTTTGGCTGTAAGTGATTGGTTTAAACTTAAAATTATTATTATTCTGTAACTTGTTATTTTCATTATTAGTCTGATTATTTAAAGTCTTGTTTTGTTTATTACCATTGGTATTTTCAGCTTTTTGAATATCTGCAAGTGACGATATTTCGAGCTTAGATGTATTAATAATTTCCTGTAAATCTTTAAATTCTCTTTTTATTGGATTTTTATCTACAATAATTTTATAAACTGAAATATTATCGCCATTAGTTTCTCGGTTCGAAGCAAAAAAAGCATATTTTTCATCTTTATCGGGTATGTACAAATAATCGTCATAAGGCGTGTTTATAGGGAAATCGAGGTTAATTGGTTTTGTCCATTTATTTGAAACAGCATCAAATTCAGTTTTAAAAATGTCGTATCCACCCATGCTATTATGCCCTTTTGATGAGAAATAAAGAGTTCGTCCATCGGTCGAGAAAAATGGATAATCTTCATCGTAAGGCGTGTTAATAATATCGCCTAAATTCTCAGGTTTTCCCCATGTTCCATCGGGTAATTTTGAAATTTTAAATATATCTTTTCCATTATTTTTATTTTCGCCATAGCTTCCAACATACACAATGTTTGCGTTATTTGGCAAAAATACTACTGTGTTATTTGGTTCAAGTTTTTTATCGAATTTTGATTTAAATTCGGGTGGTTTAATTATTAATTTACCACCATAGTCGTTAAGCTCGTATGAATAATAGTAATTTTCGCTTTTAATTTTTTTATTATCAACAACAGTAAGGTCGCTAATAAACTGAATTAGTTGTTTCCCATTGTTACACATAGCAATTCGGCTATCGAGCATATATTTTTTCTTATCGGCTGGTGTTGCTGTTTGTGCATAAAGGTCGTATTGTACCAATGCCTCGTCGAATTTGTAGCTTAAATGATAGGCACGACCTAAATAATAATTGATTAAATGATTTTCACTTTTAGAACTGGCAAACATTAAATATTTTATTGCTTTTTCGATTTGTTGGTTAGTTTCTATTAAACAAACTGCATAACCAAAATTGTAATTTGGTTCTTTTGGAAATAAACTTAAAAGTTGAGAAAATAATGGAAGTGCTTCTGAATATTTTTCTTCTTTAAAAAGAGCAAATGCCTTTTGTTCAAGCTGCGACTCTTGAGTTGATTTATTATTTTCCTGGCAGTACATATTATTAAAAGTTGCAGGAAGAGATAAAAAAAATATTAACGATATTTTTATAAAAAGTTGCAAATGGTTTTAAAATATACAATTACGAAAATAACTATTTTTTTTCAAATTTCATTTAATTTAAACTTAAAAAAAACAGAGATATAAACATATTTTTTAACAACAAAAATTATACATTTTATTAAATTTTAAGGATTTAATTTATCTTTTTTACTGAAAATAACAATTTGCAGATTTTATATTTTTTTTAATAAAAGTTTTAAAATTTTTATAGCAGCAATTGAAATTTTTGTTCCAGGTCCGAATATTTCTGAAACTCCACAATCGTACAAAAATTTATAATCGTTTTGCGGAACAACACCTCCAACAATTACAAGTATATCGGAACGTTCCATTTTTTTTAATTCGTTAATAACCTGTGGAACAAGGGTTTTATGCCCGGCAGCCAAACTCGAAACTCCTAAAACATGAACATCGTTTTCGACTGCTTGCTTTGCAGCTTCGGCAGGGGTTTGAAATAACGAGCCCATATCTACATCGAAGCCCATATCGGCATAAGCAGTAGCAACAACTTTTGCTCCACGGTCGTGACCATCTTGTCCCATTTTGGCAATCATAATTCGAGGTCTGCGACCGGCTTTTTTGGCAAATTTGTCGGTTAATTTTCTAGCTTCGATAAAATATTTATCGTTACCGGATACTGATGAATAAATTCCTGTAATCATACGTATATTTGCTTTATAACGTCCATAAACCTTTTCTATTGCATAAGAAATTTCACCTAATGTTGCTCTTTTTGATGCGGCATTTACCGATAATTCTAACAAATTACAGTTATTTGTTATGCAAGCATTTGTTAATGCCTCTAATGCTGCTTGTACATCAGAATTATTGCGATTTTTCTTTAGCTCGTTTAAACGGTTAATTTGTTGGTCGCGAACTGCATTAATATCAATTTCTAATGTTTGGATATTTTCTTTTTTATTAGGAACATATTTATTTACTCCAATTATACTTTCCTTACCCGAGTCGATATTTGCCTGTCTGCGGGCTGCAGCTTCTTCAATTCTCATTTTTGGAATTCCAGTTTCAATAGCTTTTGCCATTCCGCCAAGGTCTTCAATTTCTTGAATTAATTTCCAAGCTTTTTGTGCAATTTCGTTTGTAAGATATTCAACATAGTACGAACCAGCCCACGGGTCAATTGTTTTGCAAATATTTGTTTCTTCCTGTAAATAAATTTGAGTATTTCGTGCTATTCGGGCCGAAAAGTCGCTTGGCAAGGCAATTGCTTCGTCTAAAGCATTAGTGTGAAGCGATTGTGTATGCCCCATTGCAGCTGATAGTGCTTCGATACAAGTGCGAGCAATATTGTTAAATGGAAGTTGCTCTGTTAAGCTCCAACCCGAAGTTTGTGTGTGAGTTCTTAATGCAAGTGATTTTGGATTTTTTGGATTAAACTGTTTTACTATTTTTGCCCATAACATACGAGCAGCTCGCATTTTAGCAATTTCCATATAATGGTTCATTCCGGCACCCCAAAAAAACGAAAGGCGAGGGGCAAAATCATCAATATTTAAACCACTATTAATGCCTGTACGTATATACTCAAGCCCATCTGCAAGTGTGTAAGCTAGTTCTATATCTGCCGACCCTCCTGCTTCCTGTATATGATAGCCAGAAATACTTATTGAATTAAACTTAGGCATTTTTTGCGAAGTAAATTTGAAAATATCGGCTATTATTTTCATTGATTGCTCAGGCGGATAAATATATGTATTACGAACCATAAATTCTTTTAAAATGTCATTCTGAATGGTTCCGGTTAGTTCTTCGTATTTAGCACCTTGTTCAAGTGCAGCAACAATATAAAATGCCAAAATCGGTAACACTGCACCGTTCATAGTCATCGAAACCGACATTTTATTTAATGGAATTTGGTCGAACAATATTTTCATATCTAAAATCGAGTCGATTGCTACACCTGCTTTACCTACATCGCCTACAACTCTTTCGTGGTCGGAGTCGTAGCCTCTGTGTGTTGCGAGGTCAAATGCTACAGATAATCCCATTTGCCCTGCTGCAAGGTTGCGTCTATAAAAAGCATTAGAATCTTCAGCAGTCGAAAATCCGGCATATTGCCTTATAGTCCATGGTTTTGTAACATACATCGACGAATACGGACCTCTTAAATATGGAGGAAAACCGGCAGCAAAATTTAAATGTTTTAAATCTTTTATATCCGAAATTTCGAATTTATTCTTAACATCAATTAATTCGGCTGTCTTCCAAATTTCAGTTTTTTCTGAATTTTCTTGTAAATTGTTATTAAAATTACTAATATTTATTTTTTTAAAATCGGGCTTCATTTTATTTAATATTTTCTAAAATTGAATTTACTTCGCTTATCATGTCAGATTTAGCATGAATAAAATATTGAACTCCAAAATTTTTGTAACTTTCAATCATACTTTTAGGATTTCCGGCTAAAACTAATATTTTTTTATTTTTTAATTTTTCACAAATTAATGGGATAGTTACTTTATATTCTTCATCTGAACTGCATATTGTTACAACCTGTGCTGATGAATTTAAAGCACATTTAATTCCTTCATTAATATCGGAGAAACAAGCATTATCTGTAATTTTAAAATTTGCACAACTAAAAAAGTTGGAGGCAAAAAAAGCTCTTGCTCTTTGCTGCGATAAATTGCCAAAAGTTAGCAGAAAAACTTCAGGTTTATTCTTTAATTTATTTACTTTTGTTTTTAAATTCTCAAATCCTGAAGATGCATTTATTTTTTTAGTATTATGCAAATTGTTATTTGGATTTTCGTTAATGTTTGGAAACTTATTTACTCCTAACAATGTCTCTTTTTGCGATGAAATATTTTTTAATCGTAAATTTCTAACATCGATAAGTTTATTAATAATTTCGCCCGATTCTGCTAATTTAATAAAGCCACCATTCTCTTCAATTTTTAAAAAAAGTTCCCAAGTTTTTTTAATCATTTCTGCAGTTAAAGATTCGATATAAAATGAGCCATGAGCAATATCAATTACCTTACCTAAATGGGCTTCATCTTTTAAAATTAATTGAATATTCCGTGAAATTTTATTTGAAATTTCGTTTTGCGATTTGTAAGTTAAATCAAATGGTTTAACAACAACCGAATTCGCACCTCCAATTACAGCCGACATTGCTTGCGTTGTAGCACGTAACACATTGTTATAACTATCATATTTTATATTATCCCATTCGGTAGTAATTGAGTGAATGTTAACATCAGACAATAAATTAATTTTTCCAGTATATGCTTCTATAAGCTTTTGCCAAAGGAAACGAAAAGCTCTTAATTTTGCTATTTCGAAGAAATAGTTTGAGCTTATTCCAAAATTAAATGTAATGTTTCTTGAAAAATCTTTGGGTTTAATTCCATTGTCATCAAATATCGATAGATACTCTGAGGCAATTGCAAGCGTATACGACAACTCGGTTACTGCGTCAAATCCAAAATTACTATATTCGAAAGAATTAACTGAAATTATTTTCCTATTATTAAAACCACTATTCCTATTTATAAAACCGGATATTTCGTTTTTAATTGCAGATTCCGATATTGCAATGTTATTTGTTACAACATAAGTCAGATAATCAATATTGTAAATTAACTCGATATTTTCAGAAGTTGGGAGAATCTCAATTTTATTTATTTCGCAATCGAAAAACAACCTTATTTTAATTTTAGTTTTATTTAATTTGCTTATTAATTCGATTAACTGTTTTTCTATATTTTCGGGAATAATTAAAGAAATACTATCGGCACCGTTTTTAATTGCCTCAAGAATTAAATTATATGTTTTTGTAATTGTTGACAATATAATTTCCTGTGAAACTTCCCAGTTTGCAGATTGTTTTAGATTATTTGTATATAATTTTTCAAATGTGTTATTTAAATCATCACTTCTATAAAATGGCTTAACATTGATGCCTTCCAATGTTTTCCAAATCATTTTTGAATCAAAATCGGCACCCTTAAGTTCTTTATTAATAGCTAAAACCCAATCTTCTGAAGATGTTTCTGAAAATTCATCAAATACGCAATTATTGCTAATCTTTTGCATCGTTTTTTTTTGTAAAGTTATTAAAAAATATTTTTATAAAGCTCCAATTTTTACAATACAAATATGATGTTAATCAGTTAATAAAATTGTGAAATATTTGTTTACGCACTGTTATATTTTAAAAGAAAAAGTCTTATTTTCATAAAATTTTATTTAAATAATTTTAAATTAAAATGAATTATTAAAAATTTGAATAAATCTATTACGTTAAAAATAAATTAACAAATGAAATATTTTATAACAATTTTATTATCAATAGTATATCTACATAGTATTTCTCAAGATACATCTATAACATATTACAAAAATAATAAAATAGCGAGCATTGGGGTTATGAAAAACGGGGCAGAATATGGTCGTTGGAAATATTATAGCGAGAGTGGTAAATTAATTCAAGAAACCGATTTTATAAACGGATTTGCAAATGGTAAAATTATTTATTACTATGCTAATGGGAAGAAAAAGAATGAAGGTGAATGGAAGCATGGTTTGCAACGTGGAAGCTACACAGAATGGTTTGAAAACGGTCAGGTTAATATTAATGGTTTTTATAAATCGGGCTTTAAAGATAGCACATGGACATATTTTTATGAAAATGGAAATAAGAAAAAGGAAATTCAGTATTCAAACAACAATTACAAAGTCGTAAATTTTTGGAACACAAAAGCCGAAAAAACTGTTGACAACGGTAATGGACTTATCGAAGAATTTTATCCTAACAATATTTTGAAAAGTAAAGGGGAAATAATAAATGGAAAAGAAACTGGTGAATGGTTATATTATTATAACAATAAACAATTACAATCATCGGGAGTATATAATAATGGCAACAGAATAGATAAATGGCTCTCGTGGTACGATGATGGAAAAATAAAATCGGAATTAAACTACGTAAACGGAAATAATATAACATACTACCATAATGGACAAAAAGAAATGGAAGGAATGCTTAAAGACAGCTTAAAACAAGGGCATTGGGTTTTTTATTTCGAAAATGGTAAAATTAAAATGGAAGGTGAATTTGTAAACGATAACAGAAACGGCATTCATACTAAATATTACCAAAACGGAAACAAAGAATCTGAAATTAGTTTTAGTAATGGCAAGAAAAATGGCTTAGCGAAATGGTATTTAGAAAACGGCAAATTAGACATTGAAGGCAACTTTAATAATGATGTTCAGGAAGGGAAATGGACTTATTGGCGAACTGACGGCGTGAAAGGAAACGAAGGCAATTATAAAAACGGGAAATTAGATGGTTTATGGACTTACTGGTATAGCAATAAAAACATTTGGAAAGAAATAAATTTTAAAGATGGTTTAAAAAACGGAAAAGTAACTTATTATTACGAAAATGGAAATAAAGAACACGAAGGTAACATATTAGATGGCAAAGAAACAGGTTACTGGACTTCGTGGTACAGCAACGGAAATAAAAAAATGGAAGGCACTTTTGAAAACGGCGCAATGCAAGGACTTTGGAAAGGATACCACGAAAACGGACAAAAAAAATATGAAATAAATTATAAAGACAGTGCCCAAAATGGAAGTATAACTTATTGGTTTACAAATGGCAAAATGTTATCAAACGAAACAATTATAAATTCTAAACACGAGGGTTCGTATAATTCATGGTATTCGAACGGAAAACCAAACACAACTGGAAATTACCTTAACGACATTAAAACAGGTAAATGGTTATACTACAATGAATTAGGAACATTGTTACGAAAAGAAAATTATAAAAATGGACGTCATGAAGGAAAGTGGCAAACATTCTATCCTCAAGGCACAATTGAAAGTGAAACAAATTATAAACATGGCTTAAAAAACGGCAATGTGACTTATTATGAACCCAATGGTAAAGTAATATTCGAAGCTATTTTTAAAAACAATCGTCTTTACAAAACAATTTCAGGCACACAACCCGAAGAAAAAAACAATCCTAAACCACGTGACAACTATGGAAGAGATGAGTAAAAATAAATTAATATTTTACAACTTATTCGAAATATCTTTTTCGTCGGGAGCTTGGTCATCTAAAAGTGGTTTTGACAGCAAATGCTTTGGAATAAAAAATTTATTTGCAATAATTGTAGGTATAACTGCACTAGCAATAACAACCCCAACAATTAACGAATATTGTTCCTGAGAAATAATATTATGTGAAAGCCCGAATAATGCCGAAATTGTTCCAAAAGTCAAGCCAGTTGACATAAGCAAAGTATAATACCATTTTTCGTTTTTATTATTTCTGAAATTGCTTATTGCAGGGAATAAACCAAAAATTTTTGAAAGTACTTTACCAAAGAAAAGCAAAATAAAAATAACAGGAGCAAGTATTATTGAACCAACTGAAACTAATGCTCCAGCTCTTAAAAAGTATAATGGAGTTAAAAAACCTACAGTTAAAGTTCTTAGTCTTCTAACAAAGTGTCCATCTTTTTCCATTGTCCTTGAAAGTAACATTCCAATAATGTATGCCGGTAGTACAGGTTCGCTACCCGACCATAAGGCAATAATTGCCATTGATAACAAAACAAAAATTATCCATTTTGCACGAATAGCGGCAGTTTTATTTGCAAAATGTTTTATAAGGAAATTAGTTACTATTGGCAAAACAAAAATCAACAAAAGCATTGAAGCAATTAGAACTAGAGTTTTATATGTAAACGGTGCAAATATTAATCCTAATCCAATTACAGTGCCTAAATCGTTAATAAAACAAGCACCTAATATACCTTTGCCATATTCAGTTTTATTAAAGCCGTACTCGAGCATTACTGAATACACAACCGCCATTGATGTTGTCGATAATGCAATACCGCATAATAAGCTTGCTTTGATATCCCAACCAATTATATAATATGAAATTAAAGTACAACCAATAAATGGTGCAAAAAAGCCAATTAATCCGACAACAGAAACTTCTTTAAATTTAGATTTCATATCGTCAGGATTAAGTTCAGCACCAGCCAAGAATGTTAATAAAATTGCACCTACACCGGTACAAAACTTTAGCCATTCGGCATTTAATTTAAGGTCTTCCGTAAAATTTAATTTATATGCAGTAAATCCAATTATAGTTCCAACAATAATTTCCATTAAAGCAATAGAAATTTTTAAGCGATTTGCCAAAATTGTTGATAAAACTGCTGCAAAAAACCACATTGCTGCTAAAAAATAAATATTCTCCATTTAAGTAACCAATAAGATTAATTAGTAGGAGTTATCAGCAATATTGCGGTTTATGGTGAACTCCATCACCAAAATTATTTGTCGGCAAAATTACAAAATCAAATATTATTTGCAAATTGTAAAAAATAACAAATTACAGATTAAATGACTTTCTTTTTTGTATTTAGCTAAGCCTAATATTTAGCAACTGTTTTCCAGTTATTAAAGCCAAAATATTGTTTTCCACCAAATAAGTTATTTTCGAACCACGAAATTATTTTGTACTTTGTTTTTTCGTGCTTATTAAAAACATAATTTTTAGGAAACTTTTTTGAGTAGTTAAGATTATCTTCCCAATTAAAAGAGTTCATTCTCTCTTTCATTACATCTGGATGCGAAAAATTAAATTTTGGCAAACGACCTAGCGGACCATAATCGAAACCTACATTATTACTTTCATTTTCAGTATTTGCTTTGCCTTTGTGAATAGAATCTTGTTCGTTTTTTTTGCTTTTCATACTTTTAGGTGGCCTTACCCAACCATAATGAAATATATACGCATCAGTTTCAACAACATGCAATTTGTTATTGTTTTTGTGTCTGAATGATATTGCATCGCGAAATGACTCAACACCAATATTGTTTCTAATAATTCTTATTTCGTTTCTGCACCATCCGTGATAAGGTAAATAATGCCAGTAATCGCCCCAAAAGTGAAAATATTTAAATAAAATGCCATCAACATCGGTATTGTTCTGATATTTGTTACAACATTTAACAATATAATCTAGGTCTTTTTCGTGAACTACTTCATCGGCTTGTAAATAAAAACACCAATCGCCTTTACACTCTTTTAATGCAGCATTAGTTTCGTCTTTAAAAATTGTTCCCTTAATAAACCTTGTTTCGTCCCAAACTCGATGAATTATTCGAATTTTAGGCGAGTTTATTGATAATATTTCTTCTTCAGTTTTATCATCAGGCGAGCAATTTCCCAATGCTACAATAAATTCATCGACAATTGGTAAAATGCTTTTAATAGATTCTTTAATGGGAAAATAAAAGCGGGTTGCATTCCGAACCATTGTAAAACCGCTAATTGTCATTAGTCTTTATCTTTTCGTTTTTTAAAACTTACTTTATCGCCTAAGGTTAATGCTTTTTTTAACCAATCGAAAATTAATGCTATATACATTATTAATGTAGTAAACCAAATAAAACCAATATTAAACCACAATGTGTTTATTTTATAGCCGAATAAAAACTTGTACGGAGCATAAAAATGGGATCTTCCATAATTTGATTCCGGGTCTTTAAAAATAGGTTTAGTCATTTGTAAAATTCTATCATCAGTTTCGAACACAGTTTGAAAGCTATTTTTATTGGTTAGCAAATCAGATAAACTAATATTAAAATTATCTTCTTTAAGACTAATTAATTCGTCTTTATTTGCATATTGTTTTGAAACCTCGGTAAACTTTTTATCAGCTTCAACTGTAGATTCGTTGTACTTTTTTTGAAAGTATTTCTTTTTGGTTTCTAAATAATTTCTAACATTATCGGAAATATCTTGATTGAAATCTTTTTTATTTATTTGCGATAGTTTTTTAAACGATTTTTTTGAAAAATTATTCTCTAATATCTCTATTTCGTTATGTAAAATTAGCAAGTTTTTATTTATATCTATCTCGGCAGTAGGTTTTTGCATGTATCTGTCGCATTCGTCAAGTTTATTTATTAATTCGGGAACTAAGTAATTAAATTTAAACTCATAGTAACTTTTTTTCCTATCTATTTCAAAGAAATTCTTTTCCCATGCATTATCCCTAAATTGAGTAACAGCAAGTGCTTCGAATGCCCACCTTGATGTCATTAAATCGCCAACAAATGGCACATATTTATGCGATGCAAATGTTTTATGCAGTTTATCAAATTTAACTATAACACCACTCAAAAGCAATTGTGGAACAAGAATAAAAGGAATTAATATGTATATTGTTACAACCGAATTTAGAGCTGATGAAATATTTAAACCTAACATATTTGCAAAGCACGATGCTGAATATAGAACTAAAAAGTAATTTAATGTTAAACCTTTTATTCCAAGAATAAAGTTTCCGATAAGCACAAAGCTAAACATCTGAATTGCCGATAACACAAACATTATCATAACTTTAGAGTTTATGTAGCTAAACCTGCTTAAACTCAAAAACCTTTCGCGTTGTAATATTTTTCGGTCACGTATAATTTCTTCGGCACTAACAGTAAGCCCTAAAAACAACGATACAACTATTGCCATAAATAAATATGCGTAAAGGTTTTCGTTTTCGCTAAATAAATATTTTTCACCGGCAACATATTTTGTAAAGTATCCTAAAATAAAAGCTAATAATGGCGCTTCTAAAAAATTTAATAAAATATACTGCCTATTAGTTAATTTTGCTAAAACATCGCGTATTGTAAATATTTTAAACTGATTTATTTTATTCGGAATTTTAAAGTTGTTTTTGCGAATTGTTTTTTGAAAATCTTTAGTTTTAAAAGCGTTATCAATATGCTCTTTGTAGTGCTGGTTCCACTCCTTAGGTGATACTTTTCTGCTCTTTGTTAATTTCCCATACTCATCTACAACCTTTGATTCAACAATTTGCAAAACCTGTTCAGGATTAACATTCCCACACGTATTACATTCACTTTCGCTAGAATTAATATGATTAGCTGCTTTTTTAAAATATACTACAGACTCGGTAGGATTGCCAAAATAAATAGGATATCCACCTTTGTCGAGTATTAATATTTTATCGAATAGCTTAAAAATGTCTGATGAGGGCTGATGTATATTAATAATTGCGAGCTTGCCTTTTAAAGTTATTTCTTTTAACAAATCCATAACCATTTCGGAGTCCATAGAAGAAAGCCCTGAAGTTGGCTCATCAACAAACATTACATCGGGTTCGCGAATAAGCTCTAGTGCAATATTTAATCTTTTTCGCTGACCACCGCTAATAAATTTATTTAATGGTCCACCTACTTTTAAATTCCTAATTTCGTATAAATCCAAATCCTGTAAAACCTTAGTAACAGCATCGTTTATTTGCTGCTCCGAATAATCGCTAAAGCAAAGTTTTGAATTGTAATATAAATTTTGATAAACAGTTAGTTCTTCAATAAGCAAATCATCTTGAGGTACAAACCCTACAACTCCTTTTATAGCTTCTTTTTCGGTATAAATATTAAAACCGTTAATTATTACTTCACCATTTTGAGGTTGAATGTTACCATTTAAAATATTTAAAAGTGTTGATTTTCCTGCTCCACTCCCACCCATTACGCCAATAAGCTGACCGGTTTCTTCGCTAAAATTAAAGTTATGCAAACCGTTATCGGAACCTTTAAATCTGAATTCTACGTTATTTGCAGTAAATACAATTTTTTCGGATTTTGATTGGCTTAAAAAAGCGCCAACAATATCGCTATAATATACTGGGCTAAATTTTCGCCCTCTTATTGACGATCCTTTTACTAAAATATAAACCCTTTTTGGATGAATAACTTGACTGTTAAGGTATAATGTTTCTTCGCCAATATAACCAAACGCATAAGTATTTGTACTTTCAATATGTAAAACCACCAATTGTCCGGCTAAGTGCTCATTTAAAATATGTTTTACATCTGTTTCGTTAAAATCTTTATTATTATCAATTAAAAGGACATTTTCTTTATGTGGAATTTTATCAGGTTTTTCTAATATTAATGCTTTACAATTTTCATATTCATGTTGGTTAATATTAAATGTATCGGAGACAGTTTTAACAAACTCGAGTTCATCTTCGGTAATGTTTGTATCGTGATGTATAAATTCGAATAGCTTAAGTAATACAAGCATTTTTTGTTCCTGACGTAGCTCATCGTTTACTTGCGAACAAATTGCAAGAACTTTAACGCTATTAGCCGATAATCTTTTTTTGCCCTTTTTACTGTGGTGTTGAGCAATATACTGGTCGAACAATGTTAAGTATTCGTCAACTAATTCCTGGTTAAGCTGTTGTTTAAGATATTGTGCAACAACAATTCTACCCGGGTTTTTAATTTCGCCATTTTCACCAATTTCAACATCTGCAATAATTGCAAACAGCCGCATTAATGCTTTTAAAATCGATTCACTCATAGTTTAAATTTAATAGTATAAAACTTTTTTTTTCAAAAATAAGCAATTAATTATTTATGAATTACATTAATCTAAATATTTTTCAATTTATTTGATAATTAATTTAAAATAAAAAAAGCTATCGTTTTAGCGATAGCTTTTTTTTATAACAATAACAATTAAATTATTTTACTATAGATTTGAATGTGTCGTCTTCAAAATATTTTGCAAATTCCATATCTGTTTTTGCTAAGCCAGAAAGATTTGCATTTTTGCTAATAGCAGCGCGTAAGCTATTATACATTAAATCTGTATTTGCTTGACGAGCTCCAACAACAGCTTTTAAATAATACATCATATCTCTGTCTTTATCTTCAGCACAGTCAATTGCTTTAGTAGCTGCATCGGCATTGCCACTTAACAATTTTGCAAGAGCAGCATTAAATGTGCAATATGAACCAAAGTATGTAACAGCACCATTATAATCGGCTTTTTTAACAGCACAAATACCTAAGTTATAATTTACTTCAGCACCGGCACCACCAGCCGATTTAAAATACTCTTCGGCTTTAGCAAAGTCGCCTTCGCGTAATGCACAGGCTCCTAAATTATTTAAAACCATTGTATTTCCAGCGTCTAATGATTTTGCTTTTTCGAATTGTGCTTTTGCATCTGCTGTTTTATTTTGAAGAATTAATACATAACCGGCGTTATTAAACCCTCTCCAATCGCTTGGATATTGAGTTAAAGCTGCTTGGTAAATGCTTAATTGACGGTTTAAGTCTTTTGTTAAAGTTGCAGTATAAAGTAATTCTTCAACCGATAAAATTGATGGTAATGAATCAAATGCTCTGTTTAATTCTTCATCTGAACGACCTATACTATCAACATTAACAGTTATCATAGAACGACGAAGTTTAGGTAAAACCTTATCGGCAACTTGTGTGTATGCTTTGCTTAAGTTTTTAATTTCTTTTTCGCGTTGAATAGGGTCAGAATACATCGATAGCACTCTAATTATAAGATCTTTATCAGCAATGTCAGAAGCTTGCATTAATGATTGGAAACCGTCCCAATCTTCTGCTGTAGCTTTTTCGCTAAAGAAACCTTCAGTTTTTGCTTTTTCGTATTTTTTAAGGTCGCCTTTTACGCTTGTTGTACCGGTATTACCACGACTTACAGATAGTTTATTATTTAAATCTTCTGGTCCATCTGGTGATGCATAAGAAGAAATATTTACACCTTTAATTTCTTTACGTTTATTACTTTGTGTTTCGGTTAAATATTTTCTGAATGCTTTCATTTCGTCTTTTGATAATTCGCCTGGACGAACATTTGACTGGTTAATTGCATATAATATTTGTGCTTGTTTTGATTCAGGAACTATTCTAACAAATTTATCTTTTGCGGCTATAGGTTTAGCATCTTTTTCGAGTAAGCCAGGAGTTGCAATTGTTCCTTTTCCTATTGTAACAGGATCGAAATCAACGAATTTCTTTTTTACAACTGCGTGAATTTTTACATTAACATCGCATACTCTCATATCTGGGGTATATAAAACTTTATCGGTATACGAAAAGCTTCCACCACCTAAATTATTAATTACAGGATTGTTATCTTGAACTTTTTCTCCCTGAACTTTAACCATTTTTAAAGGAATTTCGGTTCCACTAGCTGATTTTAATACCGGAGTAATTTCGCAGGTAACTTTCTTTTTGTAATATTTTTCAGGAAATTTTCCTGTCACATTTATTACAACGCTATCTGCATGCATCTCCAATGGATTTGGAGCAAGGGTGTATTTTATTACACTCTGAGTTTTTTTCATCTTTTTTAAACCTGTACATCCACTAAAAGCAAATGCTACTATTAAAATTGATGAAAGCAAAAAGTAACTAATTCTTTTCATAAGTATCTGATAATTTAATTGTTTTATTTTTTTAATTAATTTTAAAGCTACAAAATTATAAATGTTTTATGAATAAAAAATTATTTTTTAAACATTATATAAACTTTATTAAATAAATGTTGTTGAACCTGCTTTATAATCCTTATTAAATATAGCTTCTACGATTTTATTAAAATGTAAAACATTGTTAACAAAATCTAAATTATTTGCGTCAATAACTAAAATTGTTAACTGAGTTTGCTGTTTAATAAACTCTATATAACTGTTGTTTATTTTTTCTAAATATTCGGGAGTAATATGTTTTTCGTACTCGCGACCTCGTAAGCTAATTTGGTATAAAAGTCGCTCAGTTGACATACTCAAGAACACATATAAATCGGGTTTAGGCAATGATTTTTGTATAATATCGAATAACTGTTTGTATAAATTATATTCGTCTTCTGATAAAGTTTGTTTGCTAAATATCATCGACTTCATAAAATAGTAATCGGATATTGTTAATGGTTGAAAAATGTCTGGGTTTGTAAGCTGTTCTTTTAATTGATTATATCTATCTGCTAAAAATGAGAGTTCAAGAGGAAACGAATATCTTTCGGGGTTTTCGTAAAATTTAGGCAAAAAAGGATTTTCGGCAAATCGTTCCAATATTAAATTTGCATTTTTATCTGATGCAAGTAATTTGCATAAAGTAGTTTTCCCGGCTCCAATATTTCCTTCAATAACTATATATCTACGATTTGGCATTTAATGTTAAAAAAAAACAAAGTTGATTTTTTTTTTTTAAAGAAAATAAAATTTTTGATTTTTATAATAAAAAAAGCTGAACTAAATAGTTCAGCTTTTTTTTAATTACTTATTTATAGTTAGTTATGAAGTAAAAGCATTCCGTAATGACCAGCTTTATATCCTTCGTAATATTCTGGTGCTATAATTTCGAATTTATAATACGCTTTTTCGCTTGGAGTAATGTAAACAGTACTTATATAATCTTTATTTTCGCCTGTTGATACAAAATCCCAACCTCCTTTTGAGTTTTGTTTATATACATTTATTGCCATTTTTTTAATTCTATAATCGCCCCAAACCATTAAACCGTAAGTATAATCGGGGAATAACCATCTTAACGATTCTTTTGATGCATCTTTAAAAATTAGGTCGAACTCCATTCTAACAATTTCGGCTTTTTCGTTTTCAACTGCTTTTATTGTTGCTTCTAAACCATCGACTATAGGTAGCATTGAAGTTCCATTTTCATTATCTAAAGTAGATGTTTGAGAAAAAGAAAATTTTACAATAAATAATAAAGAAAGGATAAAAATTGATTTTTTCATAATGATTATTTTAATTTTATTAAACATTTAATTTAGGTACAAAAATACTAAAATGAAGGTAACAAAAAAATAATTTTTAATTTCTTTATGAAAAATTAAAAAATTGAAGAAAACTTTAAAAGGCATTATAATTGAGTTACCAAATACGAAAATCGTACTCAATATTCTCGTAGCGAGTTGTTGGTTTTTGCTTTCCGTTCGATAAAAGATTAACTTTATTATATACAAAATCTTCAATCTCACTTAATGTAGTAACACCGTCATTATTTTTATCGGCTCTTTTATCTTTCATACCGGATAATAAGCAATATGTAAAAAGCCCGTTGCTCCAATCATTACTTTCAAATGCGAATTCCAAGCCACCTGCTGATGAAATAACGTTTGCCCCAGTTCCGTTTTTTAAATCGTTAAATGTTGATTTCATAAGCTCAAAGGTATTGTTTAAAGTTTTATTTTTATAATCATTAAAATTTAATGAAGACACTCCTCTGAATACAATTTTATCGTTGGTTGTAATATTATCGGTAATAAAACTTTGTTCTTTATCTATCTCTCCAGAATGGCATGAATCCATAATTAATAGCTTTTTAATTGGCATTATTCCATCTAATATTTTTTCGAGCTCTTCGAAAGCGATACCACCATTCGATGGGTTATTAAAGTCTATATCCCAAGTACCAAAGTAAAAATTCATATTAGCATCAAGTAAACCGTGGCCTGCAGTAAATACTATTACAACATCTTTTGTTTGTGCATTTTTAAGAAATTCATCTTTTAAACCTAAAACTGCAGCTTTTGTGCACTGTTCATTGGTTAGTTCTTTTATGTATATTTTGTTATAAGTATTTGATTGTTCGAAAAACTTAACAACATCATCAGCATCTTTAGCTGCATAGTTTAAGTTAAATTTTGAATTTTTATATTTTGAAACTCCCAATGAAATTAGGTAAAGATCGGGTTTAATTTCTTCGTAATTAATTACACTAAAAGTCTCTTTTAATGATTCTGCTCCTTTATTATTTAATGCTGAAATTTGTATTTTATTTTTTCCGGGGCTTAACTGAATTTTTAGTTGTGTACTATAATTTTTAACATTATTTATTTTTAAATCGATACCATTTATGCCATATATAGGAACATCATTTATAAAAACATTTAACCTATTTAGTTCGTATTTTTCATCATTTGCATAAACAGAAACAGTTACTTCGTTTTTTTGCTTATTATATTGGTAATTGTTAATTGTAACTTCGGGCAGATGAATATCTTCAGTGAGCATATTTTCATCTATTTTCATCCTTTTTAATCTTTTTTGATAAGCTAAATAATACATTTTAATAATACTATCATTAGCAATAGACAACTCTTTTAGAATAATATCTGGTCTGTTATATTTTAAATCAAATTGCTCAAATGGATAATATTTTGATTCTTTCTCTACTCCTTGGTTAACGTGGTAACCGACATATTTACTTCCTTTTTTCGAACTTGTAAAATATCCTTTTTCGTCCCATATTATCCAATCGCCCTCATTATCAACAAAAACGGAAACAACAGGATATATTTCATTACTAAAAAGCTCTGCAAATTTATTTTTTAATGTTCCACAAGGATATCCATTTTTTTCTAATGCCTCAATTACCTTTAACCATGCCTCTTTGGTATTAACTTTCGATTCCTGTGTTACGTTAACAAGCTTTAATACTTTCTCAAAAACGTTATACATTTTCATTCTGATATAAAAATCGGCAACAGAAATTGCTGTATCGTTGTTATGAAGTTTTCCGATATTTTCTAGTGACCAAATTTTAATTGTTCTGTCGTTACTTGCCGAAATTAATTTTTTCCCATCAGACGAAACACTTATTCCTTCTATATCTCCAACATGTCCAATAAATTTACTTACTTCAACTCCGTTGTAATTATATGCTTTTAAAATACCATTTGCTGCGCCAGAAACAATATAATCGTTAACAAAAGAAAAGGTTCGATGCTGGTCGCCATTCCAATATTCGAGCGGAATGGAATCGAAAAT
>Ga0172375_10005266_pt1 | contig 18719 bp, 14 predicted proteins | sample LakKiv1m_FD_114537 | JGI IMG/M metagenome (GOLD analysis project Ga0172375, IMG submission 114537) | Freshwater microbial communities from Kabuno Bay, South-Kivu, Congo - kab_092012_11.1m | ecosystem: Environmental > Aquatic > Freshwater > Lake | place: Democratic Republic of the Congo...
GGTCATGCTTCCCGTATGCAACATGACGGAGAAGTCCTCGCTCTTGCCCTTGCCGTAGTGCGACTCCGAGCCGGCGTAGATATTCCGCCAGGGCCGCGCCGGATTGTAGCGATCCCAGTACAACCCGTCCTCGACGCGGGCAAGCATGCCTTCACGGTTCAGCGTCTCCACGTCCTCGAAATCGCGGCTGCCGGACATGAGCCGCAGCCAGGGCCAGGACTGACCGGTCTTCGTATCGCAGCCGATGTCGGCGCTGGCCAAGTGGGACATGAAAGGCGTGCGGTTCGCGTATTGGATCGCAAAGTAGGACGTATACTCCATCGCCGGGTCGATGATGCCGCCGAGGCCATGAATGGCCAGCGCGGCCCGCGCCGCCAGGTCGAGCGTGTCGGGGATGGTGGCCTGGTAGCGTGTTCCGTTCTCGTAGATTGATGTCTGCACCATCGTCTCCTTGCTCGTAACTGCTGCTCAGCTCAGGGCTCCGCCCCGAAGCCCGCCAGGAGGACCAGTGACCCTCCTGGACCTACCATTTGCCAGGGGGCGGATTCGCCAACGGCAGGAATGGTCATAGTCAGGCGTGTTCTTCCCCCTGTTCTGTTAGTCTTGATCCCGTTGGTGTTTGGATCTGCCCGCCGACACATCGGCATGCAGCACGACCATCTGGTGGCAGGTGAACTCCTCGACACGGAGCCGGACTCCTCCCTTCTCGATGCTGAACGGGATCTCGACGCCCTGCGGCTCGAGCGTAACCCGCGCCACCCTGCCTGGGACCTTGACCTCGACGGAGACGTCGCGCAGCGGCAGGAGGTCCTCGATCACTTCGACGCCCAAGCCGGCGTGGGCGCCGTCCGGCAGCGCGATCTGGCCGCCGCGGGCGACGGTGTTGGCGTAGAGCAGGTGCAGCACGCAGCGCTTCTCCGTTGGCTGCCGCATCAGCGAGACGCGCGCCGTGGACGGCAGGTTCGTGCGCAGGCCGCGGTCTTTGCCCAGCAAGAGGTCGAGCGCCTTCACCGCGTAGTCACGGTACGCGACCGCGCCGTAGCCGCGGTAGATGGTGAACACAGGGTGCGCCAGGTACAGGATGTTGCCGTTGCGGACCGCGCCGTGGAATCCGGACGGCCGCGGCTGGTTCGGCGTGTGCTGGTGGCTGCAGAAGTGGTCCCACTTGCGGTTGAAGTACGAGTCGTGGACATCGCCGAGCGCCTCGCCGCTCGTGGCGCGGACCCGCTGCGACCGCAGGTACATCACCAGCGGCGTCTGCACGAATCCGGGCCGCAGTTCCGGCGCCGGCAGGATGTAGTCCGGCTGGAACGGGCTCGGCCCCATGAACTCCGCGCCGATGTCGAAGACGAACCGCTTCTTCTCCGGGTCCAGGCCGCTCTCGCCGGTGAGCAGCAGTTTTCCGCCGCCGGCCAGGTACGCATCGAGCTTCTTCTTCAGCGCCTTGTCCACGAGGATATCGTCCGGCAGCACGAGCGCCTTGTAGGGCGCGAAGTCCATCTCCGCGTCGAGCACGTCGAAGAGGAAATGCCCTTCGAGCAGCACGCGGCCGGCGCCGGCGTCCGGGTGGTTCGTCTGCCCCGAGTGCCGGACCGCTTCGCTGGAGAGCAGCCCGACCTCCGCGACCGGTTCCGCGCCGACGCACCACGCCTCCTTCGCCTCGACCTCGGCGTAGGCGGCGCCGATGATCGCGTAGGTGCTGGCGTCCATCCTGCCCTCGGGGTGAAGCTGGTCGCCGACCGAGCATTTCGCGCCGTAGGCGAGCATGGCCGCGCACTCGTAGCGCAGCGCGTTCGGGTGCTTGAAGCCGCCGAACTCGCCCCACCACGTGTGGAACTTGCCGGTCATGCCGAGGATGTCGAGGTCGAGCTTCTTGCAGTACTTGGCCGAGAGCGGGAAGTGGTCGTAGCCCCAGCCGCCGGTCGGCAGGCTTTCGAGTTCGAGGTGACTGCAGTGCTTGAGGATGTCGTGGCGGCCGCGCGGGATATGGCCGCTGTTGTGGAATACCGGCATGTCGCCGCGGACGCTCCGGCAGGCGGCGGTGGTCTCGCGGTAGTAACGGTCGAGCGCGAACTGCGCGCACGTCCTCCGGTCCGCTTCGACCTCCGGACTCAGCCCGTTCTCGCGCATGACCTCGAGGCACCAGCGACAGCAGCACTCGCCCTGGCGGATGATGTCGAGGAAGATCCCGTCGGCGCTGGAGAACAGCCCGGCGGCTTCCCGGATCTGGCGGCACAGGTACTCGAGGTACGGCGAGTTGAAGCACATCTTGTGGAATCCGGCGTCGATCACGCGCGGCGTCCGCGTCCAGCCACCGTTCACGTTGACCTCGCGCCATTCCGGGTGCTCCCGCGACGCGACGTTGTCCACGCCCGCCGATAGGTACACCGGCACATTGACATCGATTTCCTTGCAGGCGTCGAACTGCGCCCGCAACAGGTCGAACCGCAAGTGCGGGTGCATCTTGCCGACAGCGGTCGGATGATAGGTCCACCCATGATGACACTTGCTGAAACAAGTGACCGAGTTCACGCGCCCCGCTTTCAGCGCCGCCTGCCACTCTTCGCGATCAAACGCGGCGCCGATGTTCTCAATGCACGGCGAGGTGTGGAAATCCAGATGCACCTGCCGAAAGCGCAAGTTCCATGCTGCCATCGTCACACTCCTCTGTTCCTACGTGGTTAACCGTCCAGGCGGAAGCCGCCCTGGCGCGGGGCCGGCAGCAGTCGTTGCTTGAAAGGGCGGACACGGCTTGAACCCGGTCCGCCATCTGGATTCGTCATCCGCGTCATGTCAGCCTCCATTGGGGGGATCGGGGTCATAATGGCCTCCACGTCCACCATGCTGGTACCCCGCATTGCTTCAGGATCCGCCCCTGTGAACGGGTGGTCCAGGAGGGTCGCGATCCTCATGGCGGGGTTCGGGGCAGCGCCCTGACCTGGGTGCTGATCATCGCTCCCGCGACAGCTTTGCCACCTGCCGCTCCAGTTCGCGCGCCTCGGCCTCCGAGCCGCAGCCGGTCACGCTGCACAGCCCGCGGGCGGAGACTTCGATGGGCCGTGGCGCACCGGGAACTCCGTACGGGGCATCGAGGCGGTCGCCGGGATCGTCGTTACCGCAGTTGTCGCCAGCCAAGCCATCCATCCGCTCATGGATCATCCAGGTTGGCATACTCGCCGGCGCGCGCCGGTGAATGGATAGGTCATGGGGTCACCTCATACAGCGACTCGGGTTGCAGCACCCAGGCCGCGGGCAGGTGTGTCAGGGCGATTGATTCATACGGATGTGCCGTGCCGCGCTCGTAGAGGCATAGCGCCGTGCCATCCGACAACACCGCCAGGTCGCTATAGGCACTCGGTCCCAGCCAGAGCACGCGGCCCGGTCCCCAGGTGTGGCCACGGTAAGCACCGGGATGCGGTAGGTATGATATCCGCCGATGCCAGCCTGGAAGAGAACCTGTTCATTCATGATTGAGTGCCCCTGACGTGTCTTCGGGAAGGCGAGGTCACCTTGTGTCTTGCTGTCCTGCATCTTCCTGGTCGTGGGGTTGTTCCTCTGGCCGTTACCCTTCTTCCTGCTCATGGCCGGGCGCGGGTTCAGCGGATGCCTCCCGCGGCCTCGTACATGGCCAGGATGTTGGCGGTGGGCGCGTCCGGCTGGATCTGGTGGCTGGGGCCGAAGATCAGCCCGCCGTCGGCGAAGAGGTCGAGGCGGCGGCGCACCTCGGCGCGGACCTGTGCCGGTGTGCCGTGCGGCAGCACATGCTGCACGCAGAAGGTGCCGGCGAACGCCAGCTCGCTTCCGAACCGCCGTTTGAGTTCCGCCAGGTCCATGCCGGCCGCGCTGGTCTGCACCACGTCGAGCACGTCGAGCCCGTCCGCGATCAGCGTCGGGATGAACTCGGCCGCACTGCCGCTGATGATGCCGTGTTCGCTGTCCATGGGCCCGAAGTCCGGGCCGCGGTACACCGGCCGGATTTCGCGGAAATCGTGTCCCAGGCGGTCCAGCAGGTCCGCTTCGTGGCGGAGGCAGAAGTGTTCGCTCAGGCGCCGGTCCACCTCGGCCACCGCCAGGTGTTTGATCGGCAGCCGGTCGAAGGCGCCGCGCGCCAGCGCGGCCCTTACTCGGTCTCGTGGTTCCATGCGTTGCGCCTCAGTCTCTTGTGCCGTGTCATGACGTGGCTGATCGCCCCTCCGTCCCTGCCGTCAGATGGTCCCGGAAGCGGATGTAGTCGAACCGGTACTGTGCATACATGGGCATGCCGCCCGGCAGGCTGAAGTGCCGGCCGTTGACGATGCCCAGGCACGTCTCCCCGAGTTTGGCGATGTCGCCGCCCATGACCTCGGTCACGTCCATCACTTGGGAAAGGTGCCACGGGCCCTCGGCGCTGCCGCGGAACCCCATGCGCAGATGCCGCTTGTCCAGCATCTGGTAGAGCATGCGCAGCGGCCGCGCCTGCAGGACCTCCTGGGGCGGCACGGGATCGAAGACCATCTGCACCTTGACCCAGGGCTTGAGTTGCGCCGGGTCCTGCCCATTTCGGCGGAAGTAGTCCTCCAACTGCGAATCGAACGACGAAGGTCCGAAGGGATCGTTCGTGAAGCGGGCCTGTCTTGTCTGGGGATCGTACATCACGCCGGGCTTCCAATAGGTCTTCCACTGTCCCCGCGGGTCGATCAAACGGTGGTTGAAGTACAGGTTCCACGGCGCCGGCGGCGCGGGCGGCGTGAAACACACCTCCCATTCCCAGGGCGGCGGATAGGCCGTCAGGTCGATCTCCGTCAGCGTCATCGGGAAAAGCCAGGTGCCCTGGCTGGCGCCGAGCAGGGTGACGGTGAGCTGGCCCGGATGGCTCCACGTCTCCGCCTGGAACGGCAACTGGAAGCCGCGCCAGTTCAGAAACCCGGGCACGTCGAACTCGTCGGAAAAGGACTCGAACGGCGCCGTGGGCGCGCACGGCAGGAAGGCGCAGTAGTCCACCGTGAACTCGTGGATCGGGTTAGGCGCGATCGGTTCCGGCGGGTCCTTGATCTCCGGGTGCAGCACCGGCAGTTCCCTGCACAGCACGTCCGGGATCCAGCGGTCGCAGGAGAGGATCGGCCCGATCTCCCACACGCCCGTGATCTCGCCGAAACGAGAGCAGTCGGCGCCGCGCAGGTAGAACTCGTTCCAGTCATTGAACTTGATGCCGACCGAGAACGCGTTCGGGTCACTGAGACAGAAACGGAAAAAGGCCTGCGGGCTGGCCGGGCCGGCGTCGGGCATCGAGCCTTGGAAGAAGTAAGGGATCTTCCAGTCGCCGTTCAACGTCGGCGCCAGGTCGCCGCGGCCACAGACCAGGTGCGTTTCCGGGGTGCGGTAGGGCGCGAACTGCCGCAGGCCGGCGCCGAACTCGCCGGTGTTGCCAAGGTGGACGATCAGGAGTTGGAAGTCGTGCGTGTCCGGCGGGCGCTGCGTCCGGTCCGCCGGCCAGGTGCTCGGGTCGGAGAACGTCAGAGCGACGTTCAGGCCGATGGCGGTGTTATTCTGGCGTGTGTCGCCAACGCCCAGCAGGACCGCCATCGGGTTCTGCACCAGGCTCATCTGGAACTCCCACGGCAGGGGGTAATCGCCGATGCCGATCGGCCGGCGCAGGAGGCCCTTGATGTCCTGCCCGCGCCCGGCCTGCCGGATGGTCGCGGTGCCGGGGTGTTCGGCGGTGGAGAGTTCCGCGATGTTGCTCTCCGGCACGAACAGCCACGGCTCGATCCCGCCGCCGGGCTGGTTGAAGTGCTGAGTCAGCAAGCGGATGTCGGACGGCAACTGTGCCCAAGCAGGGCTCTCGCCCGCCGTCTCCGCTTGACGTTCCCGCCACTGCCGCAGGTCCTGCGCGGCCCGCTCGATTTCCCCGGCTGACTCGCGCATCTCCCGCGGCCCGCCCGCCGCCAGCATGAAGCTGCCGCTGCCGCTGCCGACCTTGACCGCGACGAGGTTTTTCCCGGCCTTCAGCCGCGCGGTGAAACGGTGGTCCGTCGGGCTGAGTGGATACACGTCGTTGCCCCTGGCCGTGGTGTCGCAGACGACCGCGCCGTTGACCCACCATTTCATCCACCAATCCGCTCCCGCGCCGAGTTCGATTTCCATGTCGCTGGCAACTGCGAACTCCGCAAACAGGTACGCGGTCTTGCCGACCGCCCGGCCGCCCAGCAGCGCGCCGAGGTCGAGGCGGTTGTCCGTGAACGCGGCCCTTTGCCCCGCCAGCTTCTTGGCGGCGATGGTCAGCACTTTCGGGACAGCGGTCAGCCCGGCGAAGTCCGGCTCCGGGTCGTTCTTGCCGGCCGGGCCGAAGAGTGTCCACTCTTGCGGGAACGCGAAACCGCCTTGTGTGCTGTGGTCTTGTTTCTTCTTGGTCATCGGGGTTGTTCCTGTTCAACGTCGGTTGACGGTGTATCGAAATATGTATATAGTACTTAACAAAAGCAGGGGGCTTTTATGAACTATTCAGAGCAAATGGCCTTGTCCAGCGGCTGGCTCACGGCGGACAACTGGCAGACGACAGACCGGCATCTGGCCCGTGCCAAGGCGTCCGGGATCGAGTACCGACACCTGCCCGCGGACCTGGAGTTCGCGCCGGGCACGGTGAGCATCATCCGCGGCCCCCGGCAGATCGGCAAGTCGACCGAGTGCAAGCTCATCGTGGCCGCGGCCCTTGCCAGGAACAGGCAGCCCCGCCAGTACGTCTACTTCCCCTGCGACAACCTCGTGCGCCGCCAGGAACTGGTCGAGGTGGTGCGCGTGGCAACGAGTCTGACCGCGCCAACGGCGGACAGACCCCTGACGCTGTTCCTGGACGAGATCACCGGCATCAAAGAGTGGTACAAGACGGTCAAGTGGCTGGTGGACACGGGCACTCTGGCACACACTGCCCTGGTGCTGACCGGCTCCTCGGCCCAGGAGATCAAACGAGGATACGACCGCATGCCGGGCAGGCGTGAAGGGGGCCGGGACGTGTGCCTGCTGCCCATGTCGTTCCGCGAGTTCGCCCGGGTCTGCGGCGGCATTGAGGCGCCATCGTTCGCGTTGTGGAATGCGGTCGCGTCCGCGGATGCGTTCCAGGACTTCCGCGCGCAACTCCTAGGACGTGAAACCGCCCTGCGGGACCTGCTGCCGCTGTACCTGCGTTTCGGCGGGTTCCCCAGAGTGGTGGCCGAGGTCAAGGCCCATCGCGGCATCGAAGAAGCCACGCGCGAGATGCTGCTCGCGGTCCTGGCGTCCGAGATCGAGAAACAACGCCGGAGCGCGGCGACGCTGCGCATGGTCCTCCAGGCCCTGTACGGGGCGATGCCGAACCCGATCAGCCTGAATCGGATTGCCGCGTCGCAGAACATCCCCTCCGCCGCGACGGTCAAGGACTATCTGGAGATCCTGCATGCGGCTTTCGTGGCCTTTCCGGTCGCCCCGCTCGACCTCTCCAAGCGGGTTGCCTTCCCGCGGAAGGACCGGAAGTACTACTTTGTCGATCCCGCGTTCCTCGATGCCATCGCGGCGGCGTTCCGCCTGCGCGAGTCGGACGAGGCCTGCCTGGCCGAGAGCGCGGTGGCGGTCGCGGTCATGCGGCATTTCGCCGCGGACTGGGCGCGCTGGGGACACGTCGACGACCTGCACTACTGGCGTTCCTCCTCCGGCCGGGAAGTGGATTTCGTCGTCGAGCATGACGGTCGTTACCACGGGATCGAGGCCAAGTTCCAGCGCACGGTCAGCGGCTGGGACGAGTTGAGCATCGCCCGGGGCATCGGTGGCGGCCTGCTGGTCACGCGCGACACCTTCGAGTTTGCCGCCATCCCGCGCCTCCCGCTCTGGGCGTTCCTGCTCCTGCAGTTCTGAGCGGCGACAGATGGCCGGTCCGGGGCGCGGCGGAACTGCCGTTCGCCTGTGACGGCATGGTATCCTCTTGCCAGTTGATCAAACCCGGGTCTCATCGCTGCCCCATACGACAGTGCGGCCAGCGCGATGGCACCCGCCAACGTCACCTCCGCCATCCGTCTTTCGAGGCGGGCCGGGAACTCGTGTGACTGGTCGGCCCCATCAGCACCGGCAGTTGCTCATGGTCGCAGTGGCGAAGCCAATCCAAGGACCGCTCGCGCCTGGTGGTCATCTCAGATCTTCCTCGTGTCGAGGATGCCGCACTCGATGTCTTCCTTGTTCACCGAGTAGCCGATCAGCAGCCGGTCGCCGTCCACCACACAGCTCGGGTACTGGTAGCCATGGGCCTTGAGATGCCCCGCGAACCGCTGGCGCGTCGGTTGGCCGACCAGCCGGTACATCTTGCTGAACTTCGCGCCGTCGTCGGAGAAGCTGAGGGCGAAGAAGTTGCGGTCCATGTGGACGCGGGTCGAATTGCCGATCAGGAAGTAACGTCCATCGTTCAGCCGGCCGGCGAACACGCGCGAGCCGGAATCGGGGAAGTTGGTGCGCATGACCTCGGTCCAGGTCCGGCCGCCATCCTCGCTCAGGGTCAGGCCGAGATAGGTCGAGGCGCTCTCGTCGCGCCAGTACATCCAGATGCGGTCGTCGTCGTCGGTGTACCAGCTCGCTTCGCCAAAGCAGAAGATGCCCTCATCGTGGCCGGCGTAGTACTTCGCCTCGCTCCCGCGCCACGGCTGCAGGATGATCTCCGGCACGGTCCGCGGATCGTCCCCCGGCCAGAGCAGCACACCCGGCCGGCCCTGGTGGTCCGTCATCGGCGCCAGCAGGCGACCTTCCCGGGTCAGGCGCGGGTTCTCGAACATCCAGCGCGTATCGACATACTGCTTCTTCACCAGCTCCCAGGACCGGCCGTCGCGGCTGGCCCAGAGATCGTTGCGCACCGAGACTTTCGTGTTGTCATGCACGCTCATGCTCGGCGCCGTGGCGTGCGCCAGGTCCCATTTCTCCTGGATGAAGGCGTAGAGCGTGTCGCCGCGGGCGTAGAGCCCGCCGAGATTGCGCAGCATGCCCCGCGCGGCGTCGCCGTCGCCCACAAGGATGCGCTCGGACCAGGCCACGCCGTCCGGCGAGTGGGCGATGAAGGTCCGCTGCCCCGGCCACTCCTCGTTGACCATGCAGTTGTCCCAGGCGAACCAGTACTCGCCCTTCCACTTGACGATGTTGGGGTGATGATTGTACGTGCCCAACTCGGTGGCGGTCCGGAAGACGCTGTGCCGCTCCATCGCGTGCAGCGGCGCGATGCCCATGTCCGGGTATTCGCATTCGCTCGTGCAGCCGGCGAGCACATACTGGTGCATCACGAACGACTCCTGCACGAGCCGCTTCAGCTCCGGCGTGAGCACGTCGATCATCGTGCGTTGGTAAATGTCAGGTTTGGCCATGTCGGTCTCCTTGCGGCGCCGACGCTAGCCTCTCGGCTCCGGCGCCGCCATCGTGCTCTCTACCAGCGGACCTCACGCTCGGGGATGAAACGGGTCACCTTGCGCCAGCGGGTCTCGCCGGTGCGGTAGTGATCGCGCTGGTAGAGCGGACCGAGGGCCCCCGCCGGGTCCATGTGAACGACCTCGGCGCCGCGGACCACGACGTTGTAGATCTGCTTTTCAATCTCCAGGCGCTTCCGGGTCTCGGCGATGGGGAAGGCGACGGTGACCGTATCGCCCGCCTGCACGCGCCCGGCCTTCAGATACCGTCCGGCGGGTTCCGCGGCCCGCGGTGTGCCGTTCACCGTGCAGCGCGCCTCGTTCAAGGCCGCCCACTTCGGCAGGCGCACGTGCAGGTCCACGGGTTGTTTGACGTGAATGTCCACCTGTCCCCGGTAGGGCAGATGGCTGTCCACATCCGCCCAGGCCGAGGCCCGGTTCAGCAGCAGATTCACCCGCAACACGCCGCCGTCGTGATGCAGGATGTGCTCCCAGATGTAGTACAAGGCCCGCGCGCCGTTACCGGTGCAGCAGTGCATGATCTGCTTGCGGAAATGCGCCGCCCGGCCCATCCAGGCGTTCGGCAGGGCCCACCCGGCAAAGGCGCCGCGGTTGCGTTCGATCACATCCTCATCGCACAGCAGATCGCCGTGCACAGGTTCAGCCGGTGGGAGGCTCTCCGCGAACTCATGCACCCAGCGTGTGTCCATGAGTTGATTCTCGGCGAACTGATTGCGGACCCATTGATCGACATCGTCCCAGTAGTCTCCAACACCGGCGGCCGAGAGCTTCAGTCCGATGCCGATCATGTCCGCGATCTCGCAGGTCTCCGCTTCTTCGTGGGCGGTGGAGAATAGCAACTCGGGGAAGTACCCCAGGCGCCACTCTTGGACGTACTCGGCGCTCGTGTCCGGCGTGGAAAGCCGGACCAGGGTCCGCTCGCCCTGCGCGCGGGCCCATTCGAAACTCCTGCTGATGAACTCCAGCAACGCCTCGTCCTTCGCGGGCAGGGCGTACTCCAGCATGTTCAGCAGGCTCAGGGTGTGCGAATGGAAATGCGCCTCCCCGGCGTGCCCGGCATCCGCCAGGGGCGCGGCGTCCGCTCTCGAGGCGCGATCCGGCAGGAACCTGCCGCGCGCGTCGAAGTACCGGGCGTGGTCCTTCAGAAAGCAGCACAGCTTCCGCGCCAGCCTGGCGGCGGCTTCGTAACCGGTGAGGCGGTGGCACAGCCCCAGGCCGTGCAGGCTGCGCGCCGAGCACTCCGCGGCCTGCAGTCCGAGCGGGACGTGGTCGTCGTTCTTGCGCGCGCCGCCGTACGCGAAGAAGCGGAAGGGAAGGCATGCCCAATCGCCCCGGTCGATCGCCAGCGCCGCCAACGCGTCAACCTGCCGGCGCATGTACCCGAGCCACAGGTCGTCCGGCTGCAGCAGGTGCATCGTGGCGAACGAGGCGCAGTAGGTGATGAGGGTGCCGGCGAAGTGCCGGGCGTTCGGATCGTCGAGAAACGTCATCCAATTCGCGTTGTCGAACGGGTAGCGGGGAAAGTAGTTGAGGCCGTCCGGCCCGATCTGCTTCAACGCCGCCGTGAACCACGCCCGCTCGACCTCAATCCGGCTGTCGTCGCCGGTGACGAGCCGCATCAGCGGCAGAGTCTGCATGTACTTGTGCTGGCACCAATCGTCGAGGCCGTGCCACATCGTCGCCGGGTTGCGGCCGAACTCGACTCGGAAGTACATCTGGTAGTCCCAGTCCGGATCGGTGGCGCGCGTCATGACGTTCTGCACGGCCAGGGCCCGCTCGTGCACGTCGTACGTGTCGGGGACGACGGCCTCGTACCGCGTTCCCCGGTACCGGGGCAGATCAAACTCGGGCGCGCTGTCATTCACATAGACAAGCGGCAGCTTGGCAGCCTTGGGTTTGGGTTCAGTCATGTTCTGGTTCTCCATTCCGGTGGACGACCACGGCGCGGGGTGAGTCGTCCACCGTAGTCTCCGCCCGCAGTCGTCCGCCTCGCACCTGTTTGGTGCGAGAGACACCGATCACTGGTCACCGATAACGGGTCACTTGCGACAGAACCGCGAGTTGGACCGCCGAGTCCAGCCTGACCACACCTCATCCTGCCTCCCGCCGGCCTACGCCTGGCGTTCCGCCTGCGCTTCCCACCTGTCTGTTCGCGTTGCGTCGTGTCCACGTTCCTCACTCCGCGGGCTTCCAGTTGATCAGTTCGCCGCCGGCCAGGTAGTTGCCGAATGCGGTCAGGATCGAGCCGTCGTCCAACACTGTCGAGAACAGGTGGCCGCAGGCCAGGCTGTCGGTCCACCGCTCGCCTTGCAGATACGCAAAGTCGTCAAGAGCGTAGACATGCTCCACGTCCCACGTCAGCCCGTTGTCGCGGCTGATCACGGCGTCGCAGCCTTTGCGGTAGCTGATCAGTTTCCCGTCGCGGATGTCGATGCGGCGGATGACCGTCATCACCAGGTCGCCGTTGGGCAGGCGGACCAGGTTGGCGTGCATGCGGCCGGCGTCGAAAACGACCCGGACCGGCGACCAGGTTCTGCCGTCGTCCCGGGAAATGGAAATCCCGGTGCCTTCCTGATTGTCGCCAGCGGACGGATGTTCCAGCCACGCGGGGTGGCAGTCCGTGCGCAGGGCCGCCACGATCCAGCCGTTGGCCGCCCGGACCAGGGCGCCTTCGGAAACGCCGCGCGTGTAGGTCTTGCCCCCATAGGTAGCCTGCCACAACCATTCCCCGGGCTGAACCGGCGGTTCCCAGGTGCGGCCTCCGTCTCGAGACCAGCGGAAGACCTCGAGCGTCGGCGACTGCGGGTACTTGCCGTCGCCCCAGCCGATGTAGCCGGTCTCCGCGATGCCGGTCACCGCACCGTTCGCGTCGCGATCCACCAGCACATTCCCTTCATAGCCGATCCACCCTCCGGCATAGGGCGGCGGGATGGGAGCGTGCTCCCATGTCCGCCCGTAATCGCTGCTGAAGAACCGCATGTTGTAACCCGAGTCCTTGTAAGGGCCGCAGAAGATCAGACGGCCGCGGCCAAGGCAGGCCAGGTTGATCGGGCGGCTGTGGCAGCCCTCGATCGACAGGTAGTCGCTCCAGGTCGCCCCGCCGTCGCGACTGAAGGCCACGACCGCCTGCTCCTTGCCCGACCCCAGACCCGCCGAGCCGGCTAACACGATCTGGCCGTTGTCCATCTGCGCCAAGCCGAACGGCGTGACCTTGCACCCCTCGAACCACGGCACGAAGCGCATCTGCGCCGGATGGCAGGTCCAGCCGCCCTTGCCGTCCCGTCTGCGGATGAAGTGCTCCTTCCACGACAGCGGCTCGGCCTCGACCAGCATCTCGTTCCGCGAGAGGCCGCGCCCGCCACCCGGCTCCGCGAGCGAGACGGTCAGTTGACCGCACTCGAACTCCGCCGGCACCGGCAGATCGACGGTTTCGACCCGCGTCTGGTTCGGCGCGAACGCCAGCGGCGGCGGCGCGTCCTGGCAGTCCGGGAAGCCGGCCCGCAACACGGCCGACCGCGCGGCGGCCGCCAGGTTCGTGACCCGTACCTCCTGCCGGCAGACCCGGCCGTTAGCGGTGTCCATCACCCGCGCCCGGCCGGTCCGCGTCACGGCCCACAAGAACGGTTCGAGAACACCGGGGTTCTCGAACTCCGCGCAGCCCGTCACGTTCGGCGGCAGAAAGAAGTTGTTGCTCGGCAGAACGCCGTCCAGCGCCTGCTTCAGGGGGACATACGTGGACCACAGCCGGGACGCATGTCTTGCCGGGATGCGCACCAGGTTGAACCTCCACTGCGGGGCGGCGGACGCATGGCGGAAATCGGCCAATCCCACCGCGAACTGGACGATCCAGGTGTTGCCCTCGGACCGGAACCCGCGGCGGATCTCGCCGGGCCAGTTCGCCAGGTTGCTCACCGCATCCATCCACCGGCCCCAGGCGCTTCCGTCGCCGGCCAGGCAGAACAGCGCGGTTCGCCGGCCCGTGCCTTCGGAATCGATCATCATCTGGATTTCGCCCCGGGGGTCGATCTTGACGTTGTCCGGGTGCGGCCGGTCGTCCGGGTCGCTCACGGTCGTCTTGACCGCGACGTAGAGGTTCTCTGCGTCGTGGACCACGGCGAACTCGGTCGGGTCCGGCGCCGCCGTGTCCGGCCGGTCCGCCAGCACGAACCCGCCGTACCAGGCCGCGTTCTTCCACGCCGGCTGCGAAAGGTCGCCGTCCAGATCCGGGGTTTCCTGTGCACGTCGAATCTTAATGGTCTTCATAAGGTCCTCTCATTTACTGCGCAGGGTACCGGCATACGCGCGCACATCGGCCTGAAGAGACTGCGCCGACTCGGCGAGTCCCGCCGATGCCGCGCGGAAATCCAGTTCCGGCCCGCCGCAGCGGCCCATCAGATAGTCGTGCCGGATCTGGCTGTAGCGGCGCAGCAGCGGTTCCAAAGACTTGACGTGCTCCTCCTTGATCGTCGGCTTCTCGAGACCTGAGGCCGGTTTCACGTAGCTCCCGGGCTTGGACCAGTACCCGTAGATGTGCGCCGGCCCGAACACGAAATCGATCGCCTGGCCCAGCGTCTCTTTCGCCGACGCCAGCGCCTCCGCGGTCTGCCGCAGCCGCTCGCTCTGGTGCATGGTCTCGAGCAGTCTGTTCCCCGCCTCGGCGGCCTTCGCCTCCGCCAGGTCGAACGATGCGGCGCCCGCCAGGTTCCGCGCCTCGGCCGCGTCCTGGTCGAATTGCTCCACCGCCCACCAGAGACCCCAGTTCTTGGCGATCTCCCGGTCCGCGCCCTGCACCCGCAGCCTCTCGTTCACGCGGTTGCTCACGATCTGCTTCTTCGCCTCCGCGAACTGCGCGGCGGCGCCCAGCAGGTAGACGCGCCCGTCGCCGGGGCGCAGCGTGGCGATGTCGAAGACCGGGCTCCCTGCGCCGGCAACCTCCCGGAGCGAGTACAGATCGTACACGGCCCGGTCGGCACCCACGAACGCCTCCGGCAGCGTGGCCCGGCCGCTCTGCTCCTTCTGCGAAAGCAGGTTCCGGCCAGGGTGAGCCACATCCTCGTTGACCGCGACCAAGTAGACCGGAGCGACTGCCGGCTTTGCGTCAGGGTCGCACATCGCGGTCGCCGAGATGGGCTTGTCGCCGCCGCCGGAGGTCTCCACCTTCACCGGCTGGTCCCAACGCACCCGCGCGGGCACGAGCAGCGAACCCACCGGCAGCAGCCGCTCGCCCAGGGCGGCCGCCTCCTGGCCCACCGGGAGCAGGTTGCCCACCAGATCGGCCATGCACTTGTGCGCCCCATAGCCGTAGTGGTAATGCCAGATGCCCTTGGCGTCGTTCTGCAGCGCCAGGTACGCCATCAGGCGGTACATCTCGGGGGTTTCGTACCCGTAGGCCGCCTGCACCCAGTACCATTGCGGCTTGCCGCTGGCCTGCGCTATCTGGCGGCACCAGCCCGCCACCGGCCACGGACCATCGGAACCGGCGTGCGCAGCGGGGTACATATCCGTCCAGGTGAGGGTGGCGAACCGTTCGAAGTACAGACAGGTATGCACCCTGTAGTGGTTGTGCACGCAGAGCCGTTCGGGGTCGAGCTGGTCGAAGATGGCCTTCATGCCCGCCACGCCGACATACAACTCGTTCCCCGGCTCGTCAACGAGGTCCCAGCCGACGAGGGCCGAAAGGCCCCTGGCTTCTTCGATCAGCCGCGCCGCAGCTTCCCGGGCCGCCTCCGGACCTCTGCCTTCCCGCGCGTCCTGGTACATCTTCGCCAAGTCGGCGTAGGGGCTCTCCCCGCGGAACCCTCCGCTGCCATCGGGAGGATACCCCAGGTGCGCGCCCTGGATGATCATGACGCCCCGGGGCTTCGCCATCCGGGCTTTCTCGAAGACGTCCGTACTGTACGGAGTGCCGCTGAGGGTGTTCGCGTTAACGTGGGCGCGGGCAAACTCGTCATACAGACCCGCCCAGCCGCCGACGAAGTCCGCCTGACCGCCGGCGCCGAAGAAAAAGGTGTTCCGAAGGCGCTTCGGGAGGGGGGGCGCCTTGTAGTCGCGCAGCGGCGCCACGCGGGGCTCGAGCAGATCCTTCTCCCTGGCGCTGAACGAGCGCAGGATCATCTTCGTGATCCGGATCCCGCAGGCGGCCGAACCCTCCTGGCTGACGTTGAAACGCAAACCCAGCCGCTTCAGCTTGCTCGCCGAGCGGGCATCGGGGAAGCCCGCGTCCGGCAGCAGGCGCAGAATCAGGTTGGCGTCCGACGGGTCGTAGATATTCGGGTACTGTCCCTGTCCCCAGACATCGAACCAGCCCAGCCGGCCGCCTTCCCGATCGGGCTCGATATAGGCTTCGATGTTCAGGGCGGAGATGTGGGGCAGTTCTTCAGGCCGGACGGTGGCGGAAAGCTCCGGCGCGACCACTCTGGCTGCGCCTGCGTCCCACTTGATTTCCAGGATGGGGAAGACCTTCAGGTCGAACGGCTCAGGAAAGTTGATGTCGAAGCTGGTGGGGCCGGTGTGCTTCTTCGGATCGCGGATGAGCCGCAGCGCTCCGTCCCGCACCTCCATGGCGTAGTTCGCGACGACTCCCGCGTCGATCCGTTTCAGGATGTCCGCGTTCGTGACCTCCAGCGCCCAGCCCACCGCCGGCTGCTCCTGCGCGGACGAAACCGCCCCCAACCCGGCGCTCAGCGCCGCCGCCAACGCGACGATCGCCACTCCCTTTGGTCTACGCATGTTCATGCCACCATCTCCTTACCTCTCATGCCTGGAACCGGAACGAATACAGGGATGCGTTCCTCATCCAGAACCTCAGCCGGACCGGGCCGTCGGCGCCGACCGCCCGCGCGTCCCCGCCTTTCCAGCGCACCACGTGGTTGAGGCTGTCGCCCGTGACGCGCTCGCAGGAGGCCCTCCCGAAGCCGGTCAGAACGGCGTCGGCGGCGTCGGTGACTTCCACGTCGATATAGCCGCCGGGCCGGACCTCGGCGTTGAGCGTCAGGCGGCCGCCACCGGTAATCAGTTGCCGGGTGACGAGGCTGCCCTCGCGCACGGCGCCGGCATCGAGGCTCACAAAGCCGTCCCGCCGCAGCTTCGCCAGCCCGAGCGCGTAGCCGACCTGGCTGTGGTCGTGCACCTCGGGCGCGTCCAGCCCCTCGGGCAGCCCGTTGATCCACCAGTCGTGGTGGTTGCGCGACCCGCCGTAGTAGCAGAGCAGTTCGTCGCCGCACGGTACCGGAACGCTCGGCATGTTCACCATGAAGCAGTCCCACGCGCCGGGGGTCGTGCGAATCCACGGCTGCCGCTGGTTCGCGAAATGCCAGTCGAAGCCGTCGCGGCTGTACACCAGGCGCACGTCCATGGTGTTGGACACCTGGTGGAGGGTGTTCAGGAAGCCCACCCACATGTCCCCGACCTTCATCTGCGCCATGCCGTAGAAGGCGTCGTCAATGTTGTCCTCGCCATCGTCGGTGGCGACCAGCAGTTGCGGCAGCGACCAGTGGAACAGATCGCCGCTGAGCGAGAGAAACACCCGGCGCTTGCTGCGCGCGGCGGGATTGTCGGGCATGTAGGCCGTGAACCAGCTTCCCGAAAGCGGCCGCCGCCGGTCCACGAACGGCCCCTGCATGTTCACGTGCCGCGTGGTGAGGCGATAGGTCCGGGACTCCGGGTCCGGAGCGATGATGAACACGTCCTCCAGCGCGTTGCGATGGCCCATCCAGCCGAACGAGGGACTCTGCTCGCACAGCGTCCAGCGGATGCCGTCGGCCGAATGCGCCAGGCGGATGTCGAACTCCCGGTCGACCTGGTGATCGAACATCAGCTTGAAGCGCCGTGCCGGGTCTGCTTCGAGGGGATCGTCGAAGACGAACGGGCTGTGGACATTCCCGAAGCCCGGACCACCCAGCACGATGTTGGTCCTGCGTCCGCCCTCCGCCAGGTAATCCAGTTCCGGCTTCTCCCAGCGCACGCCGTCGGACGAGCGCGCGTAGCACAGGCGGCTGCCATAGGGCGGCTCGTACGACGCCAGCACCAGGAACCCGCTGTACCCCTCCTTGAAGATGCGCGGGAAGTCCGCGTGCCAGTCCTCGTACCAGCAGCGGAACTCGCCGGAACGTTCGTCGCGGATGACGTTCCACGTGTTGCAGCTGAAATAGGTCACGTCCTCCCACGGGCGGTCGCGGCGGATCACCGGCTCGCCCTGCTTCTCCGGGCAGTGCCAGACCCGCGTGAGGTCCTGCACCTGCTCCACGACGCCGTTGTCGAAGAAGTACTGCGGCACCGCCCCGATGCGCTGGTTCACGGTATCAATGGCTGTGGTCATCGCTCTCCTCTTTCAGTCCAAGACAGGGGTGTTCAGGTTTCGGGTTCCAGGTCGGACGCTCGGCAGCACTCAGGATACCTAGGCCCGAACATCATCTCCCGGTCTGCGACACCAATCAACGAGCCTGGCTCTAGCACGCAAAACACGAACAGGTTAACAACGCTGGACGACTCGTCTTCGTTCTGGTCCTCGATCCGGCTTTTCGAGGACGAGGACCGCTTCGCTGAGGACGAGTGCGATTGCAGAGTCTCATTGCTCCGTTCCATCCGGGCCGCCTTGGGCCGGTGGCCCGACTGAAACCCGAAACCTGAAACCCATCTCCCCTACTCCCGGTTCAGTTGCACGGTGGTGCGGATCGTCCGGAAAGAGCAGTGGGCGTCGTCCGGGAACTGGTCGCTCTTCCAGCCCGGAGTCTCCCCGCCGCCCATCACGATGACGCGCCTCGACGGCGGAATCTCGAAGATGGCGCAGCTCATGCCTATCATGGGGAACCTACGCCCGCGCCACGAGGACGGCGCCGAGGATGACCAGGGCGGCCCCGAGCACCAGGGGCGCGGGGCGCACGTGGCGGTGTTCCTTGAACAGCCACAGGCCGAGCAGGACCACCACCAGGGTGTTCATGTTGAACAGCGGGGTGAGCTGGCTGATGCTGGCGTGCAGCGGGCCGAGCGCCACCAGGGTCAGGGCCGTGCCCAGCGTCCAGAGCGCGCCGGTGCCGATCCCGGTCATGATGGCGACCCGCGGGATTCGGCGGCCGTTGCGCCAGGGCCGGCACGCCAGGCCGACCAACGCCAGCGTGACCCCGAACACGATCAGGAACTCGCCCGTGCCCAGCCCGCCGCGCATGGCGTTCTTCATGAGGGGGCCCGTCACGCCCAGCACCACGGCCGGCAACAGCCCCCCGATCAGCAGGGCCTGGCGGTGCCGCGAGTGCGGGCACGGTCCGGTAGCGTCCGGATCGTGCGGCGGCGCCTTCGAGGCGCGGGTGACAAAGA
>Ga0172375_10005267_pt1 | contig 18718 bp, 16 predicted proteins | sample LakKiv1m_FD_114537 | JGI IMG/M metagenome (GOLD analysis project Ga0172375, IMG submission 114537) | Freshwater microbial communities from Kabuno Bay, South-Kivu, Congo - kab_092012_11.1m | ecosystem: Environmental > Aquatic > Freshwater > Lake | place: Democratic Republic of the Congo...
CGTCCCGAAAGCTTTCGGGGCGGGGTTGAAGAAATAGAAAAATCAGGGCTTTGGCCCACTATCTTTTTCAATGTTGTTTCCGCTTTTTCCCTGAGCAGATACACGCTGTTCAAGGTGTGTGTGCGGTATCGGCCCCGACCTGTCGGGCTTTGCGATGACGGAGTCCGGGTTTTTGCAGGAAAGAGAAAAACGATTGCTATTTCGAAAGGGGTGGCGTAGCGGATGATGACAGGGGAAGGAGGTTGGGCTGAAGCCCGGAAAAGGTGGAGGGGCAAGTGAGGAGCGGGATGAAAATCGGATTTCAGTTTCGGTAATGTGAAATGCCGTAATAAATATCTTTTCATGGTAGGGTTGGTGTTTTCATTGCCGTCGTGATAACTGATGACGGGAACCCCGGAGTGGTGTAATCGCAACATTCCGGAGTGCAGAGTGTGACGTTTTTGCTTTTTTGGTGGTTATAATTTAAGTCAATGCGATGCAGGACTTTGTGCCTGCCGCCATACCAAAGAGTGTACCGACAATAACAGCAAGAACCGATCAATTATGCACTTCGATCCGAACAAATTTACCGTCAAGGCGCAGGAGGCTCTCCAGGCGGCCTCCATGCTGGCCGGCAGCAAGCAGAACCAGCAGATTGAGCCTCAGCATCTTCTCAGCGTCATGCTTGGAGACAAAGACAATATCGCCTGCCAGATAGCACGCAAACTGGAAGCTCCTGTCGATACCTTGCTTAGCGTCATCGACAGGGAGATCGAACGCATTCCGAAGGTGACCGGCGCCTCAGCTACCGGCCAGTACATCTCCAACGATCTCGGCAAAGTGTTCGACACGGCGCTCAAGGAGGCTGAGCAGCTGAAGGACGAGTACATCAGTTCCGAGCACCTCTTCATTGCCATGAGCGAGGCTGGCGTCAAAGTATCGAAACTTCTGAAGGATGCTGGCATAGACAGGAACGCCATTCTCAAGGTGCTGACCACCTTCAGGGGTTCTCAGCGTGTCACCAGTCAGAACGCGGAGGAGAGCTATCAGTCGCTCAAGAAATATTCAAGAAACCTGAATGACCTGGTGCGCAAGGGCAAGCTCGATCCGGTGATCGGACGCGACGATGAAATCCGCCGGGTGCTCCAGATATTGAGTCGCCGTACCAAGAATAATCCGGTGCTTATCGGCGAGCCGGGTGTTGGTAAAACAGCTATTGTCGAGGGCATCGCCCAGCGTATCGTTGGTGGTGACGTGCCTGAAAACCTCAAGTCGAAGCAGGTCGCGGCACTCGACATTGCGGCGCTGGTGGCAGGCACCAAATTTCGTGGCGAGTTTGAGGAGCGGCTCAAGGCGCTCGTCAAGGAGGTGCAGGCTTCCGAAGGCGAGGTGATTCTCTTCATCGACGAGCTGCACCTGCTTGTAGGGGCTGGTTCTGCCGAAGGTTCCATGGATGCGGCAAACATCCTCAAGCCGGCGCTGGCAAGAGGTGAGTTGCGCTGCATCGGCGCAACCACGCTCGACGAGTACCGCAAGCATATAGAAAAGGATGCCGCTCTCGAACGTCGTTTCCAGACGGTCGTGGTCGATCAGCCGAGTGTCGAGGACACGGTTTCGATCCTTCGCGGCCTGAAAGAGAAGTACGAAATTCACCACGGGGTGCGTATCAAGGATGCGGCGCTGGTGGCGGCAGCGGAACTGTCAAACCGCTACATTGCCGACCGGTTCCTTCCTGACAAAGCGATCGACCTGATTGATGAAGCTTCGTCACGCCTGAGGCTCGAAATCGACAGCGAGCCCGAAGAACTCGACCGTATCAACCGCGAACTTCGCCGCCTCGAAATCGAGCGGGAAGCCCTGAAGCGGGAGCTTGAAGCCAACGGCGGGGTCTGATTGTTTTCATCAGGTGCAAGCAGTACAAGAAGACAGCTGAATTCCAACCGTCATCCTCAGCTGCCGGATCGATTCCCAATTTGAAGCGTTGTTGTCAGCAGGATTGCTGGCAACAACGCTGCCTGCATTGTCATACATCCAGTTGTCATCGCGGGTTTCCTGTATCCGACAGGATACCGCACACGGAGCTTGAATATGATTATACATCCGGAATACGCACATATTTTTCGTCATTGCGAGTGAAACGAAGCAATCCATGCGTGAATTCAGCAAGATGGATTGCCACGTCGCTTTGCTCCTCGCAATGACGACAGAAAATGTGACAAAGTCCGACAGGCTGCCAGAATATTGCTGCTTGTTTCATGGACGGCGGACTTTATCCGGGTACGTATAAAAAGTGACAGGAAAAGAGACAGGGAAGAGATTGGGCCAGAAGTTCTCATTTTTTATCGGTAAAAAGGGCATTTCCGGCCCGCACGGGGCCAGGGACGAAAGATTCACGCCTGATCGACGTCTAACCTGTTGAGTTTCCGGCATTTTCCGTGCAGTACAGGTGCAGGGTTTTCAGGCTGGAAAATCGTACATTACAGGCTGGCGTTGCTTTGCAATTTTTGCCGGTTTGATTTTATTTATCAAACAAAAAATCGGATGTCATGATGAACATGGTAAAATCGATCAGGGCGCTGCTTATTGCACTGGTGGCGGTAACGATGTTTTTCGGTACGGCTCATGCAGGCTGGGATCCGGCTGACGAGATGAATGCCGAGCGTACCATTGCAAAATTCAAGGAAGCTGATCCTTCCCTTGAACGTTTTTTTGAAAGGGCTTACGGTTATGCGGTCTTTTCCGATATTTACAAGGGCGGCTTCATGATCATCGGTGGAGGCCATGGCAAGGGTGTCGTGTATGAGCAGGGGCAGCCGATCGGGCGTTCAACGGTGACGATGCTCAATGTCGGTCCGCAGCTTGGTGGACAGTCGTTTTCAGAGATTATTTTCTTCAAGGACCAGCGGGCACTTGCGGATTTCACGAAAGGCAATTATGAGCTGAGCGCCCAGCTTGCCGTTGTGGTCGTCAAGGCAGGCATGGCCACCAATACCGACTATTCGAATGGTGTGGCTGTTTTCGCCATGCCTAACGCGGGTATTATGGGTGAGGCCACGATTGGCGGGCAGAAGTTCAGTTTCAGTAATGAACGGTAGGCCTTGTTGGATTCCGATAAGTTTTTTTCACTATCGCAGTCACTAATGAATTATGAAATTGTCGTGGGCCTTGAGGTCCACTGTCAGCTCAATACCGAAAGCAAGGCTTTCTGCGGGTGCTCCGCCAAGTTCGGCAAGTCGGCCAATACCAATGTCTGTCCGGTCTGCCTGGCCCTTCCCGGTGCGCTTCCGGTGCTGAATGCCCGTGTGGTGGAGGATGCCGTCAAGCTCGGCCTGGCGACCAACTGCACCATAGCCCGCCACTCGATTCTGGCTCGCAAGAACTATTTCTATCCCGATCTTCCGAAGGGGTACCAGATTTCGCAGTATGAGGAGCCGATCTGTTCGGAGGGACTGATTCATATCGATACAGATGAGGGCCGCAAGGATATTCGCCTGGTGCGTATCCATATCGAGGAGGATGCCGGCAAGTCGATCCACGACATCGGCGACGACACCTATATCGATGTGAACCGTTGCGGCGTGCCTCTGCTTGAGATCGTGAGCTATCCCGATATGCGGACTCCGAAGGAGGCGTCTTCATACCTGCAGAAGCTGCGTCAGATTGTCAAGTATCTCGGCATTTCCGACGGTAACATGGAGGAGGGCAGCCTGCGATGTGATGCGAACGTGTCGGTCAGGCCGGTCGGTGCGACTGAATACGGCACACGTACCGAGATCAAGAACATGAACTCGTTCCGCAACGTCGAGCGTGCCATCGAGTATGAGGCGAAGCGCCACATCGAGGTGATTGAGGCAGGCGGCACGATCGTACAGGAGACCCGCCTGTGGGATGCCGACAGGCTCGAAACCCGCTCGATGCGCGGAAAGGAGCATGCGCATGATTACCGCTACTTCCCGGATCCCGATCTCGTGCCGGTGCTGGTGGATGAGGGCATGATGCACCGTATGCGTGAGGAGCTGCCGGAGTTTCCCGAGGACAGGGCGGCTCGCTTCGTTTCAGAGTACGGCATTCCTGCTTACGATGCCGGCGTGCTGACGGTTGAACGTGAAATCGCCGACTATTTCGAATCTGCACTGAAGGTGTCCGGTGATGCGAAGGCATCGTCGAACTGGGTGATGGGCGAGGTGATGCGCACTCTGAAGGAGAAGTATCTCGACATTCACGAGTTCGGTATTTCGCCCGAACGGATAGGCAGCCTTATCAGACTAATCAGCGCCGGTACTATCAGCAACACCATCGCCAAGCAGGTTTTCGAGATCATGCAGCAGGACGAAGCGGCGCCTGAAGCGATCGTGGAGCGGGAAGGGCTTGCCCAGGTCTCCGATACCGGGGCGATTGAAGTGGCTATCCGGGAGATTCTCGACGCCAACGGGGCGCAGCTCGAAAAATATCGCAGCGGCAAAACGCAGCTTTTCGGGTTCTTTGTCGGTCAGTGCATGCAGAAGATGAAGGGCAAGGCCAACCCCAAGCTGGTAAATGACATTCTCAAGAAGATGCTGGAAGGGTGACAGGGAGGTGACACCCCTGCAATACTGCATAGCACCTGACACAAAGGACAAGGGGCAACGTACATAGCACTTATCACCTCTTCCTCAGGTTTCCATGCCGAAGAGGTCTGTTGGTCTTGAACTTTCGGGTCTGGTGGTTTTCGACAGCTCCGGGTTGATGGTTTCAAGCTTTTTTCGGGTTTCCTGAAGCCGCTTGCGGCACTCTTCAGCAACTGAAATGCCCTCTTCGTACAGCGCAATGGAGTTTTCCAGGCCTGTATCGGGGTTTTCAATGCGGCGAGTGATCTCTTCGAGACGCTGGATCAGCTCTTCGATTGCCGGGGTGGCGGTCGGTTCGTTTTTTCTTGAAGCGGGCATCGTAAGTTCTGGTTTCGGATTCAGTTTAACATAGGTAACGATAGCGATTATTACAAAAAGGACGGAAGCGTGAAGTTTGTCGATAGTGCGAGAATCTCGGTGAAGGCCGGTGACGGCGGTCGTGGTTGTGTCAGTTTCAGAAGGGAAAAATTTGTACCGAAAGGGGGACCTGACGGAGGTGACGGTGGTCGGGGCGGCCACGTTTGGCTGCGTGCCAACAGGCAGCTTGCCACCCTGCTCGATTTCAAGTACCGCAAATCCTACATTGCTGATCGCGGTGCTCAAGGTCTTGGCGCACGCAAGACCGGCAAGGATGGCGGCGATGTCGTCATCGGTGTGCCGTGCGGCACGGTGGTGCGTAATGCCGAGACCGGGGAGGTGATGTGCGACATGGTCGATGATGGACAGGAGGTGCTGATCGCCAAAGGCGGGCGCGGTGGCTGGGGTAACCAGCACTTCGCCACAGCGACCAGGCAGGCGCCCCGATTCGCCCAGCCCGGTGAAAAGGGCGAGGAGTTCGAGCTTGAGATGGAGCTGAAGCTTATGGCCGATGTTGGTCTGGTGGGGTTTCCCAACGCAGGCAAATCGACCCTGATTTCGGTTCTCAGTGCGGCGCGTCCGAAAATCGCCGACTACCCGTTCACCACGCTGGTGCCCAATCTTGGCATCGTGCGGTATGAAGATTACAAATCCTTCGTCATGGCTGATATTCCGGGCATCATCGAAGGAGCTGCCGAGGGGCGCGGACTTGGGATACAGTTTCTTCGCCATATCGAACGAACCAAGACCCTCGTGATCATGATATCATCAGACTCGCCCGATATTGCCGGAGAGTATGCCACCCTGCTGAAGGAGCTGGAGAAGTTCGATCCGGTGTTGCTTTCGAAACCGAGGCTTGTGGTGATCACCAAGATGGACATCGCTCCGGAGGATTTCACCGTTCCGGAACTTGAGCCCGGCACCAGGGTGCTGACCATATCGAGCGTTGCGGGTCATGGGCTCAAGGCGCTCAAGGATGAGTTGTGGAGGCAGGTGTCTCTCGGAAACCAGCTGCCTGTCGAAAATGCCGGCAACTGATACCTGCGTGAGGAATGCGCGACTTAGCGACGCGGCAGACATCTCCCGGATCACCGCCGGTTATGCCGGTCAGGGGATCATGCTCAAACGACCGGTCGAGAATATTATCGAGGATATTCGTAATTTCTTCGTTGCCGAATATCAGGGGCGGGTCATTGGCTGCTGTGCCATAGCGTTCTATACGGTGAGGCTGGCAGAAATCCGGTCGCTTGCCGTGCTCGACGAGTTCCGGGGCAAAGGCATCGGGCGTCTTCTGGTCGAAAAGGCAGAAGCCGTGCTGACCGAAGAGGGGGTCAAGGAGGTATTCGTGCTGACCCTGAATCCCGGATTTTTCAGCAGAATGGGATACAAGGAGATTGAAAAGGAGTATTTTCCCCAGAAAATCTGGCGTGATTGCACCAATTGTCCGAAACTCATGGCATGTGACGAAATTGCCATGGTCAGGAAGTTGTGAGGTTGCCCCGGTTATCAGCCAGCCATAACCATTTAAACCGACCAGTATCAGTGATCGTCCAGGAAGTGATCATAAGAAACAGCGCGGGGTTGCACACCCGGCCCGCGGCGGCGGTAGTCAAGCTCGCCTCCAAATTCAAGTCCGAGTTTTTCATTGAAATGGAGGGTTCGGAAATCAATGCCAAGTCGATCATAGGCGTTATGAGCCTTGCTGCACCTAAAGGGTCACGCATGGTGCTCAGACTGGAAGGAGATGACGAGATCGAGGCGGCCCGCCAGCTTATCGAATTTTTTGAACAGGGGTTCGGCGAAGCGTAACCGGAGCCGAATCAAACCGGAAGCATATCCTTGACTTCGCTGCGGATAGCGCTGCTCAGTCCGTTTCCTCCTCTCAAGGGGGGGATTGCCCGATTCAGCGGGCGGCTTGGCCGGGCATTCGAGGAGGAGGGCTGCGAGGTGATACCGGTAACCTTCCGGCGGCTCTGGCCCCGATGGCTCATGAAGGGCAAGCCGGCTTCGGAGCCGGGTGTTCCGATGGCAAGCGATACGCAGCTCTCTCTCGATCTCCTGAATCCACTGAGCTGGCTGACGGTCGCCCGCAGGCTGCGTGCCGACAGGCCCGATGTGCTGCTTTTCGCTTACTGGAGCGGCGTACTTGCTCCGCTCTGCATGATCATTCGCCGGGCAAGCGGCCTGAAAACCGTGGTGCTGCTCCATAATTTCACCTCCCATGAAACCATTCCGGGAGAGTCGATGCTGAAACGAATGCTGGTCACTTCGTCGGAGGGGTTCATCACCCTGTCCCGAACGGTCGAGTCGGAGCTGAGGAGTTTCAGTCCGGAGGCTAAAATCCTTTCTCTTTTCCATCCGCTCTATGAACGCCAGGGGGCGGCTCCATCGCAACAGGAGGCCAGACAATATTTCGGCCTGCCCGGAGCGTCGAAGGTGCTGCTTTTCTTCGGTTATATCAGAGAATACAAGGGCGTCGATACCTTGCTGGAGGCCATGGCCATCGTGTTGCGCCGGGATTCATCACTCCGCCTTGTCGTGGCTGGAGAGTTCATTCTCGACTCGTCGGTTTTCAGGCATCAGGCGGAACGCCTCGGCATTGCAGGTCAGGTCGATTTTATCGAAGGCTATGTACCCTCCGAACAGGTTGCCAGGCTGATGGCTGCCGCCGATGCTGTCGTTCTGCCCTATCGCTCGGCTACGCAGTCGGGCATCGTATCGCTGGCTTTCGGCCATGGTGTTCCGGTGATCGCCTTCAGCATCGGGGCGCTTGGAGACCAGATAGAACATGGGCGTACCGGCTGGCTCGTCAGGAAGGATGGCGCTGATGCTCTCGCCGCCGGTATTCTCGACTTTTTCCATGAACGGGCGCATCTGCCGCTGGGCGAGGGTATCGACGAGGCCTGCCGCAGGAACTCATGGGGCCGTTTCGCTTCGGAATCGGTCGCTTTTCTTGAACAGTGCCGCCGGGAGGATGCGTAACGATGGGAGGTACGGCAGTCATCGTACTGAGCTGGAATGGCGCAGAGGACACGCTCGCCTGTCTGGCCTCGCTTTCCAGGGTCAGCAGCCCTGAATTCACCACACTCCTGGTGGACAACGCCTCCTCTGATGGTACTGCGAGCCTTGTCCGGAGAGCATTTCCTGATGTTGAAATCCTCGAACTTCCTCGCAATCTCGGGTTTGCAGGAGGAAATAACGCAGGATTCGCATCGCTTCGGGGGCGCGGGTTCGAAACGGTGCTGTTTCTGAACAACGATACTGTCGTTGATTCCGGGTTTCTTCATCCATTGCTCGATGAACTGAAGAAACCGTGGGTCGGCATAGCCTCTCCGAAAATTTTATACATGCACGATCCCGGACGGATATGGTATGCCGGCGGCGTGCTCAGGCCGGCAACGGGGCTCATCATGCATACGGGTATAAGGATGCCTGATGGGCCGCGATTCAGCGTTGCCCGTCCTGTCGGCTATGCTACCGGATGCTGCCTCGTCATGCGTTGCCGCGACTTCGAGGCGGTTGGAGGTTTCGACGAGCGATTCGGGATGTACGGCGAGGATGTCGATCTCTCCATGAAGGTGCGCAGGCGCGGGCTTGTCGTCATGTACCAGCCATTGTCGAGGTTGTGGCATCGTGTTTCGGCCTCTTCCGGCGGCGAGTTGAACCTTGGCCGGCAGCTTCGCAAAAGTGTCGCGGCCATGCGGCTTTTCGGCAAGCACGGAAAGCCTGGCGGCCTGCTGCTCTACCCTCTGCTTCTGCCGTTCCGGTCGCTGCTGGCGCTGTTGCGCCATCAGCTCTTTCTTCGCCTGACGGATGGCGATGCTGGTGATCGCAAAGGAGGCAGGGCATGATACAAGAGCACTCTTACCGGACGGTTGTCGACCGGAGCTGGAGCGCCGATCCGGCTCATGCTGTCCGGTGGGAAAAAAGCCTCGCTTTTGTCAGGGCATCCAGCGACCTGTCGCTTCCGGCTGCTGCCGGGCTCGACATCGGCGACCGCACTCCGGTGACCGCCATGCTTGAATCGCATTTCGGATGCCGGTTCACCACTACGACAGCCGATCTCGATACCGACCCTCTGGATGAGGCACTCTATCCCGTGGTGACGGCCTTCGAGGTGATCGAGCACCTGTACAATCCGCTGCACCTTCTGCTTGAAGTCAGAAAGGTGCTCGATCCGGCACCCTCCTCGCGCCTTTTCCTCTCCACGCCTGCCTGGAAACCGGGTTTTCTGCAGAGTCCGGACCACTTTCATGAAATGCCGCGTCGTTCGCTTGACTCCCTTCTGTCGAGGGCCGGCTTCGTTGTGGTTCGAAGCGCGGAGTTCGGCGTCCGTTCACCACTTTTCTGCATGAAGGGTGTCCGACCGCTGTTGCGCTGCTTTTTTGAAAAAATCAGGATATTCGAACTTGCGGCGCGGCGGTGAGCACAGATTGGAGGGGGCCGATCTCATCTGGTTTTCCGAAATCCAGTGGGATTTTCTCTCCACCCGGAAGCAGCGCCTGCTCACTCGTTTTCCGGATGAGTGGCGCATCCTTTTCATCGAGCCTTTCGCGCTTGGGCGGCGCAGCCACTGGCTGCCTGTCAGGCGGGGAAAGGTGACGGTCGTGACAGTGCCGTTCATCAAGAACGTGCCGCGGGGAAGGGTTCAGCTCTTCGACAACGTGCTTTTCCGGTGGGCAGTCACGATTGCAGGGCGGATGATCGCGGTTTTCTGGTGCCGGGTGCTCGGTTTTGCATCTCCTGAACGGATCGTCGGATTGAGCAACATCTACTGGGGGGGCGTGGCAGCGTCGATGCCCTGCCGGGTGCGCTTTTACGATGCCAACGACGATCATCAGGGCTTTACCTCCGCCCAGCCCTGGCTCAGGGAGTACCAGCGCCGCTTTGTCGAAGAGGCCGATCTGATCTTTTATGTCAGCGATCTGCTGCTCCAAAAGCTCCGGCCCCGCCCGGAACAGCGTTGCGTCGAACTTGGCAATGGCGTCGAGTTCGACCATTTCGCCCGGCCTCGTTCCGAAATGCCTGAAAAGCTGCGATCACTGCCAGGAGCCGTGCTCGGTTATGCCGGTGCTATGGACTGGATCGATACCGATCTTGTCGAATCGGTCGCCAGGGCCTGGCCTGCATTCAGTATCGTGCTTGTCGGCCCGGCCTACGCACGGGACTGGGCTGAGCGTCACGCCGGTCTGCTTGAATTGCCGAACGTTCACCGGGTTGGCAAAGTCGAGTACGACCAGCTGCCGGTTTGGGTGCAGCACTTCGATCTTGCCCTGATGCCGCTCGAACGGAGCGAGCTGAAACGCGCCTCCCACCCGAACAAGCTCTACGAGTATGCAGCGGCAGGTGTGCCGGTGCTTGCCATAGACTATTGCGATGCTGTCCGTGAGGCGAGGGGGGTAGTGCATGTCGCATCGACTCCCGATGAGTTTGTGCGGCTCGTGCCGGAGGCGCTGGCCGACGCCCGGAAAGCGGAGCGGCAGGCGTTTGCCCGAGCCCACAGCTGGGACAGGCTTGCCGAAACGATGGTGCGCGAGCTGAGTGAAGCCATGCAGCGTGGGAGTGCGTTGTGAAACGGGAGGTGACCATCGCCAGGGAGGGCGGCATTGGCATGGCCGGCTTCATGTTCGGCCAGCTTTTCCGGTTCGCATACAACCTTGCGGCGGCCAGACTGCTTGGCGCTGATGCTCTTGGCACTTACGCGCTTGTGGTTGCCGTGATGCAGGTGGGTGAGGTTCTGGCTGTCGGTGGGCTCGATGCAGGTCTGCTCAGGTTTGTCTCCCAGAGGGTCGATGAGGAGCGTAAAGCGGTCATTGCCTCGGCGATGAAACGATCGACGCTGGTGTCGATTCTTGTCGGGGTGCTGATTGTACTCTTTTCGGGTCCGATTTCCGGACTGCTGCATGGTGGTATGCTTCTGCGACTTGCGCTGTGCAGTGCAGCTGCGGCTCTGCCATTATCGGTGATGACGATCATGGCCGGTCATGCCATACAGGCGCATCACCGTCTTCTGCCCAAGGTGCTGGCCACCCAGGTGATCCAGCCGGTGCTTCTGCTCTTCACCATGGTGGTCGCCCGATACGCTTCGGGCACCGGAGCTGCGCTGGCGCTGCCTTTCGTGATTTCGCCGCTCGTGGCGCTCGTATGGATAGTGCCTGGGTTCAGACGGATGACCGGTATCGTTCCGGGCGATGTGTTCCGTGCCGGAGAAAACCGGGAGATGAACAGCTTTGCCCGGCCTCTCATGGTTGTCTCCCTGTTCACCATGCTTTCGCACTGGATCGATGTGGTGATGCTGGGCCTGCTTTCCGATGTGGGCACCGTAGGGGTCTACCAGCCGGCGGCCCGCACAGCCGGGCTGTTGCGCTCCGTCCTGTTCGCTTTTGCCGGGATCGCCGCGCCCATGATCGCCGGGTACCATGGACGGCAGGACAGGGCAGGTATCAGGGATACCTACGGTATGGTGAATCGCTGGATCGTGACGATCATCATGCTGCCGTTCCTGTTGCTTGTGCTGTTTCCCGCTGAACTGCTCTCCGTTTTCGGTCAGGGGTTCGCTGTCGGGTCGAACGCGCTCGTGCTTCTTTCCATTGCAGCGCTCTTGCATGCATGGTTCGGCCTTGGCAATACGGTGCTCGCCATGAGCGGAGGAGAGCGGCTGAGCATGATCAATCAGGCCGGAGCACTTCTGTTGCAGGTTCTGTTGCACTGGTTGCTTATTCCTCGCCTGGGGCTGAGAGGGGCGGCTCTTTCGACGCTGATCGTCATGGCGATGCTGACGGGGGTGCGCATGATCGAACTTCGGTCACTGCTTGGCATACCGTTTTTTCCCGTAAGTCTCTGGAAGCCGGTTGCTGCCGGTATGCTTGCCGGAGGGTCGATGTTATTCATCAGGCACTTTTTCGCGCTCCTGCCTCCCTTTCCGATGCTTCTCCTCTCTGCCTGTGCGGGCGGCGCGGTCTATACACTCCTGATCCTGGCGTTCCGGTTGGAACAGGAGGAGAGGGAAGTTATTTTAAAGTTTATGCCATTTCTGAACCAGTCAAGTAAGAACAAAGCTCCGTGAATAAAGCCGTCTGGCCGTATCTGGCCGTCATAGCGCTGTTTTCCCTGCTGATCGTTGTGCCTTTCGGCCCGATACTCACCTTGCACTATGTGCCGGGATCGCCTGACAGCGTTACGCCTTCAGCGCTCAACAAAGCCCTCGAAGCGCTTCAGGCCCAAACCGGTGAGTATCCGCTCTGGCAGCCCTGGACCTTTTCGGGAATGCCCACCGTGGAGGCTTTCAGCTATCTCAGCGGGCTCTATATGCCGAATCTGCTGTTCAGTCTCCTGCATCTCGACCCGATGTATATCCAGCTCCTGCACCTGGTGTTTGCAGGCATGGGCGGATTCATGCTCGCCCGGCGGCTCGGGCTTGGCAGCATTGCAGCCTTTCTTGCCGGTTCGGCCTTTATGCTCAACCCCTTCATGACGGCCATGCTTGCCTGGGGACATGGCAGCCAGCTCATGACTGCCGCTTACCTGCCCTGGGTTCTCTGGGCGGCAATCCGTCTTGCCGAAAAGGGCAGTTTTGCCGATGCCGGCCTTCTGGCTCTTCTGCTTGGTTTGCAGCTTCAGCGAGCCCACGTGCAGATCGCCTGGTACACATGGATGCTTGTCGTGCCGCTTCTGCTGTTGAAGATTCTGTTCGACGCGAAGCCCGGTGTTCCGAAAGTCAGGGTCGGAGTGCTTGCTCTTCTGGCGCTTGCGCTCGGTGTGGCGGTCGCTCTTCAGGTCTATTTTCCGGCGCTCGGTTATCTGCCCTTCTCGGCTCGGTCGGGTGCCGGTGATGCCGCCGAGGCCTATCGCTATGCCACCCTGTGGTCCATGCATCCCTCCGAACTTATCACCTTCATCCTGCCCGGCGCATTCGGATTCGGCGGCATTGCCTACTGGGGCTTCATGCCCTTTACCGATTTTCCGCATTATGCAGGCATCATCGTGCTCCTGTTTGCCATTGCCGGTATCGTTTCCGGTCGCAGCAAACCCATGGTGCAGTTCCTTGCCGCCATGATGCTTCTGGCCATTCTGCTCTCGTTCGGCAGTTTTTTCAGCCCGGTGTATGACCTCTTCTACCACTTTGCACCAATGTTCCGCTCCTTCAGGGTCCCCTCGATGGCGCTGATCGTCGTGGCACTCTGTCTCGCTCTTCTGGCGGGTTATGGTCTCCAGGCATGGCTCGACAAACCGCTTGCCGACTCCTCCCGTATTTTCAGGTGGGGGGGGCTTGCGATTGGCGTCGCGGCCATTCTGTTTCTTTCTCTCGAAGGCGGAATCGAGCAATGGGTTCGTGCATCGTTTCCACCTGTGCCGATCGAAAACCTCGAGCTGGTGACAATGGTCGGTAACCTCCGTTGGGAATTGTGGCGAAACAGCCTGTTTCTGCTGATTGTCACAACAGCGCTCAGTACCGGTCTCCTGTGGATCGCCGCCCGCGGCATGGTCGGGGTCAGGGAAGCAGCCATTGTTCTGGTCATCCTGTCGTTGGCCGATCTCTGCTGGCTTGACCATCGCATTGTTTCCCCCGATGAGCGCTCTCTGCGAATGTCCCCACTGGTTGAAAGGTCGTCGCTCGAACAGGCTCTTGAAGGAGACGACATAACCCGTTTTCTCGCAAGCCGTCCGGGGGTGTTCAGAATTTACCCGGCAGGCCGCCTGTTCACCGAAAACAAGTTCAGCATTGCCGGTATAGAATCAACCGGTGGTTATCATGCCGCCAAACTTGGCGTCTATCAGGATATTCTCGCTCGTACCGACAATCTGGCCAACCTCGATGTGCTCAGGATGCTCAATACAGCCTATGTGCTCAGCCCCCGGCCAATCGACGATCCGGAACTGAAGCCTGTAGCTGTGGGGAATCTGGCTCTCGTCTCCGGGTCGGTGCCGGTAGCGGTGTATGAGCTGTCAGCCACCATGCCGAGAGCAAGATTTGCTCCGTGGGGTGCTGCTGTCCGGAACGACGGGGTCGCCATCGATGCGGTCATGGCCGGGCAGGGCGCCGATGGAGGTGTTTTTGTGGCCGGAGCGCCATGGCAGGGCACGAAGCACTTTTCAAACGGCACAGTGCTCACGATGCAGCGTGGCTCCGAATCGATCGCCATGAAGGTTCGTGCGGACGGCGAAGCCCTTCTTGTACTCAGCGAAGTGTTCTATCCTGAAAGATGGAAGCTCTCGGTCGATGGAAGAGCGCAGCAGACACTCAAGGTCAATGGTCTCATCAGAGGAGTGATGGTGCCGGCAGGGGAGCACAATATCCGCTTCGTTTATGACCGGAGCCGCTTCGGGACAGGCAGGACGGTTTCTCGGCTCGCTACGCTCCTGTCGCTCGGGTTGCTCGTTGTCGGCGCTGTTGCTGACAGAAGAAAATTGAAAACATCAAAATCTTCCGGCAAGTCGTGAGAAAAGCCCTGTTCCTTACCAGGAATTTCCCGCCCTATGTCACCAGTGGTTCATCGAGGGCCTGGAAGTTCGCTTCGAACCTTGCTGCAATTGGCTGGGAGCCTGTTGTGGTTGCCCCTCCGGCCATCGCGGGCATGGCGCCAGATGTGAAATCGGGTTCGAATCCCGTGGGCGAGATATACCGTACCGCTCCTGATATCGATGCATCGGGGCTCAATGTTTCCGATCGGAACGATCTGTTGCATGGCCATGCAGTTCCTGCACTGAATCAGTCGTTCAAGACGAAAATTTCCGGTCTTTTCCGGGATATGTCCGATGGTGCGGTATGGGAGAAATGCGCCAGGGAAACGGTCGGACGCCTGCTCGAAGAGAACCCCGGCATCGATCTGCTCTATGCCCAGGGGCCTCCTCTTGAACCCCTCATGCTCGCTCTTGAGGTGACACGGAACCATTCGCTCCCGGTCATGCTCGATATCACCGCGCCGCTCGATCCCTCCATGCCTCAGCCGGGCGCTTCCGCATCATCGGCTGCGGCTGAAGCCGAGGAGCATATCCTGCTTTCAGGTGTGCCGCTTCTGACACCGACCCGTGTGCTCAAAGAGTATTTCCTGAAAAAGTATCATGGCCGGCTCGATTACGGCAAGGTGACCATCGTGCCGTCGGCGTTCGATGCATCGCACCCGGTGTTCAGGAAGCAGGGATCGAAAATCCCAGGTACCGTTCTGCGGGTCGCGCTGCTTGTTGATGCCTTGCCCAAGGCTGATCTCAAGTCGTTTGTTGCCGGGCTTGATGCATGGATAAAGGCTGACGGCATCATGGCGGGCGGTCTGGAGCTGTCACTTCTCGGGGACGGTGTGCCGGAACTGCTGCGTCGCGTTGCCAGAAAGCCGATTGAAAAACTTTTTACAATCGATGAGACCGGCGGCATCGACAGAGAACTGGAGCAGTGCCGGAATGCGGATTTCTTTTGTGTCGTGCAGGGTAACCTGGCACTCAGCACCAGCATCATTCCTGACCGACTGCTCGATGCGCTCGGCATGGGCCTGCCCCTGTGCGCGATCGCACCCGAAGGTGCGACATCGAGGCTCGTGCTCGAAGCCGGCGGCCTGTATGCAGCGCTCGGTGATGCCGGAGCCATCATGGAGCTTTTCCGGGCGATGTCCTCTGCGTGGTCTTTTCGTTCACTGCCGGTTCCCCCTGAGGTTTTCAGACAAAAATATGCTATTGCCGCCGCCATGAGTGAACTGAAAGGAGCCATTGCCAGCCAGCCATTGATCTGAACTGAATACCGGCTCCTGAGAGTGCCATGTGCGCATGATGCAGCCTTGCCTGGTCTGGTGCGCTTCTTTATAGCCACTCATCATTCAGCGTTGTGTGAAAACGGCTTCTGCGTTACTTTGAAAAGTCAGCAGGCCGCACAACGATCACCGCTTCACCGATGAAGAAAAAAAACCATCACATTCTTTCGGTACATGGCATCTCCCACCGACGGAAGAGCGGGAAAAAAGTGCTCAGAAGCCGTGTCAAATCCATCGGTCAGCCTTCCGGTACTCTTATCCATATCGGTGAGCGGATGGTTGAAACGACCGGTATTACGGTTATCGGCTACGATGAAGGGCAGGCGGTCACCATATCCGTGAAGAGTGCTGCGGAGTGCCTTGCCCTGAAGGATAAGTTCCGGGTTCTCTGGATCAACGTGGACGGTCTGCATGAAACCGGTATTATCGAAACGCTCGGTGAACTGTTTGGCATCGATCCGCTGACTCAGGAGGACATCCTGCATACCGGCCAGCGCCCGAAGGTCGAGGATTTCGAGCGCTACCTGTTTCTGACCCTTCAGATGCTTGATTTCAACAGCGAGAGCGGCGACATCAGCCAGGAGCAGCTGAGCATCGTGCTTGGTTCCGGCTGGGTGATCACCTTCCAGGAACAACCCGGCGACATGTTCGACCCGGTGCGGCAGCGGATCGACAGCGGTGGTTCCAAACTCAGGAAACACGAAGCCGACTTTCTGGCCTGTACGCTTGTCGATTCAGTTGTGGATCACTACTTCTCGATTCTCGAAGAGGTCGAGAACCGCATCGATGAACTTGATGCTGACCTGATGGCAACCTTCAGTCAGGAGACCTTCAATGCTCTGAACTCCCTGAAGCGGGAGCTGATAATATTCCGCAGATCGGTCTGGCCGCTCAGGGAGGTTATCGGCAGCGTTGCGCGGGACGACTTCGCGGTGGTGGGTGACATGGTGGAGCACTACTTCAGGGATGTCTACGATCACGTCATTCTGGTGATCGATACGGTTGAAGTGTTTCGGGAGATCGTCACCAGCATGCACGAGACCTGGCTTGCAGGGGTCAACAACCGGATGAACGAAGTCATGAAATTCCTCACCATGATTGCCACCATCTTCATGCCCCTCTCATTCATCGCGGGTATTTACGGCATGAATTTCCGGAACATGCCCGAGCTGAACCTCTGGTGGGGCTACTATGCCGTGCTTGGCCTGATGGTGCTGATCGTCATCGGCTTCCTCGGATACTACCGTTCGAGAAAGTGGTACTGAGGGGGGGCAGGTGGCAGGGAATCGGGGCTTCAGGCGGAAAAAAGAAAACGATTTCGATTGGGAGATTTCGATTTCGGCAATGCGAAATGCCATAATATTCAGGCAGGTTCATGAATGTGCAGGGGCGGTACCGACAGGTCGGGACCGCCCTTTTTCCGTCAATGGCAGGAATCGATCAATTCCGGAGGGGCAGGGCAACCTCGGGTGCAACTACTACTACTACTTCTTCTTGTTGCCGAGGAAGTAGGTCAGCGCCGAAGTGACGAGTGCTATCGCCCCGCCCAGCCATATCAGCTCCTGCTCTCCGTGCCACTTGACCACATGGCCGAGAAAGACAACCGCCATGACCACGACGATGACGCCGATAAGCTTGTTTTTCAGATCGTCGAGGGTATGGATCACCAGCCATGCCGGCAGCTGGATCGTATCATCGATAAACAGCTCGTACAGACCCATTGAGATGATGAAAAAGACTGTTCCGAGCAGGAATAGGTCGATGGTTTCTATGAATCCGAGTGCAAGTGCTTTTCCGCCTTTGCTGCTCGCCTGGACGTTCTGGATGGTATCTGTGATGATCTGGATGATCGAAATGCCGCCGTACAGCAGCAGTGTTACGGCAGCAAGGAAGGTGCCGGCAACGGCGATGAGCACAAGGTAACGGCTTGAAGAGAGCAACCGCTGTATCATGGTGTTTGATATTTGTTTATGGGTTGGTGCATGCTGCGCATATATTACGCAATATCCTGAGTAAATGAAACCTTGACAGGAAGATAGCTGCCGGATTTTGCCTGGTATCGTGAATATCGACTGTCTGAAGCGCATCTTAGCCACAACATGATTTTGCCATATCCTCACTGCCCAGACCTCATGTTCGCTTCGCATGTGGCTGACCGCACGGGCGCTCACTTCCGGTTGCGTGATGAATTCCTGACAGCCGCCCCCTGATCATCACCTGATGCATCGATCCCGGGCTATTCAGCTTTGGCACTTTCGGCATATTGCCGGAGCATTGTTAGTGTTACTGAACTACTCACCCCCTGATGGAGTTACCATCGGACCGGAGCAATTCCGGTGGCGGGCTGTGATCATCGTGGACGAAGTGAGCGTTCGATGAACAGTTCCTGCATGTTGCGTTGTCCATCGATCATGCAGTGCACGAAAACACGCTCGTCCTGAATACGGTAAATGATACGGTATGGCATAGAAGTATATCTGAGCGGGTATGATTCTGCTCTCATTGATGCGATTGCATTAGATCGGGTATAAATCCGGCATTCAAACAGGTGATTGTTCATCTATAAATTCAAGCCCCATTAAGTTAGCCGCATAAGCTCCGACACCTGTCATGTCTATGCTTGCCGGATTAACTCTCTCCAAACATAGCCCCGGACTTCATCCTTGCAGTTCAGGAGGGTTTTAACCCCGACTTGTCGGGGTACTCGATTCTTTATTCCTCTTCACATAGCCCCGGACTTCATCCTGGCAGTTCAGGAGGGTTTTAACCCGACGGATACTCGATTCTTTATTCCTTTTCACATAGCCCCGGACTTCATCCTGGCAGTTCAGGAGGGTTTTAACCCGACGGATACTGGATTCTTTATTCCTCTTCACATAGCCCCGGACTTCAGTCCGGGGTAAACAGGCCCCTCTGATAATCCCGGGCTTCAGCCCAACCTCCTGAGTATAGAACGCACTGGATCACATCGATAAAGAGGTTGGGCTGAAGCCCAGGAAGAGGGGGGGCTATGTCTCTCTCCCCCGGTTTAAAAAC